>OHPG01000481.1_pt1 | contig 15243 bp, 21 predicted proteins | sample 1577751 | NCBI WGS metagenome assembly OHPG01 (sample SAMEA3879548, study PRJEB24766) | human gut metagenome | biome: human-associated habitat; feature: feces | place: USA | collected 1985/1987
AAAGATACACTTTATATATGTAAACAGGCACACACCTCACAGGCACAGCATACTCCTGATCTTGTACCTGCATTATGGGATATCATTAACGGAGACTCCGAAAAGGGTACAATCGACAATCCAATTATTGTTCCTGAAGTAGTCAGCTCAATGGAATACGAATATGGAAAATACTATCTTGAAGATACTAAGATTTATCTCTGCAAGCGTGCAGGAGTGCCGAATCCGGAGTCTATGTATGGACAGAAAGTATCCCTTACTTTTAAGCCAAGTCAGCTTATAGGGCACTATTTTGAAATAGTTGAAAAATAATTTATACACACGAAATATTGGTTTCATTAGGAGAACAGTTATCTGCTGCTCTCCTAATTGACTAAAATATGCAAAATTTGTACATAAATATTTTTATTTTTCAGCTATTGACATCCTTATAATGATTGCGTATAGTATAGATAGGAATACAAATAATATATTATGCATATAATAAGGAGCGAGGTGAGAAACATGTCAACAATGAAACCGATACAGGCAACACCGACATTAAGTGGTAAAGATGCCGAAGCTGTTATTCGTCAGACTAACACCATGCCTACAAAGCAAGCACTTGCAAGGAATCAGATGTTGTCCCGTGTTCTTGCTAATATAAGAAAATAATGGAATATTTATCTGACGAAGAATTTATGAGTATTCAAGATAATGTGAGATTGATATCTATTAAAGACATAGATGATATCTCACATTATTTATTTGATAGTCATATTCAAGAATATAACGAATTTTTGAATATAGCAAATGAGTTTTATGACTTAAATGTAAGCAAAACATTTTTATTGATACATAAAGATACAAAGGAATTATTAGCATATATGACTTTATCAGCAGACTCTATTCGTTTGACTAGAGAAGAAAAAGAAGGGCATGATATGACGGTTGTGCCATACTCATCTTCTCCTGCTCTTAAAATCGGAAAACTTGCAGTAAATAAAGAACTAAGTGACATTGTAAAACGAAAAGGCTATGGTTCTTTCATGCTAGAATTGGCAAGAGCTTTTGCATTCGATATGAATAAAATGGGAGTTGCATGTCGATTTTTAACGGTAGATGCAGATATAGAATATAATCCGGACACACCTTTGTTTTATAAGAAAAATGGTTTTGTTGAGAATTTAAGTCAAAAAAGTCGAAACCCTAAACATACAATCAGTATGAGAAAAGATATTTTTAGTTAATTAAATATATTTTATTCATAGAAAAAACGGAAAGGTATTTTACTTTTTCGTTTTTTTATTGGATATATTACATCTGAAAATATTTAAAAGAAAGGATAATCTATGTACAGTATTGTAATGGATAAAAATAAGTTCCTGATCAAAAGCTGTGGAATCACACTGTACCAAGGGGAATCTTTGATTGATAAGCTTCAGTTTCTAATTCCGAAGGACTATAAAGGTCACGATTTAGGTGATTTCACAGTGAAAATGAGATATATTCTCCCTGGCAATGTCTCAGGATCAGAGGATTTAAATATTAACAAAGAATCATATAATGATACCCACTACTCTTATACTCTTCCGATTGATAGTCAATTATCTACTGCTGCCGGAGATGTAACATTATATCTGACGTTTTTAAAAACTGATGATCTTGAAAAGAAAAAGTATCAGATGAGAACCAGTAGTGTTACTTTAACCGTCAAACCTTATGAAACCGCATATAATCCCGAACTAGGATATGGTGATTGTAGCGGTTCTGGTTCCGGAGATGATCAATATGATGTGGTGGAATTTTCTAGCAAAAAGAATTCAGATACCTATGAAGTAATAGAATTTTAATTAAATACTTCAGTTTGAATTAAGAGCCTTATAACAAGGTTCTTTTTTTTATACAAAATTTTAAAGGAGGAAATAAAATATGGCTGATAAGAAATCAAGATTTGGTTTTGGTGCAAAAGAAGATATCGGAACCGCTGTCGAAGCTGGAACAATCAATGAATATGATTTTCTGTGTTTAGACAATGGAGAAGTTGGTTGGATTGATGCTAACAAGAAAACAGTGATTAATACACCACGCACCCAGACAGACATCAAGGTGAATGGTGTTACTGGTCTTGGAATTGGCAACAATGAGACTATTACTGCAGGAAAATCACTGGATGAAATTGTTAAAATGTTAGTACAGAAACCAATCCCAGCTACTTACACCAAACCATCTGTGTCAATCGCAAATAATGGAGGTAGTGCTTCAGGCGATGTTGAGGCAGGAACATCTGTTACTCCAAAGTTACGTGCAACATTTAATAAGAACGATGCAGGTGATTTAACAAAACTTGAAATATTAAAAGGTGGTCAGTCTGTAGGAAGTGGAACTGCTACACCTTATGATTATTCGGGCGAAGCTATTGTAATCGGGGACGAAACAGTTACATTTACTGCAAAAGCTACATATAACGAGGGGGCAATTAAAAATAACAACCTTGGTCAGCAGTCACCGAATGGTCACATTGCAGCAGGAAGTGTTACTTCTGGAAATTATAGTATTAATGGACGCAGAAATATGTTTTACGGAACTGGTGTTGGAGCAACACCTTCTCTGACATCTGATGTTGTTCGTGGTTTAGCTAATAAGAGACTTAATCCTACCCAGGGAACCGTATTTAACATTCCTATTGCAATCGGTCAGCAGTATGTTATCTTTGCATACCCTGCAACTCTTAGAGATGTATCCCAGGTGATGTACACAGAGACAAACGACACCGGAATGTTGCTGATGCTCGTGGTGGTGAAAACGGCAAAAAGTCATATAAAGTGTACAGCTATTCTATGGCTACTCCTGCTGCTGCCGGAATGACATTTAAAGTCACTATTTAAATAAAATTTCAAAGGAGGAATAAAAATGGCTATAGAATCTAAATCTTTATTAGTTGCTGTAAAAGCGTTTTCCAGAGGTAATCCTCTTCCAATAGATGCATCTATGGTTTGGGATTCCCAGGCAGAAGCCGAGAGTTATGCAAAACAGCCTAACGCTTATAGCGGTCAGATTATTACTGCAAAAGTAGGCGGTAAATATAAAGCTTTTGTATTACAGGGCGAAAACGGAAATTGCACTATTGAACCTATTGGCGTAGATGCGTCTGCTGTAAAGCAGTATGTACAGGTAGGAACAAGACCAGAATCCGGACAGGAACAGGGTGTTATCTATATTGAAAACAATGTAGGTTATATTTGGAATGGTTCTGGATGGGTTAAGGTATTTGCGGATGTTTCCACCTCTATTGCTGATTTCGAAAAGAGAATTGGTAAATTAGAAACTGATATTTCTACAAAAGCAAATATTGCAAATCCAAATTTTACAGGAACAGTAAAACTGGAAGGGAAAGAACTTGCTACAAAGGAATATGCTGATGCAATTGTTACTGCTGCTAAAACAGAGGTTCCTATCGTTATTGATGGTGATCACCCGTTCCCAAGTGAAGCTTACAAAGCAGGCCAGAAATATGTAGTGGCTCTGGCAGGTACATATCTTGGACAGAAATGTGAAGTCGGAGATGTAATTCTTATTACAAAAGATTACGCTTCTGGAAGTGCCGCTAATACAGATGGTATTGTGCTTCAGGCAAATATTGATGGTGCTGTTACAGGTGCAGATTCTTCTGTAGATGGAGAAATCGTAGTGTTCAGCGGTGCTACTGGAAAGGTTATTAAATCATCTAAGATTAATATGACTGCTCTTAATGATGCAATCTCCAAAGTCCATGAACATGCTAACAAAGCAAAACTTGACACTTATGACAAGACACAGGCCGAATTACTTGCTACTGCCGCTGCGGATGCTCAGTCAAAAGTGGCCGTGTTAAAGAAAACAGTTGATGGCAAAGCTGATAAGGCTACTACTCTTGCAGGTTATGGTATCACAGATGCTTACAATAAAACAGAAATTGAAAGTAAGCTGAAGACAATTACAGACAATGTAAATACAAAAGTGGATGCCACTACAGTAGATACCAAAATTTCAACTGCTAAATCTGAAATCACTACTGCATACGAAGAGTCTATAGATGCAAAACTTAATGCAAAGGTTGGCAATCTTGGAGAGTCTGCAACAGTAGTAGAATTTGTCAATAAAGCTGTTGGTTCTGGTGGTGCAGACATTGCAGGTCAGATTGATAACGCTTTAAGAGAAGCAAAAAAATATACAGATGACGCATTAACAATTGTGGTATTTTAATACATGATTAGGAGGCAAGGTGATAATGACGGATGTGAAATCTATACTGTCTGTTATTGGAACAGTAAAAAGTCGCCTGCCTGATCTAGCTATAAAAAATGGTCAATTAATATTTGTTCAGGACAGCCCTACAATTGCCCTGGACTTTAATGGCAAGCGTACATTTTACAATGAGATTATAACTATATCAACTGAAGAACAGCGACAGAATATATTGGCTCCTATATCCGGGAGTTATTATTTTGTCGTTGAATCAGCTGTTTTGTGGACTTATCAAACACAGTGGATACAGATTACAACAAAACCACAGGATATTATTTTTATCGGAACAAATCTTCCTGAACTTGGGAAAAAACAGACATTATATGCCGATAAAACCAATCATAATATTTCTATATGGGACGATAAAACGTCATTATATGAAATTATTGCAGACAAGACACAGAGAATCAGCGAGGATGAAATAGCCTCGCTGTTCTCATAAATAATCACATATAGCAAAGGAGATTTTTAATTATGGCACAACAGAAATTTTTAGATTTAACTGGATTAACATCTTATGACAAAAAGAGCAAAACCACTATGGATACAAAGGATGCTGCTACTCTTGCGTCCGCTAAAGCTTATGCCGATGGACTTGGAAGTAATTATGATCCAGCAGGTACAGCACAGACTAAGGTTACAGAACTTGCAAATGGTCAGGTCGCAACCAATAAAAATGATATCGCAGCATTAAAAACAGAAAAAGCAGACAAATCTACAACTTTAGCAGGTTATGGTATTGGTGACGCTTATACAAAGGGACAGACAGACTCTGCTATTAAATCAGCTATTGCTAATTCAGGACACTTAAAGAGAACAATTGTAACTCAACTTCCTGAAGCATCCGCTGCTGATGAACATACAATTTACATGATCAAAAAATCATCTCCAGATGGAACCAATGCATATGACGAATATATGGTTGTTAATGAGTCGGGAACAAAGAAATTAGAAAAGGTTGGTGACTCCAAGGTTGACTTAACAAACTATGCAACCAAAACAGAAGTTCAGACTGCCAAATCTCAGGCGATCAGTACCGCTTCCACAGATGCAACAACGAAATCTAACAACGCTTTAGCGTCTGCAAAATCTTACGCTGATGGACTTGCAGAAAATTACGCTACAGCTGCTCAAGGTGCTAAAGCTGATACAGCACTTCAGAAAGCAAGTATCACATCCGGTGCTACAAATGGTTCTATTGCTGTTGGCGGTACAGATGTTGCTGTAAAAGGGCTTGGTAGTGCAGCTTATGTTGCTACTACTGCTTTTGATGCAGCTGGTGTTGCTGAAGCCAAGGTAAATGCTCTTTCTACAGGTCAGGTAACAACTAACAAGAACAATATCGCAACTTTACGTACTGATGTTGATAACCTGAAATCTACAACATACGTTGCTATCTCCACGGAAGAAATTGACGCTCTTTTTGCGTAATATGTTTCATGCTGTCGCATCAATTTAATGCGGCAGCATTTTTAATAAATAAAGGAATGAAAAATGAATGATATTAAATATTTAAACTACAATGGTCTAAGCCATATAAGAACCAAATATATTTCCAAGATTCAAAATGATCTTTCCAAAGTTTCAAGCGATCTGGATATTGCCAATCAATCTATTGAAGATATTGAACAGAAATTAAATGATACAAACAGTCCGACTGTATCTCAACTCTCTTCCCAATTGTCTTCTGTTTTTTGTGACATAGCAAAATTAAGCTTTCAACTAGATATAAAAGAGGTATTAGACACATCGGATTTAACTCATGTGATTGTAGATGAAATTGATTCAGAGGATTCCGTGGTTATTTTATCTGGTAAATATGGAAATAATAAAGTTTATATTTAATAAAAAATATGAAAGAGGAAACAATAGATTATGGCAACAGGAACAATACATAAATTAGGTACATTGTATATTGATGGTAAAATTATTCCACGCTCAACAAAACCATGGCCCAGTTCCGCATCTGTCCAACCATCAGAAGGAAATTTATTTCAATTACCAATCTATGGATATGGGAAGAAGCCTACGATAGAAATAAGAGATACGGATGCAATCGAAACGAATCAGATACAATGGGTTGAAATTAATGATGGCTCTGATCAATTTCTGATTGCGGATAGAAATTTGTGTTCCAATATCACATATAATTTTTTAAAAGAAAATAAACTCAATAAATCATTAGGAGAAGGAAAAATCATTACAATTAATGGTGGAACATACGAATTATTTATGCTGTCCGCAGGAGAAAATAATAGCGTACAATCAGGAGTTGTTACAAATAATCAATGGGACAAATATGTCGGAAACTGTGCCGATTTTCAAGGACTACCCACTCCCACGGCGCAGGATATGCAAAACACATCAATACAACACATAATCAATTATGGAATTGGGCTGGTTGTTTTTCATGGTCAAATTATGAACATAGAAAAGATTTTACTACTGAAGCATCTGTCAGAGGTAATTTGGGAGCAAGAAAGTGGGATAGATATAATGCAAATTTTCAAGGGCCAGAACTGGGATGGCGGCCAGCACTTAAAGTATTAAGCTATAACCATCCACCAGAAGTCATACCAGACAGCAAATCTTTTGGAAATCTTTCTGAACCACAAAATATCTCATTTTCGGTATCAGATCCAGATGGTGATTATTTTAATGTCATGGTATATATAGACAGTAACCAAAAAGAAGCATATACATCACAAACAGGAACTAAATATTATACTTTAGAACTAAGTCGATATTGGAGCGATTTAAATATCGGATCTCATAATATCGAAATATATACTGTAGATAATAGTGGATTAACCACTTCTAAAATCTACACATTTACCAAAACTAATGCAATCCCTACAATCACCCCTTCTTCGCAGTATCTTGGGTCTTTGACTCAACCAAAAGGCTTTAATTTTACTATTTATGATGCAGACAATGATAAGATGACTCTTACTTTTAAAATAGATCAAGAAATATTGGAAACATGGTCACAACAATCCAATGGTCAAAAGACAGCTTCTATATTAACAAAATACTGGTCACGTACTACTATTGGATCACATACAGTTTACATTACTGCCACAGATCCATATGATAATAGTACCACGGCAGTATATACTTTCGACAAAAGCAATAATCCTCCTGTCGCACCAACAATTCTTTCTCCTTTAAATAATGAGCGAGTAAATTCTGATTTTTATGTAGAGTTTAATATTGGAAGAGATCCAGAAGGAGATGGTCAGTCAGTAAAGGTACAAATTGCAAATGATCAATCTATGACAAGCGGTTTACAGGAATTTACATCCATAGAAAAATATACAGGATCTTCATGGACACCTATTTCTGGTATCTTAACAAATAATGAGGCAGGCAGTAAATTAAGGACTCATATTACCGGAATCTCTTCTGGAGTAAAATATATTCGTATTTCATCTTATGCATCTGCAGCCAGTCAATATGTATACTCTTCTATCATCAAAATAAATGTTGGTGAGTCTTATCTCGAAATTATGACACATCCATCTATTTGTAAAACAATGCCGAACAAGATTGTTGTACTATTAAGTCTCGTTGCAGGTTCCCAAACTCAGAAAGTAATTTCTGTATGTAATAACGCAAATGACTCTGTGCCTACATGGGAAAATTATTCTCCTGATTCATCTGGACTTTATACATTTACGAATAAAACTAAAACAGCAGATGATTGGGCGGTTTCTGCAAAAGTCAAAGTTACTGCAAATAATTATACTGGAGAAATATCTCTGAGTGCAATTGGATTGGGGGTATTATAAATGCGATTTTTACAGGAAACAAAAACAGCAAAATATCAAAAGCAACAGCAATTAAATGATGCCATTATTGCTGAATTATCTACAGCTATTACACAAATAATAACAAGAGAAAACAGGAACACTTTTAACGAAAACAGCGAACTGGCAAAGACATGGGTACGATTGGTGCAGTCTGGACAGTACAAAAAAGAAGAAATTCCGGAAATCAGCAACTTAAAAGCAGTTGTATATGATAGTTTAGACATCAACCAAGAATAACATGAAATATCAAAGAGCAAATGTGGGTTATTTATTATACCGCATTTGCTCTTCTTTTATAAAGGAGGGAAAAATGAAAGAAAATGCATTTTTAGATAAAATAGGATTATCACATCTGATAGATAAACTGAAATCATTGTTTGCATATAAAAATCATTCCCATTCACCTTTGAATTTTACTGGTGCAACTTATGAATCTTATGACGGATCGACAAGCAAATCAATCCATATTCCGTCTTATTCAGTTATGCAAGGCGCAACTCAATCTTACAGCGGTTCTTCAGGGCTTGTACCTGCACCTGAAAAGGGAGAACAAGATTTATTCTTAAAAGGGGATGGTACATATGATTTGCCACCCAATACAACTTATGGGAATGCTACTGAGTATAATGATGGATTAATGTCTTCGACTGATAAGGCAAAGTTAAATGGAATTTCATACAATGCAAATAATTATACGCATCCAAGTTATTATTCAAAAACGTCAGGTTTGTATAAAATCACAGTTGATTCATTAGGTCATGTATCAGCTGCAACATCTGTTACAAAATCAGATATCACAGCTCTTGGAATCCCAAGCCAGGATACAAACACATGGACTCCATTACAAGGATCTACTTCTTATTATGATGGTTCAGCCGGATATGTTCCTGCACCTAAAGCCGGATCAGCAAACAGATATTTGAGATGTGATGGTGTATGGGAAGTTCCACCAGATACTAATACTACGTATAGTCTGGCTAGTTATTACACAGATGGATTAATGTCTTCCAGTGATAAAAATAAGCTGGATGGTATATCATCTGGTGCGAATTATTATACCCATCCTACTTACTCTTCAAAATATTCTGGTTTGTACAAGATTACCGTAGATTCAACTGGTCACGTTTCTGCAGCAACCACAGTTACCAAAAGTGACATTACTACTCTCGGTATACCTGGACAGGATACAAACACAACATATGGATTATCTTCATACTACAGTGACGGATTAATGCGTAGCCTAAATAACAATACAAGCCAATTTATGAGAGGTGATGGTAACTGGGCTAATGTACCAACGACAACTACTGGAACGTATGAAGCTTCTCAAGGGTTTAAATGCGGTTCTGTTACTGATACTTTCCAAAATAAAGTTTTATGGGCTGGAGCATTGTGGCCAAGTAGCGAACACACTTGTTCATTGAAAGAGTATGTAACTGATCAACCACATGGTATTGTTCTGGTATTTTCTGTATACGAAAACGGTGCAGCAGCGGATTGGGGATTCAATACCTTTTTTGTGCCGAAAGGTTATGTAAGTCAACATAGCGGAAAAGGAATGGACTTCTCGATGGGGACAACTACATTTGGAGTTATGGCAAACAAATACTTATATGTGGGAAATTCCGCTATTCGAGGAAATGATACCAACAAAATGTCCGGAACTGGAGCTTCTGGGATCAAATACGAAAATGGATATTATGTTTTAAGATATGTCTTAGGCGTATAAATTTAAAATTCACGTACAATTCCCCATATCTGATCTCGTATCCTATATATCAGGGTAATCCTATTCTCACGCTCTGAATCCATATCCAGGTAAATACAAGAAAATATAATTTTGGTTACTTCTTCATTTGATCTTATGACAGAAGTAATTTTATATTGTTTATCTTCGTATTGAAAATATAGCGGTCTTATCTGTCCGTATGGATTGAAAGATGCGATTACGGATACGGGGATAATTCCTGAATTATTATCTAACATATGTAGGCTCCTATTCATACATATTTTATGTAATATTATATATGTTATTCACTTAAAAGTAAACAATATTGTGTTGCCAAAATTGAGATAAAAATATATCATATAAACATCAGTTCATTTGTTTAAAAAGGAGAATTTTCATATGATAATTATTAAAAGTGAAGAAAAATTATGTATGTGTTGTATGGAAGAACACGATGTAAAAACAGTTCTTGTTGAAGAACAAACAACTTTTAAAAATACTAAAATTAAATATGAAGCATCTTATTTGTATTGCGATTTAGCAGAAGAATTATATATGGATGAACAGCAAATGACTGAAAATTATATACGCATAAAAGAGGCATATGGTAAATCACATAAGCACTCTTAATAATAAATAACTATAATTTAAAACATCTATCAATTTTACGGATAGATGTTTTTATTTTTCATAAAAGGAGGAATTTATTATGGAACAAATCGTTACTAATTATGTAAAACCGGAACTTTTAGTATTAGTCATTGTATTATATTTCCTGGGTATAGGACTAAAACATGCACAGACCGTAAAGGATAAATATATCCCGTATATCTTAGGTGCATGTGGATGTTTGCTTTCAGCGATTTATGTAATTGCAACCTGTCCACTGGGTACTATGCAGGAAATTGCCATGGCAGTATTTACGGCAATTGTGCAGGGTATTCTTGTTGCAGGGCTGAGTACATATGTCAATCAGATTATAAAGCAAACAAAGAAAACTGAATAAGGTTAAAGTGAATCATATAGAGAGTCTGGAGATAGGCTCTCTATATTTTTTTATGAATAAATACGGAGGAATAAGTATGGAAATCAAAGGAATTGATGTTTCTTCATGGCAAGGGAATATTGATTGGCAAACTGTTGCTGATTACGGAATGGGATTTACAATTTTGAGAATTACTGAAAAGGGCGATAAAATTGATAACACTTTTGAACAAAATTATAAAGGGTGTGTTCAAAACAAAATTCCTGTCGGCGTATATAAATACAGTTATGCGAAAACCGTAGATCAGTCCACACAAGAGGCTGATACAGTAATCAGAGTTCTTAATAAACGTAAATTAGATCTTCCTGTTTTTCTTGATTTGGAGTGGTCAGAACAAAGGAAATTAGGGAGTGCTGCTATTGAGAAAATCTCTTTAGCGTTTTTGAATAAGATACAGTCTGCCGGATACAAAGTTGGTATTTATTGCAATGTAGATTGGTATAACAATGTACTAACTGAAAAGTTAAGAAAATACGATAACTGGATTGCAAGGTATCCGGCCAATGATACCGGAGATTTACAGGAAAGATTACGTCCTGATTTTGGAATTGGTTGGCAGTATAGTTCTAAAGCTACAATTCCAGGAATCTCAACTAAAGTAGATAGAAACGTGTTCTATAAAGACTATACAAAAGAAAATAATAATCAAAAACCACAGGAAGGAGGGAATACAATGGTTACTAAAGAACAAGCGATTAATGGCATGATCAAGATTGCTGAAGGAGAAATTGGCTATCTTGAAAAAAGGACTAACGCACAGCTTGACAGTAAGACTGCAAATGCCGGATATAACAATTATACTAAATACTGGAGGGATATTGCTCCATCATATCAGGCCCAGCCATGGTGCGCCGGATTTGTATCTTGGGTATTTATGAAGGCTTTTGGACTTGATACTGCAAAGAAACTTTTAAAACATTGGCCTTATGTATACTGTCCTACTCTTGGAGCAAAATTCACAAAATATGCAAATCCGCAGGTAGGTGATATTGTTATCTTTTATCGTGGTGGAACATTTGCACATACTGGTATTGTTACAGCAGTACAGGGAGATAAATTCTGGACTATTGAAGGAAACACATCTGGAGCTTCTGGTATTATAGATAATGGTGGTGGTGTATGTAAAAAATCTTATTACAACTCTAATCTTCCAGGAACAAAGTTCTGTAGACCTGATTATTCTATTGTCACTTCTGTAAACTCATCAACAGATACTTCTATCACTCCATCTAAAGGATATCTTGAAATTGGTGATTCTGGTGCAGATGTAAAAACTCTTCAGCAGAAACTGAATAAGCTTAGAATTAAAGATGATGTAGGTAGAAAACTTAAAGAAGATGGAGAATTTGGATCTGCAACACAGCAGTCCGTGATGCGATTCCAAAAAAAATATGGTCTTGAAGTGGATGGTAAAGCAGGGAAAAATACTATTAATAAACTAGACGCTCTAATTGCCTCTCAGGACGCTTCTAAACCTTCAGGCTTTAAATCCTTCGTTGGAGCTTGCACAACTGATAATACAGGCGTATACGCAGCTAAAACAGGCAATGATAAGCTTGGCACATATCCAAAACTGAATCGTGGTAATCTTGTAGATGTTATTAATCAGTCTGGAAACAGATATCAGATTAGGATTGCAAATAAATATACTGGATGGATTGACAAATCACGAATTGTTACACCAGATAAACTCAACTCTACCCCTGCTGCTTCTAAATATCCTTTTGTTGGAGAATGTACTGGAAACGATGTAAATGTTAGAAAGAATGCAGGAACTAATTATGCCCCTATTGCTGAATGGCCACAGCTTGATAAAACAAACCGGGTAGATGTTCTTGGTTCTAAGAAAGGGACAGATGGGAAGGTTTGGTATAAAGTACGAATCCAGGGAAAATATATTGGATATGTTCGTAGCGACTATATCAAAAAGGTATCATAATTTGACGGAATAGAAAGGACTGGTGAATATGTTATGGTTATTGCTGCGGCAGAAACCTTACAGGAGATACATAAAATTGGGGAGTATGAAGCTATACTCTCCTTTATTCTGATAGCATCATTGATCGTTTTGGTGGTATTAGGAATACAAAAAGCATTAAAGGCTTTTGGACTGACTACAAAAAATGATTTATACAAAAAAGAACAGGAAGAACGTATCAATCGACTGTCTGATCGTGTGGAAAGAATTGATAAACGTACACAGAATTATGAGCAACGTTTAGATGAATATGCAGATAACTTTTACAATAAGCAAAAAAAATATCATGGACAAACTCTCGAAGTACGAGAAGAACTTAGAAATGAGCAACTGTCTTTAAAGGATGATGTACATAAACTCACTGAATTATTTGAGAAGTACATGGAAAAAGATAACGAACGTACAGTTGTCACGTTGCGAGCTTCATTATGGCGTTTACATGGAGAATTTGTCAAGCAGGGATTTATTACTCCAGCTTCTTTAAAAATATTTATGGAAATGGGGAAAATATATGAAGCGGCTGGCGGTGATGATATTTACCATGAAAAACTCAAACCAGAAGTTGAAGCATTGGAAATCCGATATCCGGATGGCAGTATTTACACAAAGATCTGATCATAAAATTTATGGGACATAGCAAATTATACTATGTCCCATTTTTTTACTTTTAACTTTCATTTGCTTTATTTAGCTTCTGATAAAATTTTTTCTATGTCTTCAGGAGTTAAATTTTTTTCTTTCATAAGTGCAACGAGAGATTTCATCTGCTGCTCTTCTTTGTCTTTAAGTTCCTGTTTTTCTGCAACAGCAAGATCTTTAATTAATTCTTTCTTTTGCGCTCTTAAAGATTTGATTTCATCGGTCTTTGCAGTAATAGCTGCGTCAATATTAGCAATTTCTAATCTGATTTTTTCCGGTAATAACTTTACAACTCGTTTTTGTCCTCTTGGCATAAAATTTCCTCTATTTTTTAACTACCAATCGGTATGCGGCTCGGATTATGGTAACTATTTGTGGTAAATGTTTTTTTAAAGCTTGAAATGCATTGATTTTAAAGCATTTTTCAATACATTTACCCCTTCATTACGAGTGAAGTGCTCTACCGACTGAGCTATTCCAGCCTGTGACAACGGAAATCAAAGATTTTCCTTTATTTCCGCATGTTATAAGGGTTTTTAGCAGATTTTCCAACTGGTTAAGTATTACTTCGCTGTATCTTATAATACCATCTAATGTTATTCTGACTATGGTAAAACTATGGTAATTTCTTTCCTGCTTTTACCCTATTTACTTTTACCATAGTTTTCATTATAGTTATGGTAAAAGTACAACGTGGTCTCCAAACACATTTATTATCTTAATGCACAAATATAAGATTGTCAAGTAAAATTAAAAAACTAATCAACTATTGCGAACATACGTTTCGAATGATTGGAGGTATGATGCAATGGCAAGTCGAAGAAAAAATGGAGAAGGTTCATGGGGAACCAAAACAATTAATGGAATCAAATATAAATTCTACAAAGATGTAAACGGTAACTATTTCTACGGAAAAACCAATGCAGAAATCAACGCTAAAAAGGATGCTTATTACGAAAAGTATAAAGATGCTAAGAAAAGTCTTAAAAAACAAACTATTGTAGACAAAAGCAAAGAAGTAAAATCTCAGACATTCGGCGGTGGAATACTTAAATGGCTCAAAAAGGAAAAATTTTCGGAAGAAAAAGATCTACTTATGATGGATACGAAGATTGTATTATGGGGGAAATTATAGGATATGATGGTTATAGATTGACTGATAAGCAAATTGGAACTATAAACTTAGAAATTATCAACAAATACTACGCCTCTCTTGCAACTATATATTCAGCTGGGACGATAAAAAAAGAACAAGATAAAACCTGTTCTTTTTGAAAACTTTTATAAATTTGCTTTTAATCCCAGTTAATCTCGTTATGAGAAATTGTCGGAGATGTATCTGCTTTTGCTTCTAATATTGCTTCTATTTCGTCCGGAAGTGGTTCTGTCTCAGGAACAAAACGCACTAAAACTCTATAAATTGTATCAATGTCTTTTTCGGGGATCATATCAATCAAATATTTTATAGTCTCTCTGCTCATTTTTTCCTCCTATAATTTTTTATATACTTGACCTCTGGGCTTTATATCGTTAATAGTTACAATATCATTTTCAATCGTAAATCTCCAACTCTTAAACGATATTCATTGTCGAAACCTATTAGTTTTTTGATGTCACCAAATGGTATTTTTTCAATAGCTTCCCGTAAACGTCTTTTTGTAGGACTGTCCGCTGAATTAATATATTTTACAGCTTTCTTTTTGTATTTTATCTGCATTATATTCTCCTCTTTTAAATATATTATACCATTTTATACTATATGTGACTAGTATAT
>OHPG01000482.1_pt1 | contig 15201 bp, 9 predicted proteins | sample 1577751 | NCBI WGS metagenome assembly OHPG01 (sample SAMEA3879548, study PRJEB24766) | human gut metagenome | biome: human-associated habitat; feature: feces | place: USA | collected 1985/1987
ATGATCCACCATCTGATCAACGGTCTGTTTTTTTATCTCTTTTCCGCACCTGGGACAATGAGGAATTCCTATTCTTGCATACAGAAGACGAAGATAGTCATAAATTTCCGTCACGGTTCCCACTGTGGAACGGGGATTTCGGTTGGTGGATTTCTGGTCAATGGAAATTGCCGGAGGAAGCCCTTCAATCATTTCCACATCCGGTTTTTCCATCTGTCCCAGAAACTGTCTTGCATAGGAAGAAAGAGATTCCATGTAACGTCTCTGTCCTTCTGCATAAATGGTATCAAAAGCCAGAGAAGATTTTCCGGATCCACTGACGCCTGTCAGAACCACAAATTCATCTCTCGGAATATCCACGCTGAGGTTTTTCAGATTATTTACATTTGCCCCGCGGATTCTGATAAACTTTTTGCCTGTTGTATGTTCAGCCATTTGTTCCTCCAATTTCTATCCTGTATATACCTGGATTCTGTATCCTGCTTTTGGTTTCAGCCCTTCAGTCCTGAAGAAAATCTGACAGAATGTGATTGCTTACATGTATTCCCTTTCGCGTAAAACGCCAGAATCCACCGTTTTCTTCCAGAAATCCCATGGCTTCATATTTTTTCAGAACTTTTCCGTAAATTTCTTCAATTTCTTTTCCGAAACGTCCCCTAAACTCCTGAACAGAAATGCCTTTTGTCATCCGAAGTCCAAGAAACATAAACTCTTCCTGCTGTTCCTTTTCTGACAAAGCAGCAACATCCCGGCGGATTATCCGGGGATTCCTGCTGCTCTCCAGATATTCCTGCAGATTCCGGGTATTACAGAACCGGTATTCCCTCTGTTCCGGGCTGCAGTATTCTGTTCCGTCCATACCTTCTCTTTCAGAGCTTCCGCTGGTTTCCTCTCCACAAAGGCATTTCCATAGTTCTTCATCTACAAGAGAGGCTGATCCCAGTCCAAGTCCAAGATACTCTGTTCTTTTCCAGTAACCTATATTATGTCTGCACTCATATCCATTCTTTGCATAATTAGATATTTCATACTGTTCAAATCCATATCTCTTCAAAATATCTGCCGTATCTTCATACATCTGATATTCCTCATCCTCACCGGGAAGCTTCAGTTCTCTCCGGGCAAAAGGCGTCCCATCTTCCACGATCAGTCTGTAGGCGGATATATGCTCCGGCTTCAGTTCTGCTGCAGTTTTCAGATTATGTATCCATTTTTCACAGGTCTGTTCCGGAATTGCTGACATCAGATCAATATTAATATTGTCAAATCCGGCAGCTCTTGCCAGCTCATAGCTTTCCAGAAATTCTTCATACGTATGAATCCTTCCAAGAAGCTGAAGCTCCCTGTTATCCGCTGACTGAAGTCCCAGACTGAGACGGTTGATACCGGCCGCCCGATATATTTCTAACTTATCAGAAGAAAGAGTACCGGGATTGGCCTCTATGGTGATCTCTGCATTCTCAGAAAATTCAAATCTGTCTCGGAGAGCCGCCATGATCCGTTCCATGTCCGAAGCATCCAGAAGAGACGGCGTTCCTCCTCCTGTAAACACAGAAACAACTTCTCTGTCCAGGTGTTCCGGAAGCGCCTGAATTTCTCTAATAAGAGCCTCTGTATATGCTTTCCTGGTCTCTGTGCCGGACGGACCGGAAAGGAAATCACAGTAATCACATTTCTTCACACAAAAAGGAATGTGAAGATAAAGTTCCAGAGGTTTTTTCCCTTTATTCTTCAATAATGTCCTCCTGATCTCCTGTGTCGCTGCCGTTATCGGTTTCTTTATCGTCTGTCTTGTTCCCGTTGACCAGATATTCATTTACCATGGTAATATTTCCGTTTTTGACTACTGCCTTCTGATCCATTTTATCCGGTTCAGGCGCAGGCGACGGCTCAGGTGTGATGCTGATCTTCAGAACCTGCTGGGTGGCCGGATCCTTTTTCTTTTTGCCGCAGCCGCATCCTGCCATAAACACACAGAGCAGAAGCACGGAAACAACAACCAGCTTTCTTACTGTATTTTTTTTCATTTCCTATCTCCAATTCTGACAGGCTCAGGCCTGTTCAGGCTATTTTCCTTACTGTTCCTGACCTTTACAGCCTTCTGCGTCCAGTCACCTATTAGCACTAGTTTGACCTTCACAGAATTCCTTATTTCTCATCCAGCTTCAGGACACTCATAAAGGCTTTCTGAGGAATTTCCACATTTCCTACCTGACGCATGCGCTTCTTTCCCTCTTTCTGTTTTTCCAGAAGCTTTTTCTTACGGCTGATATCGCCGCCATAGCATTTGGCAAGCACGTCTTTACGCATGGCCTTAACTGTCTCTCTGGCAATGATCTTGCTTCCGATCGCTGCCTGAATCGGAATTTCAAAAAGCTGTCTGGGAATTTCCTCTTTCAGCTTCTCGCACATTTTACGTCCTCTTTCATAGGCAGTTTCCGCATGAACAATAAAGGAAAGGGCATCTACCTCTTCCTTATTTACAAGAATATCCAGCTTCACAAGCTCGCTGCGCTCATAACCGCAGAGATCATAATCAAGAGATGCATATCCTCTGGATCTGGATTTCAGAGCGTCAAAGAAGTCATAAATAATCTCATTCAGAGGCAGCTTATATTTCAGAAGCGCACGGGTTTCCTCCATATAATCCATGCCAATATACTGTCCCCGGCGTTCCTGACAAAGATCCATGATCGCGCCGATAAATTCCGTCGTTACCATGATCTCAGCATTTACCATAGGCTCTTCCATATACTCAATTTCTGAGGGATCCGGAAGATTGGACGGATTGGTAAGTTCGATTACCTCTCCGTTTGTTTTATAGACCTTATAAATAACGCCTGGAGCGGTAGTGACAAGATCAAGGTTATATTCTCTCTCCAGTCTCTCCTGAATGATCTCCAGATGAAGCAGCCCCAGAAATCCACAGCGAAAACCGAAGCCCAGCGCCACAGAAGTCTCCGGCTCGTAGAAAAGAGACGCATCGTTTAACTGAAGCTTTTCCAGAGCGTCTCTCAGATCCCCGTACTTGGCTCCGTCTGCCGGATAAAGTCCGCAGTAAACCATAGGCTGAACCTTCTTATATCCGGGAAGCGCCTCCGCACACGGTCTGGTCACTTCTGTAACCGTATCGCCTACGCGGGTATCACTGACGTTTTTGATGCTTGCTGTAAAGTAACCTACCATTCCCGCAGACAGCTCATCACATGGAATAAAACGGCCGGCTCCAAAATATCCAACCTCCACAACCTCTGTTGAAAAACCTGTTGCCATCATTTTTACTTCTGTGCCTTTTCTGATACATCCGTCCATCAGCCTGCAGAATACAATAACACCTTTATAGGAGTCATAAATAGAATCAAAGATCAGGGCTTTTAACGGAGCATCCGGATCTCCTTCCGGCGCCGGGATCTTCTCCACGATCTGTTCCAGCACATCCTCAATATTCAGTCCTGTTTTTGCAGAGATTCTTGGCGCGTCCTCTGCCTCCAGTCCGATCACATCCTCGATCTCACTGATCACGCGGTCCGGTTCCGCGCTTGGAAGATCGATCTTATTGATCACCGGAAGCACATCCAGATTATGTTCAAGAGCCAGATATACATTTGCCAGTGTCTGAGCCTCAATTCCCTGAGCAGCATCTACCACAAGGATGGCTCCGTCACAGGCCGCAAGGCTTCTGGAAACCTCATAATTAAAATCCACATGTCCCGGCGTATCGATCAGGTTAAAAATATATTCTTCTCCATCCTTTGCTTTATAAACAATCCGGACTGCCTGCGATTTAATAGTAATCCCTCTTTCTCTTTCCAGATCCATATTATCCAGAATCTGCGCCTGCATTTCTCTCTGTGTCAGAAGTCCGGTCTTCTCAATAATACGGTCGGCAAGTGTGGACTTGCCATGGTCTATATGTGCAATAATGCAGAAATTACGAATCTTGCTCTGATCTGTCATTCCGCAGCGTTCCTCCTCTTATCTCAGTGTATTTTCGTTATATCGTGCCCCATTATAGCATATCCGCCCTCATCAAGTCCAGTTATCAGCCCTGCTTTCCAAGGCCTTTCGCAGGCAGCATATGCCAATTATTTTCCTGTTTCCATTATACAAACATACGTTCATATTTTCAAGACCTATTTTCTTTTTTCCTTCGACAAAACTTAAATGCATTTTTAAATTCCAGCCGGCAAAAGTAAATACAATCTCTGTAAATGAGCAGATTTAAAAAAGCACACAAAATCTTCGCTGTTTTGTCTTTACAGGATATACAAATAAAGTTTAAAATTTGTTTATGTCCGCATACTGTGGATTTTATTGTGCAAAATTCTGTATTGTCTCATTTACAGTTCCATATAACGCATAAATCCTTATAACATATAAATAAACAAAAGCTGCTCCTGCATATATCCTCTATTGCCTTTAAGAATTTTCATTCTGTATAATGTGAGCAAGTTTTTTCATTCCCCTGTCAGAACCCTGTTGAGAATATCCGCAAAGGGTTCCATGGCATTTTTTACCTCCTGCACCGTGTTTGTCTGAGCGCCGGCTTCCAGAAGAACTGCTCTCCTGCAAAGATGCAGATTATACCTTAATCCGGACAGATAAATTCCCCTGTAAAAATCCGGATAATACTGTGCGGCCTGGTATTCCATCTGAAAAGAAAAAGCAAGATTATCCTGTATGTATGGATTGGGCAGGTAATCCACCGGTCCGCCTGAGGCTGTATAACTGAGTCCGTTAAAAAACATAATCTGAGCTGTAGGTTTGCCGTTGATCTCTGTTACCAGATGGCGATCCTCAGCCACCCCGTCCCTGTGAAGATCTATCACCACTTCTATAGAAGGATTTTCTTTCAAGATCTGCTCTATATAAGGTCGGGCATAGTCATAGGCTTTATTCCTGTCCAGCACGCCGCCTGCCAGATCAAATTCCTCTGTTACATGAAGAACCTGATACCCATAGGTTTCTGTAAGGATTTCCGCCAGATAATTCCCTACTCCCACAATTGAATCCTCCACCACACCTTCTCTGGAATCAGCAAAGGTCTCCTGAGTGTGGCTGTGATAAATAAGAATCTGCGGCACCTGTGAATCCCTCTTTACAGTAAGATCGTTTGCCAGAAATTCTGCGGCATTCAGCTGCTCTGCGCTGGTGGCAGTGTCTTCGTCCACAATAAAAAAATTATCCAGCAGATAATTATAGTCTGCCAGCATTTCAGGTGCCAGACCAATAACCGGAGCAGGCTGTATCTGCGCCAGGGCAGGCTGTGCAGAGGCTGCTGAACTGACTGCCGGACTGGCAGTGGGATCTGATACCGGGCTGACTTCCGGTTTTGATGTGGGAATCGCCTCTGTCTCAGAGCTTTTCTTTTCTCCGGTCACCTGCGGTTCCTGCAAGTGTCTGTCCGATTCTTCTGTTTTTTCTTCCGGTTTTTCATTTTCTGACAGGTGTGCTTCCAGTCTGTTTTTTTCTTTTTCAGCAGCCGTTTCCTGATTTTCCCGCATATCATCACTACCCGACTGAAGATTTTCCGCCTTCATCATATCAGCCAGATATTTTGCATTACTTTCCACAAGTTTTTCATAGGTTTCCGGATCTTCTCTCTGAGGAACACTTGTTGCTTCTTCCTCCAGAAAGCAGTAAAGCGGCAGCTGCCTGTACACATTTCCCCGCAAAAAAAACGGTCCCGGAACCAAAAGCAGAACCGCAAAAAAGAAAATGCTCAAAATAATGCAGGATACTTTCTGGAGCTTTGTCATAGAATCACCTCTTTCAAAGAATCCTATGACAAAAATGATATGATTATACCCCTGTATTTCCGGAAATATGCTGCTGTCAAAGTATTTCCCGGTAATATATGCTGATTCTCTGCGACAGCAGCAATAAGCTTTGTCTATGCAGAAATCTATTTTCTGATTTTCCCATCAGACGCCTGAAAAAGCCATATTCAGCCCCTCTGATATGGTAAAGCTTAAATATTTTACAGTTTCATCCACATCCTTCGGTGTCACAAACATACTGTAAAGATTTGGCGCAATCATTTCCTCCAGGAACTCTTTTTGCTCCTGTTCCTCCAGCGCATCCAGAAGATGTTCCATAGAATCATGGACAATCGTTGCCGCATCTACTACTGTGGGGACCCCAATTCCAATTACTTTTACCTGAAGATTTTCTTCAGTAAGTCCAATCCTGTGATTTCCCACCCCGGAACCTGGATGAATCCCCGTATCCGTGATCTGGACTGTCCGGTTCAGCCTTCGGATACTGCGGGCTGCCAGGGCATCTACCGCAATAACAAGATCCGGCTTTGTTTCTGCCACTACACCCATTACAATTTCTGAAGTTTCCATTCCTGTCTGAGCCATAACGCCCGGCGCAAGACCACTGACCCGGTGCAGAATTTCCTTTTCTGTACTTTTCAGTCCGTATTCTCTGATAATATGACGGGTCATCCTGAGATTATCCACAACGTGGGGTCCCAGGGCATCCGCTGTAATTGCCTGATTTCCCAGACCTACCACAAGAACTGATGTCTCCCGCTTCAGATTGACAAGCTTTCTCAGATGACGGGCGATCTCTTCTGAAATTTCTCTGTGATAATCCTCGTCCGAGGCCGAAAGATTTGGCGCTTCTATGGTAATATAATTTCCCTGAGGCCTTCCCATAGCCTTTGCCCCGTTTTCTGTTGTTATTTTAACAACCGTAGTGCGGATGTCTCTTTCTTCGTCATATTGTTCTTTCACTTCCACTCCCCTAAGCTCTGTATTGCTTTGGGCAAAGCTCTCCGTTGCTTCAAGAGCCAGATCCGTTCTGATTCTGCTGCTTCCTGACATTTTTCCCTCCATGCCTGTAAATGATATTGGCAGTGTCTTTTCTCTGCGATACACACACTTCTGTCCCATGTGATATAAATCATGCTCTCCTTTTCCCGGGATATCTGAAATAAATTCCAGGGTTATACTGTGTGTAACGCAATAAATAACTCCTTTTCTATAAGATTTACATTTTTATGAGAATTATGTATTGACATTCCAGAATATGTATACTAAAATAAATAAGCATGTTTACAGGAGCGCCCGTGTCTGTTCCTGTAGGTGTCCACATTGGCTAACATTAAATCTGCAAAGAAAAGAATTTTAGTAAACAGAACTAAAGCTGCGAGAAATAAGTCTATCCGTTCTGCTGTTAAAACTTCCATCAAAAAGGTAGAAGCTGCAGTTCAGAATAACGACAAGGCTGCTGCACAGGTTGCACTTAACGAGGCAATTGCTACAATCAGCAAAGCTACATCCAAAGGTGTTTACCACAAAAATAACTGTGCAAGAAAAGTTTCCCGTTTAACAAAAGCCGTAAACAACATCGGCTAATAAAAACGCCTTTTATTTTTAATTATAAGCTTATAATTAAAAAAGACAGTCACAACCGTCATGTGACTGTCTTTTTTTCTTTTTTAGTTGCATTTTTTCAACTTTACAATATTTTTGTCTGCAAAAATCGTACTACTGTAACTATTAACAAATTTTCGTTCATATCCACTTGCAAAAATATCCAAACGATAATATCCGCCTCGACGCGCCAAAGTGTATAACTTATTCTTATAGTAATACCAAGGGCCTGCGGAAATACTTTGTGTAAGCTGGTCTTTCACAGCCAATTGAACTATTCCATTTTTATATCTGTATACATAAATTGGATATCCCACATTATCTGACGGCTTATAATGCGAATTTCCACGAAAAGCTGTAGTCACAATAAGGATTGTTTCCTTATTATACCCAGCATTTACAATCGCATAATAATACCCCTTATAATTTTTTTTCATAAAATTTTCAAATGCTTTGGTTGCATTTCCAGATGAATTTTCTATCTGTGAACCAGTATATTGCAGCAAATAATCATTCTTTGTGTAATTAAACGTTGTATTGATATTAAAATGATTATATGAAGATACTTCGCAGGATATTTTCACCTTAACATAATTCTTTCCTGGAATAAGATTTACACGATAATAATAACCACTTCGAGCTCCTTTTAATCTATAACTGGATTTTCCTTCTTTAATCTCAAAAAAGAAATCCTCATAAGACGAGCTTGTTCCACTCCTGTTCCATACTCCAAGATATGCTTTATGATTTTTACCGAACGCTATACCATATTTAAATTTTGTATTTTTATATTCATAAACTTTTCCCAGTAAACTTCGAAAAGAAACTCCATTATTACTGCCTCTTACCGTAATTCCCCATCCGCCAGAATCATAGGCACCATACGTATTAAAACGACTATTGTACGCCCTTACAACGTAATAATATTTCTTTCCAGCTGTTAAGCCCTTATGAGTAAATGAAGTCGTCGCAGGTCCTACCTGTGCAATGCCCTTCCATTTCCCACCTGGAACCTTATAGTATATTTTATAATGTGTTGCATTTGATACTTTTTTCCACACAATCTTCACATTATTATTGTTAGACGATATCTGCGCCAACTGTACTTTTCCCGGATATATAGATACTGTAGCCGATACTCCTTTCTTGTCATATCCACCTGCGATCTTTTCTTTACTGCTGTACATTCTTACTGTATAAATATTAGTTGTTCCTTTTACTGGTTTTTTATCTGTATATGACAAAACGTTTGATCTTAAAGTTGCAATTCTCTTCCATGCAGCATTGGAACTTGTCTTTCGATAAACATAATAAGTATCCCCGCCATAAGCTTTGTTCCAACTTATGGTTACTGTACTTTTCTTTGCATCCAGTCTGGCACTTTTCAACTTAACTGCTGTCGGAGACGTTCTGGAAGATATGCCTATCTTATCATAATTTCCCCATTTTTTCGAAAAACTGTTATATGCACGAACTGTATATACATATTTTTTTTCCAAGTTTAATGGGAAAACGTTTAGAGGAAATATGGGTATAACTCCTATCTGTACTTCCAAGAGTCGCAATCTGTTTCCATGATTCTCCAGATGTTTTATAAAAAATACCATAATGTGTAGCATTTGATGCTGCTCTCCAGGTAATGGTAATTTTATTATAAGAATTTGCTTTAATTCCAGAGAGTGACGGCTTACCTGGTACTATAGGATTCCAATGGGCATAAAGCAAAACATTCTGTGCTTCCATTCTTGTTGTGGAAGAAACTTTTGTTCCTCCATTTTTTTGGGTATACCATCCCCCAAATTTATAACCAGTTCTCACAGGGGTTGGCAGAGTCCCATAATACTTACCATAAGGCACTGATTTTGTTGTATTAATGGAACTTCCTCCGTTTGTATCAAACGATACTTTATAACTATTAATTGACCATTTAGAATAAAGAGTATGATTTTCTGCCTTTTTTATAGGAGAATATGAACCCCCCCCTCTCGCCTCCTGTTTTTTTAGTATACCATCCTTGAAATGTATAACCGGTTTTATATATCGAAGGTAAATATGGATAATATGCACCTCTGTTTACATCATAAATAATTGGAAAACAGTCATAGCATCTCTCATCACTCATTAATGTTACTGTTACAATTTTGGAAACTCTGCTTCCTTTATACCACGCAATATGTCTCTGAATCATTAAAAGATCCGTAATATCTATTTTATTATTTTTATCTATGTCTGCAGCAGTATAAAATTTCCCTTTCAAAATCCAGTCTGGATGTTTTTGGTAAATTTCTTTGGATTTTTCAGCAGCAATATGGCGATTCACTATAATACTATCTGTATTATTGATTTTCCCATCATAATTCACATCACCATAAATAATCCGCAATTGCTGTGCAGCCGCCTGAACAGATGTATCCTGTCCAAAAATAAATGCACTGATTAATATTAGCACACATACAAATACTACACGCAATGCCTTTTCTGTTCCCTTTCTTTTCATCATACGCACTCCTTTTCTTTCCTCTCCTTTTTCTTTCTTATAATATATCTCTTTTTTCTATATACCGCAATATATTTTCCTCTCTGTCCCTGTGCAATATTTCATCTCAATTCCTTGCCATTTTTCATCAACATTACCGTATTCATTTCAGTAACTGCCTATGAAAATACCTTTTTATGTATTTGACACCCGCCCTCTCCCGGGCTATAATAATCTTACATACGTAAGATTCCATTCTATCCATCCTGAAAGGAGACAGTCATGAAACTTCCCCAGATTTCTGAAGCAGAATACGAGGTAATGAAAATCATCTGGAAACATGCCCCCATCAGTACCAACCAGGTAACGGACATACTTTGCCAGACTACTGACTGGAGTCCCAAAACTGTCCAGACCATGCTGAAACGGCTTGTGACAAAAGGTGTGCTCTGCTATGAAAAACGCAGCCGGATGTTTGTCTATTCTCCTGTTTTTTCTGAAGAGGATTATCTCCGCCAAAAAAATTCCAGTTTTCTGGATCGGTATTATAATGGAAAGCTTTCTGCCATGTTCTCCTCTTTTCTGGACACGGAACCAGTTTCCGGGGAAGAACTGGAATCTCTTCGTCAGCTTTTGAACGATCGTTTTCCGGAAGGGGGAAATTAATTTGCAGAATTTTGGTATCCGCTTTCTGATCTGCAATCTTATTCTTATAGCTCTTACAGGAATTCTGGTCTGCACAAAAAGGCTTTTGAAAAACCAGCTTTCTCCGGGGCTTCAGTATTATCTCTGCATACCGTTTTTTATCCTTCTGTCCGTGCCTTTTCTCCCACTGTCCTTTTTGAGTTTTTCGTTTCCCGCATCCCGAAGCTCATTGTTCCAATGGCTTTCTGCTTTTATAAACAGCCTGCAGCCGGCTTCCGCGCAAAACCTCCCTGGCATTTCCTCTATGGCAGCCTCGGATTCCAGCTCCGTAATCCGGGATTTTGCAGTCTCTGTAAATTCTGTAGCTCCCGGACACTGGAATCTTATACTTCTTTCCTTCTGGATTACCGGTGCTGCCATAACCCTGCTTTTATTTTTCCATATTACATGGAAGTTCCATAAAATAAAATGCAGCGCCAGTCTCCTTGAGAAACCGGAAATCCAAAAAATTTTTTCAAACTGCTGTACAGAGCTCCATATTCGCCGTAAGATTTTGGTTTTTGTCAGCCCCAAAATCCATTCGCCTGTAACAACCGGCTTTCTGAAACCCCGGATTTTTATTCCTGCCGATCTTGACTCTGTCCTTCAGACCCATGAATTACGGTATATGTTTCTCCATGAGCTTCAGCACTGCCGCCGTCTGGACGGGCTTGTCAATAATCTTTGTATTATGTTCCGCATTATTTACTGGTTTAACCCGGCAGTTATCCTGGTACTGAAAAAAATCCCCCTGGAGCGGGAACTTGCCTGCGATGCCTCTGTGCTGGCTCATCTATCAGCAGAGGATTACCCTCTTTACGGAGCTTCGCTTTTAAATCTGGCGGAAAAGCTCTCTTCTTATCCGTCTGCTTCCGGAATGGTAAGCAAAGGCAGCCAGCTCCGCCGGCGAATCCTGGGAATCACCTCTTTCCGGCACAGAAACAGGAAACAAAAATGGAAAAGCGTAATTTCCTATCTTCTCATTTCTGTTCTTATTGCAGGAATGATACCTGTATTGTCTGCATACGCCGGCTCCGAAGAAACTGTTTCTTTACATGGAAAAACCACAGAGAATCTTGAGCTTTTCACAGATTTCCATGGTTTTGACGGAAGCTTTGTTCTGTATGACAGTCAGACCGGGCTTTGGAAAATTTACCGGCCGGAGCTTGCAGTCCAACGTTTTTCTCCGGCCTCTACCTTCAAAATTTATTCTGCTCTTCACGGGCTGGAAAAGGGCATTATCTCACCGGAATCCTCCTCCATGAAATGGGACGGCACTCCCTGCGCATTTCCCCGGTGGGAACAGGACCAGACCCTTGATTCTGCCATGAAGGACTCTGTAAACTGGTATTTTCAGAACATAGATCAGCTGCTTGGAAGAACAGAAATCTCCTCCTTTCTGAAAAAAATCAATTATGGAAACAAGCAGATAAGTAAAGATCTGAAGCTTTACTGGGCTGACGACTCACTGAAGATTTCCGCAGTAGAACAGGTGGAGCTTCTTCAGAATTTTTATACGAATACTTTTGACTGCTCCGAACAAAACATTCAGGCAGTAAAGGATGCGCTTCGGGTAGGAGAGTTCTCAGGCGGAACGCTGTACGGCAAAACCGGAACTATTCGGAGAAACGGCAGGGATATCAGTGGATGGTTTGTAGGTTTTGTGGAAACAGATGATAATGTTCTGTATTTTGCTGCAAATATCCAGGGTGCAGACCATGCAGACGGCTCACAGGCCGCTGCAATCGCCCGTTCTGTATTATCCTCCAAAATATTCCTCTAAAACTTCCGCATCCTTTTGGACTACATATCCGCTTCCTCCCAGTTCCTTTACGTTTTCCACCATGGATATCAAAAGAACTGGTCTGGAAGCATCTTTTTCCACAGGAAAAACAGCAAACCATCCGATTTCTGTACCTGCAGAATCTTCCTGGGTTGCTTTAAGCTCTGCGGTTCCTGTTTTTCCCGCAAGAAGAACGTCCTGTCTGCAGGCTCCATATCCGGTTCCCGAAGGATCGTTCACAACCCCTGTCATTCCTCCCATAAGCTTATCCACGATCTCCGGAGAAAAGGCCTGTGGAATCCATGTTTCTGCAGAAGGATTTTCCCGGTATCTCAAATAGGGACGAAGCATATTTCCCTGATTAAGAAACGCCGTATAAATACTTGCAAGATGAAGAGGATTCACAAGAATCTGACCCTGCCCGTACCCGCTGTCCGCAAGCTGGATCTCTGTTTCAATTTTATCAGTATTCGAATAATGGGATTCCGCCACAGAAATCTCAAAAGGAAGCTTCTGGCAAAAACCAAGCTGTTCCAGAGAATCCGCCAATGTCTCTGCCCCGATTCTCAAAGCTGCCTTTGCAAAATAAATATTATCAGAATAGATCAGGGCATTTTTTAGTGTAACCGGCTCATACTCATGAAGAGTCGTTACATGGTAATCTCCCCAGGAGGAATCCTTCTGCCAGGAAAGTCCTGCATTTCCAAAATCCTCCTCCGGGTCCAGACTGCCTGTTTTCATTCCGATTCCCGCGATCACAGGCTTCAGCACAGAGCCCGGACACCAGATCTGACGAAAACGGTTATACATTGGCTTTTTTATATCCTCATTCAAATCCTTCCACTGAGTATCCGAAAGTCCCAGAATAAAATCATTATTATCATAGGAAGGAGTGCTTACAAGAGCCAGAACTTCTCCCGTATAAGGATTTACTGCCACAGAACAGCCGGGATCCTCCTGAAATTTTTCATAAAGTGACTGCTGCAGACCGCTGTCAATGGTAAGCTGAATGTTCTGTCCGTCTTCTCTTGGAACACGGGCTGCCACTTTCCTAGTGTTTCCAGCCTGATCTACAATTCTGATCTCACAGCCATTTTTCCCCTTCAGTTCTTTTTCATAAAGAAGCTCTGCCCCGCTTTTTCCAATCACACTAGCAGCATCATAGCCCTCGCCCTTATGCTCTTCCAGATCCTCTGCGGTTACAGACTGCACATACCCGATCAAATGAGAGGCGGCTTCACCCAGAGGATACGTCCGGATCTCCTGATCTGTCAGCATAACTCCCGGGACGGCAAGAAGCTGTTCCTGACGCTGCTGCTCCTGAAGAAGCTCCTGACCGGGATTTTCTGCCATAAGCTCCAGTTCACTGACTTTTGGAATAGTTGCCAGCGGCACAAAGGAATCTTCCTTTACCCAGGATGCGCTTAACTTCTGAAGAATGGTTTCCTCCCTCATATCAAGAAGCAGAGCCAGTTCCTTTACAGCTTCCTCCTTATTCTGAAGCTTTCCCGGGACAATGCCCACAGAAGAAGCAATTCCGGGACCGGCAAGTGTCTTTCCGTTCCGGTCAAGAATCCTTCCCCGCTGTGCCTTATCTGTAACAACACTTACCTTGTCTGATGGAGTCAGATCAGGAAGAATCATCCCGTCATTCCATAAAAGTAAATATCTGTTTTTTGTCCTGACAAAGCCTGTCTCATCAGAAAAAGCAATGGTTCCGGCCGCAGTATCCATAGAAATATCATAGGACAGCACAGTAGTCTTTCCTCTGCTGCTGATTTCCTGAATGTTTTCAATACGGATATTATGGGCTTCCATTCCCTCATAAATTCTGGAATTTCTATGGATAAAACCCTCTTTATCAAGATTGATCAACGTATCCGGATCCACCATCTGATACATGGATTCATAATCCTTTTCTTCCACTGCGGAAAAATACGCCCTCAAAATTTCTTCCGGCTTTTCTGTCTTCATCTGCAATACCAGGCCAGCAGCCAAAACCATCAGAAGCATCCCTGCAGCAATCAGCAAAACTGTAAACAAAATCTTTTTTGACTTTTTTATCATAATCACCTCTTTTTAAATCCTACATATGTAATCTTTATATCTAAATATTACATATGTAAGATATAAAAGTCAAGGTTTTATGTGTTTAAAAAATTTTAAAATCCCTCCTCCCCCGTTGCCTGCGCCTCAGATAACACTGTAATAATGTAAGCTATGATATCAGTTTCTGATCAAAATTATCTGTTTTCCCACTGACAACAGAAGGAAGCGCTTTCGCGCTTCCCCTCGTTCCATATATTTATTCAACCATTTTTCTGATACATCTTCCTGCGCCTTCCATTACTTCCGGAGACAGCTCGATCTCTTCTCCTGCAGTTCCTCTCAGGCAATTATAAACATCCATTAATGTAGTAACCTTCATGTCCATGCATGTGAGAGAAACAGACAGGGGATAAAACTTTTTATCCGGGCAGGAAAACTGCAAATGCTCTACAATACTGTTTTCTGTTCCGATAATAAATTCTTCTGCATCCGATTTTTCCGCATACGCCATAATTCCTGTTGTAGACCCCACATAATCAGCCTGCCGGGTCACCTCAGGGCAACACTCCGGATGTACAAGAAGAAGGGCGTTGGGATGAGCAGCTTTTGCTTTTTCCGCCTCCTGACCTGTAACCATCTTATGACGTGGACATCCTCCGTCATAAAAGGCAAAGGTCTTTTCCGGAAGCTGCTCTGCCACAAAATGTCCAAGATTCGGATCTGGAATAAACAGGATCTTATCATTGTCAAGCTTTCTGCAGATTTCCAGTGCAGAAGCGGAAGTGACACATACATCGCACTCTGTTTTCAGCTCTGAAGTGGTA
>OHPG01000547.1_pt1 | contig 13185 bp, 10 predicted proteins | sample 1577751 | NCBI WGS metagenome assembly OHPG01 (sample SAMEA3879548, study PRJEB24766) | human gut metagenome | biome: human-associated habitat; feature: feces | place: USA | collected 1985/1987
ACTTTGCTTGCAAAGTGTAGTGTGTTATACGCTCTGTCGGCGTTGCTGCGAAAATAAGGTTGCCGCCGGGGAGGGCAAAGGCGTTTGAAGCAGCAGGAAAACAGGGTTGTGATTGCGTGACGTGGAGCCGCAAGCGCAGGACTGGTTTCATCAGCAGACAGGGCGTATATGAAAGTCCCCGTTCCTCGTTCTACACCGAACTTGTGGACACACTCCCGTAAAAACTGAAATTTTAGACTATTTGTAAATAAACCTTTATATTATCCCAAGTGAAATTTTTAATTCTAATATGCGTAAAACAGATTCATCGATTCGTTCCTCTGTAATTTCTCCCTGTTTGACTGCTTCAAGTATGGCTGGAATTTGCACCTCAAAATCTGTGCAGCATAACATATCATTTCCTGCCTTCACAGCTTGAACTGCAATTTTTGTGTCTTCTGCAAAATTGCGCACACCATCCATAGCTAAGTCATCTGTAATAATAACTCCAGTAAATTTTAATTCTTCCCGCAGGATTTTGTGTACCTGTGAAGACAGCGAAGCAGGGGTTTGACTATCCATGCAGGATACCACATTATGAGAAACTAATACCATATTGGCTCCAGAATCAATTCCTGCTTGAAACGGCAAGAAATCTGAGTTCAAAAATGTTTCATAGGTGCGATTATCATAAGCAATACCTGTATGTGTATCCACATTATTTCCGTACCCGGGGAAATGCTTTAGGACGCTCCCCATACCTTCTTGAAACATGGTTTGCACAACTAAGTGGACATAAGCGGCAGTTTGCTCTGCGTTCTGTCCAAAACTCCGGTCATAAATAAAATCCTCTGGATTTTGCGAAACATCGCAGATTGGGGCAAAGTTCAAATTAATCCCCAAACTATTCAATAATTCACATTTTTCTTGTGTGTCACTTTGAATCAAATCAAAGCCACCTTCAGCATAGAGTTCTTGAGGGGACCAGAAAGGCACAGCTCGCAAATTAGGGTTTGTGCTAACACGGTTGACAGTGCCTCCTTCTTCATCTACTCCGATAAACATGGGGATTTTTGCTGCACTTTGGTAACTTTGAAGGAACAATTGGTGCCTGACACAATAAACTTGCAATAGGCTGCTTTTTTCTGTTGAGCAAGAAGTATCTTTTAATTCATATTTAGGTGGTTTGTCAATAGCAATAATATTTAATGCATAATCTGATTTAAGAGTGAATTTCAAATTTTAGATTTTCAATAATCATGGGATAAAAATAACAGGGAGGATTATAGTTTTCGGAATAAAGCCGATATATAATATTAGAAACAATAAATAATAAAGAACGGATTCAGAGAAGGAGGACAAAGGATATGTCAATGAATGTGAATACAACGGGTACTGTTTATGGAAGTTATCAGAATACCTACAAGGCAGGTACAGTAGATAAGAAAAAAGAAACAGCGAAAACAACAGAAAATGATAAGGTCAAGAAAAATGTGACAGAAAGTATAGCCGAAAAAAATCTAAGTAAAGAGGCACAAAAAATGCTTAAAGATATGCGTGGCTCAAGAACAGATATGGACTTTATGGTTGCAGATTTTGAAAATGGTGATAATGCTAAAGATATTTTAGCACAAAGTGATAAAGAGTTTACGGTTATTTTCTCAAAGGAAGAAATGGAGAAGATGGCATCCGATCCCAAATATTATGCTGAAAAGATGCATAGTATTGAAGGTGCTTTGCGTATGTCGGATGAAATCAATGCTCAGTTTGGATTTGAAAGAGCATTTGGTAAGACAAACGGAATAGAAAACAGTGCAGATACTGATACAAAAATAACAAAGTTTGGTATTTCTTTTAATAGTGATGGAACTACAACATTCTTTGCTCAATTAGAAAAAACATCAGCTAGTCAGAAAGAATATCTTGAAAAAATTCAGGAAAAGAAAGCTGCGGAGAAGAAAGAGGCGAAGAAAAAGGAACAATTAAAGCAAATTGAAGTAAAAAAAGCTACTGTTCAAGCAAATTCAAAAGATGAACTTTTGGATAAAATTAAAAATATTGAATGGAATTCTATCAAACCAGAGGATAATAAAATCGGTGGAAGATTTGATTTTTCAATTTAGTATATTTAGATGGGGATGATTACATAAAGTATGGAGGTAGATTCATTGTGAGAAAACGTTTTTTTCTATTATTGTATGTGTTGTCATGCTTTTTACAATGAATGTCACAGCTTTTGCGGCAGAAACTCAGGAAAATTATTCGGAGACGGAGAAAACAATGACATTTGAAATAACTCCGACAGCATTAACTTCTGGATCATCACGACATTCTGTTGGAATGTTAAATTCCTTTTTTGGAACAAATGATACAGTGGCAACTTCCGCTCTTGGTTCTTTTACAATCAGCAGCACATCTGTTCCGTCAGGCTCCACAATCAGTAAAATAGTGGTTACATCCACAAAAAGTAGTGGAAGTAGTGGAAACATCGAATTATTTGTTGCTAAAGATGAGGATAATGGAGATGGCACATTTGACAGATATACAGACAGCAAAAGTTGGAATAGTTCTCTTACTTTTGCAGATTTTGGCAATTATAATTTAAGCCCTGTTGGAAATTATTATGTTCAATTTGAATCTACAAGGTATTCAACGGGAACTGTTGCAGCAGCAACATTAAAAAATATTTATGTCACAGTATACTATCATTAAAATTTTATAATCCCCATTCTAAACAAGCAAAGATGTTGTTATTCAGTTAGCAGCATCTTTGCTTTTAATTGTATAATTGATATGACTATTGAGTTAGAATGACATTGATAGCGATAGAAAGCTATATATTACAGAAGCAGACTTTGATAAAAAAGCATTTGAGAGATTATATAAATTGAATATTATATAATCAGAGGTATATAGAACATGCACAGAGACACTATATTTCAATATGAAACAATGCTGCCTGACACAATAAAAACGCATAGCCCAACTTCGTTCGGTATAACTGTCTGATTGTGTCGAAATTCGTATTTTATCAATTATATCTGATAAAACTGGATTTGCGGTATTGAAAATCAGTTATAGCCGTGGTACCATATAGACAGTTTCAGAAGGGAGGCTGGTCTACATGATTAAACGAGAAATTTATATGAGCCGTATTCGTCCTTTTATCGGAAATGAGCTGATAAAGGTTCTGACAGGGATTCGCCGTAGTGGAAAATCTGTCATGCTGAACCTGATCCAAGAGGAACTTGCCCAAAACGGGGTCCAACCAGAACAGTTTATTTCCCTGAATTTTGAGAACATGAGCAATGCACACCTTTGTACGGCTGTTGCATTGCATGATGAAATCCTTCGCAGAACAAAAGAAATCAGCGGCAAGGTTTATCTGTTCTTCGACGAAATCCAAGAGGTGGCTGATTGGGAAAAATGTATCAACTCTTTCCGGGTGGAGCTGGATTGTGATATATACATTACCGGTTCCAACGCCAAGCTGCTTTCCGGTGAGCTTGCCACTTATCTTGCCGGACGGTATGTGGAGTTCGTGATTTACCCGTTTTCATTCAGAGAGTTTATGGAGCTGTATCACACCGTTTACGAAGGTGCAGACGAAAGACAATGCTTTACAAAATATCTGACGCTGGGAGGAATGCCCTATTTGAGCAACCTTCGCTACGACGATGCCGCCAGTCGTCAGTATTTGCGGGACTTGTTCAACTCCGTAGAGCTGAAAGATATTATCAAGCGAAACAATATCCGTGATGTGGATATGCTGGAGAGAATTATTGCTTATATAACTTCCAACATCGGCACTACCTTTTCTTCCACAGCCATTTCCAAGTATCTGAAAAGTGAAGGGCGCTCCGTTTCACCAGAAACGGTACTGAACTACATCAAAGCCTGCACGGACGCATTCCTGTTTTATCAGGTGAAGCGCCAAGACCTCCAGGGAAAGAAAATCCTGACCGTCAACGAGAAATACTATGTTGCAGATCATGGTGTCCGGGAAGCCGTGTACGGTGGCAACATGAAGGACATTAACCTTGTCCTTGAAAATGTTGTCTACATGGAGCTGCTGCGCCGTGGTTATTCTGTGACTGTTGGGAAAGTCTCTGACAAGGAGATTGACTTCGTATGTGAAGATCATGGGAAAAAGCTGTATGTTCAGGTTTCCTATCTACTTGCCTCGGAGGAAACCATCCAGCGTGAGTTTGGGGCGTTTGCCGGTGTTCGTGACAATTTCCCGAAATACGTTGTAACGATGGACGAACTGGATATGAGCCGAGATGGAATCAAACACCGCAATATTCGTGACTTCCTGCTGGCAGAGGAATGGAACTGAAATGTTCTTCTTTCACCAGAAGATATGCAGAAGTTCTTCCAATGCCGAGAATGAAAAAACAATGGTGCCTGACACAATAAATATTATGATATGTCTGTATTTAACCGCTGTATAGAAACCGGGAATGTTCTCTTAATACTGGAATGTTGGCAGGATGTCCACCCGGCGCTTGTCAGTATCCCAGTGAAATGGGAATACAGCTCGCCGTATGGACTTTTGTATGCTCTGAATCCGCCGGATGATGTTATGCAGTTTGAAAACAATGGTGCCTGACACAATAAATATTCTTTCCGGAATTCTTGCAGAGATGGGAGACATTTCGAGATTTGATGATGTTAAGGAAATACAAAAATTAAGCGGATTAGGTCTTGTAGCATGTAGCTCAGGAAAGCATAAGGGAGAGACCAAAATCAGTCACAGAGGACGCAAACGACTCAGATACTGGTTATTCCAGGCGGCAAAGTCAGCAGTGGCTCATGCGGAGGAAGTTAAAGAACTCCATGTGTACTACACGACACGCCCTGACAATCCGCTGAAAAAGATGCAGTCACTGATTGTGATAGCCTGCAAGCTTTTCAGAATCGTTTATACGATTCTGAAGAAGGGAACGGTCTATGATCCGAAGAAGATGCTGATGGACATCAGGCGGCCGGAAAAGAAGGAAGCGATTGCAGCATAAGACAATCGACAGCATTATTTATTCCAGAGCCTTGCCGGGTTGCGGATGATTCCGAAATCGGGCAGGGTTCTGGAAAGAAACCCGATAACGATGGAGTGCAACAAGCACTGCATCAGCACAATGACCAGCAGGTAACGAAACAAGGGAAGCGTCCACGGAATATCCGTACCCTGCGGAAAGGGCAGGTCAGTAAAATCAAAATATAAACAAGAGCTGTAGCCTGCAGTAGTTCACTCCGTAGGGCAATGACCCTGTTAGAAAGCTTAGCGGGCACTCGGTGTATGAGCAGGTGGGACGAAGGAAGTTGGTACACGATACCATTAGACACGGAAGGTTCACCATCATAGTTAACAGAGGATTTATAGCCTTTATAAAGCAAAACAAAGGGACGCTTTATAAACTGCACCCTCTTCTAACTATTCAGTACAAGATACAATGACTGTCATACACTTGTGGCTCTGTTTTATGAGGTAAATATTTAAAGAAAAGCCTGAAAAATCAGTGATTTATGGCTTGACATTATAGGAGACTTCCTGTATAATGAAAAGGGAACTTTGACATATCTTTTCGGTTTACGAAAAAGATCACAGTCGTCAAGTCCGAAAAAGATGCCTATAAGCATGTGCTTAAGGCGATGAAAAAGCGTGATTACAGCACTAGCTATTGTGCGGACGGAGCGGTGTATTACGAGACATTTGTACTCGCATTGCAGCATCATCCGGAGTACAATTATAGTCTGGTCATCTGGAAGAGTACCGATGGAACATTTGATTACCGGGCAGGTAATGACCTGAGTGCGGCGCAGATCACGGGTAAAATAAAACAGGCGAATGCAAAGGCGAACGCGATTATTCCCCGGATTATCAGGGACGGAATGACGCGCAAACAGAAGCTGCGTGCGATCCACAATTATCTCGTGAAAAACTGTGTCTACGATGAGAACGCGCGCAGATACGGATATGATGATGCCTATACCGCATATGGTTGTCTGATTGAGAAAAAGGCGGTATGTCAGGGCTATGCAGGTGTTTTTAACCTGCTTGCCGCAAAAGCCGGCATCTGTTCGATCGCCGTTCCGGGTGAAGCCGGTGGCGGATCACATGCGTGGAATTATGTGAAAGACGGAAGCAGCTACCGCTATATTGATGTGACCTGGGATGATCCGGTGCAGGATCAGGGTGCGAAGGCTGCCGTGAAATAGACTTATTTTTACTTGACACAGGCACAATTTGAACTGACCCACACATGGGATAAGGTAGAGAATGCTTTATAGAGTCGGCGGAAATTTATTTACGGGAATACATAACAGATGAAAGGGAGGATACTACTTATGAAAAAACAGCTTACAGCACTTGTTTTATGTATTTGTATGGTATTGTCGGTGCTGCCATTTTCAAGTACACAGGCAGCTGCAGAGGAGACGAGCAGTGTTGGCACAAGCAATATTAGCATCGGAGACTATATCAGGCTGGGAAACTATAACGGGCAGCCAATCTTATGGCGCTGCGTCGATGTTGATGAGATGGGACCGCTCATGCTCTCCGATCAGGTGCTGGCAACGATGGCTTATGATGCCAAAACAAGTGAAAACAGCGCTACGCGTTCGCACAGCCGTAACCTAAAGCGTGGGACATATGGCTCAAATCAATGGCGTGACAGCAATATGCGTTCCTGGCTGAATTCCAAGGCGGAAGCCGGGAAGGTAGAATGGCTTTGCGGAAACCCTCCAAAGAGTGGCTTTGTAGGAGAGAATCCATATGACCAGGCAGCAGGCTTTTTAAACGGCTTTAAGGAGGACGAGATCGCAGCGATTAAAACGGTAACCCAGCGTTCGATCGTATCCCATCCGGAATATAATGCGGGAATGATCGAAGGCCAGGGGGCAGATCTGCCTTATGACACAAATATAGAAGCAGCCGCTAACGGATTTGATCAGGCCTATTATGAGAACGTTACGGATAAAGTATTCTTAATGGATGTAAAGCAGATAAACAAAGTCTATCAAAATAACAGCCAGCTTGGAGACAGTTATCATATTGCTTATAAGGGTGGCGTGAGGTGGCCTTACTGGCTGCGGACTCCGGTGACGGATTGCAACCACGATATGCGCTATGTGGAGACGGATGGAAGAATAGACAGAAACGCTCCGTATTTAGGCTTTTATGGTGTCCGTCCGGCGTTTTATCTTGATACGCAATATTATCAGGTGACTGGTGGAGACGGTACAGCTGATTCCCCTTACCGCGGTGCAGCCGTAAATAAACCGGAGGAGAACTTTACAGTTTCCGGAGATGGACCAACACCGGGGCAGGAGTGGGATGTTTCGCTTGACAAGAGTATACAGTTATATCTTGGACCGAATTATTCCAAGAGCAAGAAATACGAATCTGCCACGATACCTATCCAGGTCATCCAGAAGACGCGCAGCGATAATGAGAATATGGTTGTCGTCATCTGCGGTGAAGGTTACACAAAAGGCGAGCAGCAAAAATTTGTTGCAGCTGCCAAACGGTTATGGGAAGGCGCGATGCAGTATGAGCCATATAAGACGTACAAGGATCGCTTCAATGTATATGCATTATGTACGGCATCGGATAAAACGTACAGTGCCATTGATGGATATGACAGTACATTTTTCGATGTATGGGGAAAGAATATATCCGTGAATGGAAGTCAGTGGAAGAACCATATTTTTGAACGGTGTATCGGACCGGCGTTTATCGAGAAAGTGCATGATGCCCATATTCCGCAGCAGGCAGATCCGAATGTAGATTGGGATTTTGAAAAGTATAAATATGTACATGACTACATCAGCCAGTTCGTACTTCTGGTCAATTCTGCAAATGATTTTGGCGGGGCATTCAACGATCTTGATTACGGATTCCATTATATTGTCAGCCCTGCATACAGCCAGCGTGCAGTCGAAACGCTTACGCATGAGCTTGGTCATGGTCTGTTATGGCTTGGAGACGAGTACAACAGCGGATCTTTTATGGGAGAAGCGTCTGAAAAAACTTCGCTAAACAGAACGGGGATCAGTGATCCTGAACAGGTAAAATGGAGACAGCTGCTTGGCTTCCGGAAGACATACAGTGTTCCTCATACAGATTATGATACGGATAAGATTTATAATTCCAGCCGTGAATGTATGATGCGCCAGACCTGGAATGGTTTCTGCGAGGTATGTAAGCTGCAGGGAAATAAGCGGATGCGCCAGCTGGTCACAGAGGGTCCGGATCTGTATGTGGCAGAACCGGAAGTGACAAAGCGCACAGATGCATATACGAAGCTTTCAGATTTTAGTGATGCAACCGGTTGGGGTTATACAAAATTTGACGCAGACAAAAAGACACGCCTTTTGACAGGGGCAGATAAAATTACTTTCCAACCGACAGAGATGAAGGGGCAGAAGATTGAGCTGCGTACAATCGTGCAGAACCTTTCCGATACAAAGCTCAGTCAGGTGACATTACAGGTATGGGTAAACCATGCTGACGGAACCATTGCTACTGCTGATGGTCAGCCTGTAGCAGCGTCAGAAACGTTCAAGATTCCGCTTTGGACGGAAAAGGGCAATTTCCGCCCGAAGGGAACGTTGGAATATCATGGAAGCGATTTTAATTCCGGTTTGAAAAATTGTTCCCTCTTATATACCATCCCGTCCAATGCAGATCTGCGAACCGGTGACACGGTCGGATATGCAGTGAGGGATGAGCAGGGAACTGTTCTTGCTTACGAAGGAACGCTTCCAAACAAAGGTCAGGATATCTTGCCGGCACCGGCCCGTGAAGGATATGTGTTTGACGGATGGTATACGACAGGTGGTGAGAAAGTTGATTTGACAAGAGTATATAGCAGCAATACGGTGTTGTATGCAAGATGGAGTGAATATATCGCACCGTCACCGAATGTTAAGAAAGCTCCGGTCATTCTGCTGGCGACAAGCCCGGATACAGTGACCGAAGGAGAACAGGTCATGTTAAGTGTCAGCGAAACCTCAGGATTTGGTGTGGATTTAAGCGGAGTAACTTACACGGCAGATCCTTCGCTGCCGATATCCGGCACAGGGGAGGCTCAGACGATCCGGCTCGATCAAGCTGGTACTTATACATTTACTGCTCATTATTCCGGTGATAATGAGAAATATCTTGCGGCCGACAGTAATCGTGTTACCGTAACCGTAACGAAAAAAGCGGATGTCAGCGGAGGAACAACGTCAGGAGGTGGATCATCGTCAGGAGGCGGTTCCACGGCAGGAGGCGGATCTTCAGCAGGAGGCGGATCTTCAGCAGGGGGCGGATCCTCGTCAGGAGGCGGTGCAGCAGCAGGAGGTGCCACCGCGGGAGGCGGCGCAGCTAACGGAAATGCATCTGCAACAACTACGCCGGACATCAAGGATTCGGATGGAACGACTGTTGCCATAGTGAACGGTAAAAAAGGAATGATCACAGCAGAAGTGCAGCTTAGTGAAAAGGCGATCGCAAATGCTGAAAAATCAGGTGAAGCAGTTAAACTTCCGGTTGAAGTAAAGGCAGGTAAAAATATAAAAGCTGCATCCACTGTGACCATCAATCTACCGGAGGGTGCAGGGAAAACGAAAGTGAAGATTCCGGTAAAAAATATGACCGTAGGTACAGTCGCAGTGCTTGTCAATGCCGATGGCACTGAGAAAATTGTGAAGAAATCAGTGGCTGCAAAAGATGGAGTTCAGCTGATCGTGGACGAAGACACTACAGTGAAGCTCGTAGATAAGGCGAAAAACTTTAAGGATACAAAAAAACATTGGGCGAAGGATTCCATTGATTTTGTAAGTGCACGCGGGCTGATGAATGGAAAGAGCAGTACGGCTTTTGCACCGGAAGCAAAAATTACCCGGGCACGGCTATGGACGATTCTCGCACGATGGGAAGACGTAGATCTGACAGGTGGAAAGAAGTGGTACAGCAAAGCACGTGCATGGGCTAAAAACCAGGGAATTTCGGATGGCAGCAGACCAAATGCTGCGATAACGAGAGCCGAGGCGATCACAATGCTATGGCGTGCGCAAGGAAAACCGGCAGCAGAGCAAGAGACAGCTTTTAAAGATGTTTCTTCTGATGAATACTACGCACAGGCAGTGGCGTGGGCCAAAGAGAAGGGTATCGCACAAGCGAATAGCAAAGGACGATTCAATCCGGATGCTGCCTGTACAAGAGCGGAAATAGCCGCATTCCTGTATCGGATGTCGTTGAGTGAATAAACGGTTTACATGTACCATCTGGTATAAAGATAGCAGGAAGGAGATACCTGATTTGAAAAGAACTGCAAAAATCATTTTGACAGGAGTCTGCCTCGGCTTGATTTTACATTGATTTAATCAAAAAAGAAAAATGGACGATACAGAGAAATCTGTATCGTTTATTTTTCGTCTTTTTTAATTTATAGGAAAGTTCTAACTTTGGGATAGCTAGATATGAAAAGGGCCCGCAATTTAGCGGGCACGACAAGTAAACGATAGGTTTTAGAAGATATAGAAGCCTTCAGCTCCAGGAAAGTCTTCACCAAACTCATCGTCTTCATTTAAGAAGTAATCCATATCAAGCAAATCATCCTCACTCATGTGGCGGATGTCATCAGCAGTCATGCCTTCAGGTGGATTCTGTATGTACTTGTTTCTGATTTCATCTGAACGTTTTGACATAGTATTTTCCTCCGTTTTTTACATTCTATCACAGAGGAAGGTGTGATGTATATATTTATGCTGATGAAGTATATGAGAGCCTGCCCATAGCGTTACTGTTCAGACCATTGTAAAAACTGACGAAATTTAAAAAAATATATTTGTGGATAAACTCAAGCAGGATGGAAAGTTTCGTTAACGACTTCCGAATCCTGCTTTTTCTTTTGAAATTATAAACAGTACCTGCATATTTTCCTGCTTTTACATGGCTGGAATACGGATTTCCAGTCCTGCTTCTTTCATTTTTCTTCCGGTTATCCACCGTCATTCTGCCAGTCCCGGAATTCGTCCGATTTCCCATTCGTCCCTGTTTTTGCTGTACTTATCCTATACTTAAGGAGGCACAAATGAACGCAGATGATAAAAGCAAACTCAAAGCATATGAAGAACTTATAGGCAGTCTTGAGCATACAAACGGACTGCAGCACAGGGTCATTGAAACCCAGTCCTCATTGATCAAATCCCTTGAGGAACATAATGCAGAATTAGAAAAAATCATTGATGATCTGACAAACATTTAAGGAAAGGACGCGGCATGGGGATGGGAAATTCTTTTGAAACCATTACAGTACTTCAATACAGGCTGAAAGAAGCACAGGAAGAACTTGCAGCCTTTCAATCGGGAGAAAAATATATCCGAATGGAAAAACAGCACCTTACACAGGTGCGTGCCCTGGAACGCAGAATTGCAAAACTGGAAGCAGCTGTAGCAAAAGAACACAGCCATGCCATTACGATTCGGAATCAATGGTTTGAGATTTTTGAACAGCTGCAAAAAGAATGCGACCGTATGGTCGCCGAAGCAGTAAAAAAGGCGGATATGATGGAAAAAAGGGCCATCCGTGCAGAAAGACAGCGCGACACTGCCCTTGAAAAAGTAACTTTCCAGAGACGGGAACTTTACAAAGTAAAGACAGAGCTTGATGATGAAAAACAAAAAGTACAGAAACTGACGGCACAGATTAACCGGAACTATGAAAACTCATCCATCCCGTCTTCAAAATCTATCGCCCGCAAAAAAATATCCAACAGCCGCGAAAAGACAGGAAGGAAACCCGGTGGACAGCCAGGACACAGGGGGCACTGCAGAAAGAAACTCACCCCGACAAGGGAAATCTATCTTCCTGCACCCGAAGAAGTACTCCATGACCCTGACTTTAAGAAAACATCGAAAACCATTACAAAGCAGAAAATCGACATCAGCGTAGAAGTGCATGTGACCGGGTATCATGCCGATGTGCACTATAATTCCAAAACAGGTGAACGGATCCATGCACCATTTCCACAGGGAGTCATTGATGACGTTAACTATGGAGGAAATTTACGTGCTTTCCTGTTTCTGCTGAATAATGGCTGCTGTACATCAATTGATAAAAGCCGCAGGTTTTTGTCTGATCTGACAGATGGAAAAATAAACATATCAAAAGGCATGATCAATAATCTCTGCCAGTCATTTGCAGAAAAAACAGAATCCCAGCGCAAAGAGCTTTTCCGTGACATGCTGCTTTCCCCTGTCATGCATACAGACTGTACCAATGCCCGTGTAAACGGGGAAAGTTCGTATGTATTTGTATGTGCGGTTCCGGATGGCGGTGTGCTCTATTTTGCCAGGGGCAAAAAGGGACACGATGGAATAAAGGGCACGGTCGTTGAAGACTATCAGGGGACACTGGTCCACGATCATGATGTAACCTTTTATAAGTATGGAACCGGCCACCAGGAATGCCTTGCACATGTACTGCGTTATCTGAAAGACAGCATGGACAACGAAAAAGACCGTTCCTGGAACAGGCAGATGCATTCCCTGATACAGGAAATGATCCATTACCGGAATGGTTTATCTGAATCAGAAGAGCCAGATCCGCAGACCGTCTCCGAATTTGAAGAACGTTATAAAACAATCCTGTCCATAGCCGGGGATGAATACGACTATGAGCCGCATGGGAAATACTACCGTGATGGATACAACCTGTACAAAAGGATGAAAAAGTATAAGAAAGATCATCTTCTTTTCCTCCATAATAAGAATGTACCTGCCACGAATAACGAAGCCGAACGGCTGCTGAGAAAATATAAAAGAAAACAGGCGCAGGCTGTGTCATTCCGGAGTCCGTCAAGCATCGACCATCTCTGTAAATGCATGAGCATGCTGGTTTTGATGCGCAGAAAAGAGCAGGCCAATCTGTTCCGCGAGATTGCAGAAATATTTGCATAAGAAAACCGATGGTTTTGACTACGATTAGTCTATACCATCGGTTCTTTTGTTACAAGTTTACCTCTGAACAGTAACGAAAATTCCGCAAAGGTCCGTGATGATGAGCAAAGTGGTGACAGCAACAGTATCATAAACCAGAAGAAAATGCTGGAGAAATATGCAACCGAACAGGGATTTACCAATCTGCTTCATTATTTTATATTCTGAAACGTTCGAAGCATGCGAAATACCTGTTCCACCGTATCGGTCATATT
>OHPG01000551.1_pt1 | contig 13049 bp, 9 predicted proteins | sample 1577751 | NCBI WGS metagenome assembly OHPG01 (sample SAMEA3879548, study PRJEB24766) | human gut metagenome | biome: human-associated habitat; feature: feces | place: USA | collected 1985/1987
ATGAATCTGCTATAACGAAATGATGTACGGATTCCAGATGTTTTATACGGTTTGGGGGGAGAAAAAGATTTCCATTTTTTTCTGGTTTGTGCGGAATGCAGGGAAATGAGGACACACATATTATAAAAAAATGAATAAAATAACATAAAAATAAAAAAAGTGACCAATTGCGACCTGAAATAACGCTTTACGTAACGCTTTGTATGCTATTATGTAACCATAGTGAAGAAATACGGCCTCTGGTTACAATTCAAAATACATAAATAATTTATAAAAAACATGAAAATGTAACCAAAGTGTAATCATTTATGATATGATATTGTTGAGATGAATCGTGAAGCAGCTGCACCTGATTGGCAGGGGAGTTTATGAAAAAGGAGAACTATTATGGAAAGACGGAGAAGTTCCGGTACAATAACGAAATCCATGTATTACAGCCAGAAAAGGATTCTGGCATTTTTGCTGACAGCAGCCATGGTTTTCACAAATTTGGGCACCGGCCTGAATGTATCCTATGCCGGTACGGCGGACCAGGTTACGTTCCAGATGAAAGGGGCGGATTTGGTAGCTGCCGTGGAGGAGGCCATTGAAAGCGGCCATGAGATAACGGCAGATGATTTAGGCTTTACCAATGGCAGGACGGCAGAATTTGAAAAGGTATTTTTCGGTACGAAGGGTGCCGTGTATGAGGTATATCCGGAGATGGAAGGAAGCAGCATGGAAGCGGAGCTGCGTGTATTTGTGCGCCTTCCGGAGGATGCCGGCGATATGTATATGGTAACCGGGGATGAGGAAATCATCCTGCTCTACGTGAATAACGGGGAGGATACCATCAGCTGCACCACGGAAATCACACGGATGGATGACGGTGTGGAAAAGGTCAAAAAGACAAAGCGCGTCACCATCAGGAGTTATGAGGATGCATTTGGCGATGAGGAAGTAGATATCATATCAAAGCCAGTCCAGGAGGAGACAGAGGCCTCCGAATCTGAGACATCGGCTGAAAGCGGCGCCGACGGCACCGGGGAGTCAGCTCTGCCGGAGGAAAGCGCGGATGGCAGCGGAAGCAGCGAAAACAGTGGAAACAGCGGCCAAGATACCAGCGCAAGCAGCGAAAACAGCAGTGAAAACAGCGGCGAAAACCAGGAGGAGACATCACGGCCTGAGGACGGGTCCCTTGGTTCGGCCGGCAATGCAGACCACAGTACGGCTGATACAGAAGCCGCGCCGACGGACGATGCTCAGGGAACAGATACAGAGAAAGACAATGCTGCCGATACAAAGGCAGAGGTACCGGAAAAGAACAGCGGATCTGGTTCTGATGAGAAGCCGCAAAAGGATTTTGCGGACCAGGATAAGGACACCCAGAAGCAGGAGGACAGGGAAGAAAAGTCAAATAAGGATGAGGATAAGAAGGAAGAGGGCGCTGTGCCGGCAGCTGCCATTTCCCGTCATGATGCCCCGGTTGTATCTGAGAAAGAGGAGGGCAGTCCGGCAGATTCCGCAGATGTGAAGGAAAACATGCCGGAGAAGGAAGAAGTCTCCAAAGAGAAGGAGACTGAGCCCAGGGAGAAAGAGGAGCACGGGGAAGTAAAAGAGACAGGAGAAGCAGCTGGGACAGAGAAAGAAAAAGAGACGGAGACGGTAAAAGAGACAGAGAAGCCTTCTGCGGAAGAGACCAGGGAACCGGCTGCCCCAACAACGGAAGTGAATGTGCCGGATACAGACGAAGTGCAGACCACAAAAGCGGATGATGAGGGAAGCGTACCTGAGAGCACGCAGGCATCGGACAGCACGGACGGAAGCAGCGATCCATCTTCCGAATCAGCGGAAACATCAGCAGTACCGTCCGCAGATGCCTCACTTCCTTCAGAGTCAGAGCAGGAGACCGCTCCGGAACCTGTGCCGGAGGATGATACTAAGAAGGCCAGCACCTCTGATTTGGCTGGCATGGGGTATTGTTCCACAGCCAAGGTTTACACCACCAGCCTGAACCAGTTAAAGGCATTGGAGGATTTTGATGGTTATAAGGTGACATACACCAGTTTCCCTGAGGCCAGTGCCCGGATTATGGAGGGGCCAAGAGGCGTGAAGGAAGGCGAAAGCCTGACCTTTGGCGTCAAGACCCAGTTGGGATATACAATTGACAATGTGACTGCCAATGATGAGGATTTGGAAGCAGACTCGGTTACGGATGAGCTGGACGGATCACAGACAGCATGGTATACCATATCCGAGGTTTATGAGGAGCAGAACATACAGGTGTACACCCTGGAGACATTGGAACATCCTGCCTTTGACAAATCAGTGGAGGTCAATGGGGTTACAATCAGGATAACTGCTCCCGAAGGAGTGCTGCCTGCCGACACGCAGATACAGGCAGAGGAGATAACAGAGCAGGTGGAATCAGCGCTGACGGAAAAAGTAGATGCTGAGTCTGATGACGGAACAATGGTCAGCGCCATCATTGCATATGACATCAACCTTATGTATGACGGCGTGAAATTAGATAACAGCTGGGCCGAGGACGGCAGCAATCTTGTCACGGTATCCTTTAGCGGAGATCGGATTGAGAAGGCCAGCATGGAGGCGGACCAGATTGAAATTCTCCATCTGGAGACGCCTACCCAGGAGGTCCAGGCCGTATCTGCAAAGGCGGAGCTGGAAGGCAGCGGGGAAACAGAAGCTGTAGCCCAGGTACCTGTGCTGGATGGCATTTCAGCAGACGATATTGCGGTTGACAGCGAGGGACGCCAGGAACTGGATGTGAGCGGAAGCGCGTCCGTTGGACAGATTCATTTCCAGACTGACCATTTCTCGGCGTTTACGGCTATATTTAAGACCTCTCCTTATCTGGTGATTGCCAATGAGCGGCAGGAAGATAGTAAAGGCGAAGAAGATAAGTATACCTATGAAGTCAGCATCACAGACAGCAGGATGGATAAGAATGAAAAGCTCTATCTGCTGACAGACGGCGGCGGGGCAGAGGAATACAAGAAGGCCGTTAAAACGAGCGACGGCGATACCAATACCTATACGTTTGAGCTGAGTCCCAACGGAAGGATGAAGATTGGAAATGTTGGGGCATCGGCAACCTATACAGTTACTCAGACGGATAGACTGGATGAACTGGAGAGTGTAAGTAGGAAGAAGATTTTGTCTGATGGTGTGTATGAGGAGGAATCAGAATCAGAAACAGGTAATGGCGGAAGTGAGGAAGAGAAGTTCCCTTATGGCTACGATTATAGTCAGGATGCATATGGAACACTGATGGAACGTGCTTCGGCATTGTTAAGGGCTTATGGGAAATGTAAAAGCTGGGATGAAAAAAAGAAAATCACTCCTAATGCAGGCCCAAATGACTCTAATAATGACAGGGCTATCGCACAGCTTCTGTATGATCACACAAATGGCGGTAATCAATGGCCCTTGGCTGAGGAGGAAGGTTTTGGGGACGTGGCAGATAAACTCAGGAATGCCCTGAAGGAGGCAGGTCTTGATGAAAAAATATATAATCAAGATTTTTATCTCCATATTTATTTTAAGGTTAATCATAATCAAGATACAAAGCTTGAGTGTGTGCCTTATCTGACCACAAACAATAAGTTGAAAGACTGGGAAGCATATGCTGTATACAACAGCGACAATACAGATAGCGGCTGGTTCCGTTATTATGAACCAAAGAGTTGGGGAGCTGTAAAGTTAGGCTCTTCCATAGCAAGTCTAAATACAGATTCCGTAAATATTGCTACGCATGTTACAAGCAACTCCAACTGGACTAAGTTTATTGATGTCTCATTGGACACCAAAATCGAGGAGGACTTAAACCATAAGGATATAGAAGGTTCCTTTACCGAAACAGGTATTACCTGCGGAACTGAAATTACCTTTAATAATGTTCTTAAGGATACTTCCACAGGTGACGGCTCCACAGACAATGGTTCCTCAGGAAATGATTCCTCAGAAAAACCAGATAACGATTCAAACAGCGGTAATGGAAATGAATCGGGCGGAGTGCCCGGGAACGACACAGCAGATACAGATACCTCAGGTTCATCCGACGGCGGTACAACGAATACCTCACAAGGCTCCGAGGGTTCCGGCAGTTCAGGCGGAGGAACCACCACGTCCGGTGGCACAGGCAGATATCAGGGGACTGATGCCCAGAGCGGGCCAGGCGCGCAGCAGAATGTGATTGAATCATCCCAGGTTCCCCTTGCATCCCTTCCAGCGGATGCATCGGCAGCATTCAGCCAGTCAATGGCCATCATAGATGATGGGGAGATACCGTTAGCTGCCATACCGAAGACAGGTGACAGGGGGAGCAGTGCCCATGAGTTATCGTTCATTCTTTCGGGGATGCTGATGGCTGTATATTTAGTCCTTGGAAAGAAAAAGAAGGAATCCTAAAATTGCAACAGAAAATTGAGATAATTATATAAGGACGCTGTCTTATGATGGAGTTTCAGGCTCAGATTCCATGCCTGAATCACACATCATAGGACAGCGTCCTTTGCTGTTTATGGATATAAAGTTCCCGTGCAGGGCATATGATGTCATCTATCCATGGTCACAAGGGTCCAGCGGTTATTCTGCCGCATGATGAAACATGGTTTTTTCACTCGGTATCTGTAATAGGCTTCCGCCAGTGTCTGGATAATCCTATATTTCATCATGGTGGTACAGATTGGATAGATCGTCATATTATGTAAGTGCTCCTTTCAAGGGTGATATTATATTTTATTCGGCATGTCCTGAAATATGACTGCTGATTTGGGGGACTGGTACACATTGGCGTCTTTATGAGGGACGGAACACGCTATTTCTTCTGATATGCGAAATGAGATACAGGTCCCCATTCCCTTTTTGCTGAGTATCTTAAGTCCTGCTCCTTCCCCATAGCGCATGATTAGGCGGCTGTTTACGTTGGTGAGACCGATATTTTCGCTGCCCGGATTGGCTATCTTTTCATATAGTTTTTGAATATCTGCTTTTTCCATGCCCACCCCGGAGTCAATGACAGAAAAAATCAGTTGTCCGCCCCTTCTCACAATGCGCAGCTTAATAAAACCTGAGCCTTCCAGGGGCTTGATGCCGTGGTACAGGCTGTTTTCAATCAGAGGCTGGAGAATCAGGCGCATGATGGGGATGCTCTCCAGTTCCTTTTCGTATTCATAATAGAGGATGTACTTATCCTCATAACGGTACCGCTGAATACTGTCGTATTTTTTCAGATAATCAATTTCATCCTTTAAGGTCACCATGGAATGAGGATTCTGGAGGGAATATTTAAGGATATCGGACAGCGCCTCAATCATCTGGTTTACCGCGGTGGGCTTATGTGTATATTCCATTGCCTTGAAGTCCAGGGTCTGCAGGGTGTTGAACAGAAAATGGGGATTAATCTGCAGCTGAAGGGCTGTCATCTCAGCCAGCTTCTGTTCCTGCTCCTTAAGAGCCAGCTGGCTGCGCAGAAAGGTCTGATTCAGAAAGAGCTGGACGATGTTGTTGAGGATTATATCATATTCATCCTTGATGAACGCGGGCTTTTCCGGGTTAAATACGCCACGCTCCGCATCCGAGAACACCTCCACAAAATAATCAATCTGCTGAAAATTCTTTTTGGTGATAGCATAGGCAATCCACAAGGATGTGGAAATCACTGCGGCCAGGACCATCAGAAACTGCAGGAGCAGGGTGTAAAGGGCCTGATAGTAGTTGGAGTGGCTGATACAGGCTGCAATATAAGTCCCACAGTCAGCCGGGATGATTCTCACATAGTATTTTCCACGGCTTAAGTCCACCCACCCTCGGTAGGCGTTATCCGGTGACTGTTCCAAGCGGCTGACCAGCAGATCCTTATCCTCCAGGGACAGCTGGGCGGTTTGGGCGCCTCCCTGGAGCAGGAAATTCCCGTCCTTGTCCAGAATAAAGAACCGGTCCAGCTGGGAACTGGTATTGATAAGCTGTTTTAACTGTTCCTCATATATATTGACCATGACCACGCCCTTAAACATGCTCAGTTTTTTAAAGTAGGTAAGGACAGGGACTGGCTGTGTGTAGGAGTACTGGTGCATTTCCCTGTGTTCCAGCCATTCGTCCTCATCAGAGTGGTCATAGGAATCCTTCCAGCTCAGGTCTGAAAACTGGGAAAGCCGTGTAGTCCCTCCTGTGTCAGAGGTGAGAATGGAATCATACCCATCCAGGTAATAGTACACAGAGGCAATATAGGGTGCGTTGTTGGTCAGTGAATTAAAGTTGGAAAGGATGGTGTTGGTCAGGATTACGTCCAGATAGCCAATCTGCTTATGGGAGATAAATCCCCGCAGGGAGATGGACAGCCTGGGATTCCTGGCCAGGATGTCGTACTGGGTGGCGGCGCTGTCCAGGACCAGGGAGTAGTTATCCCTTACGGCCTGGGCCGCTGTCTCGGCGTCCTCACGGATTTCACGCTGTTTTCCCTGAAAGACAAAGGCCAGGAATACCAGAAATACGGTGAGGATGGGTATGGCTATGATGGCTGAATAATATAAAAAGCTTTTTATGAAATTTCGTTTTCTCATGGTTTTCAGTTCCTTTTTGGGGTGTTCCGGGTAGGGAAAGCCAGACCACATCATAGGTGCGGTTCAGGACGGCTGCCGCAATTGCGGTACTGGGTGGGCGTCATGTTGAAATACTGGTGGAATGCCCTGGAAAAATTTTTGGGATTGTCATATCCTACCCGATAGGCGATCTCATATTGCTTGTAACCAATGTCCCTCAGCATGCGGGCTGCATTTTCCATCCGGGTCTTTAACAGATAATCGGAGAAGCTGGTATCCGAGTGCTCCTTCATGATTTTGGACAGGTAATTAGGGCTTAAGGACACCAGTCTGGCGGCCTGTTCCAGGGTGGCGTCCTGGTAGCTGGTTTCCAGATAGTTTTTTACCGTACTGATGATTTTTTCATAGTAGCTCAGGCTTTCACAGACATCCGGCATGTCCTGGCCCTGTTCACGGTCCAGTAACTCCTTTACCCGGGTCAGGCAGTCTGCCAGGTCCTCATATTTTAACGGTTTTAACAGGTAATCAAAGACACCGTTGCGCAGGGCTTTCCGCACATAATCAAAATCCTGGTAACCGCTGAAAAATATGATTTTTACTTTTTTCCTGGACAGCAGACGCTCCGAGAGCTCCAGTCCGTCCATGAGGGGCATGCGGATGTCGGACAGAATCAGGTCCACCGGGTTTGACAGGGCAAAGTCATAGGCATCCCTGCCGTTGGAAAATGAGCCGGTAATCTCAAATCCCAGCTGGTTCCATGGAAAGAGATTGGCAAGTCCGCTCCGTATCTTGGTTTCGTCGTCTGCAATGATTACTTGGTACATAGGTGGGCCCCTTTCTTCAAAAATCCTGCTTTTATTATATATAAAAGAGAGAAAAAAATCATCTGAAAACTGGATCCGGAACAAAGGATTCCCAATAATGAATAAATATTGTAAAAAATGATACTTTCCCCGGCATTTGATTAAGGAAAGATACCTTTTTCGTAAGCGGGGTTTCTTAACAAGACGGCAAAAGTACAGTACAATAGGGACAGTTGAAAAATGGGAGGTAATTAGTAATGAGAAAAGCAAAACAAATCACAGGCCTTTTGATGGCTGGTATTATGGCTTCCGCCGTATTGGCCGGATGTACCAATGAACCGGCTCCTTCGTCCGCGTCCCAGGCTGAAGCCGGCAAGGACAGTGCCACAGGCACCGGCGCACCGGCCGCCTCAGGCGACCAGATTACGCTCCGTTTTATGTGGTGGGGCGGCGATGAGAGAAATGAGGCAACCCTGGCTGTCATTGACCAGTATCAGAAACTGCATCCTGAGGTACGGATTGAGGCGGAAATGAACTCTGACCAGGGATATATTGACAAGGTATCCACCATGCTGGCCAACGGCACGGCTCCTGACATTCTTCAGCAGAACGTGGACTCCCTGCCGGATTTTGTGTCCAGAGGAGATTTTTTCGTGGATTTCTATGAGTACAAGGATACATTTGACACCTCCGGCTTTGACGAGACATTTATCAGCCAGTTCGGCACCTTTGACGGAAAGCTTCTGGCCCTGCCTACCGGTATGTCATGTCTGGCTACAGTGGCCAACAAAAACGCGGCCAAGACCTGTAGCGTGGACCTGACAAAGCAGATTACATGGGATTCCATGCTGGAGGACGGAAAGAAGCTTCACGCGGAGAATCCGGATTATTACTACATGAATACCGACACTAAGATACTCTGCGAGTACGTGCTCAGGCCATATCTGCGTCAGATGACAGGAGAATCCTTTATCATTGACAGTGAAAAGAAGATGAGCTTTACCAGGGACCAGCTGGTAGAAGTGCTTACATACATCAAGGACTGCTATGACGGCGGCGTCTTTGAACCGGCAGAGGACAGCGCTACCTTCAAGGGGCAGATTCACACCAATCCAAAGTGGATGGATGGAAAATTTATATTTGCCTACGGCCCCTCCTCCAGCATCAACCTGCTGATGGATGCTGTTCCTGAAGCGGAGTGTATCGTTGTGCAGATGCCGATGGCAAAAGACCGGATCAACGACGGGTTCTTTGCAGATACGCCACAGTATATGACTGTGAATAAGAATTCTGAACATGTGGAGGAAGCAGTGGATTTCCTGAACTATTTCTACAACAGCGCAAAGGCCCAGGAGACACTTAAGGACGTAAGAAGCATCCCTCCCACATCCACGGCAAGGCAGCTGTGTGCGGATAAGGGACTCTTAAACCAGACCGTGGTGGATGCAGTGGATTTAGCGGCAGGGCTAAACGGCAGGAGCGATAAGGGATATACCACCAGCGCAGAGGTTTATGCGATTCAGGAAGATATGATAGAAAGCATTGCCTATGGACAGAGCACCCCTGAAGAGGCGGCCGACAATGCCATTGAACTGATTAATGACTATCTGAGCGGCCTGCGCTAGAAGGCTCCAGAATCAAACATAAAAGAGATTGGCAGGCGGCCCGGACATCCTTTCCCGGGCCGCTTGAAGGATAGGAGGAAGATAGGATGGCAAAGGCAAAGCCAAGGCACGGCGGCTGGACCAAACGGAACAAGATTGGATTCATGTATGTGTGTATCTGGGTATTCGGTTTTCTGGTGTTCCAGCTGTACCCCTTTATTAGTTCGCTGCTGTATTCATTTACGAACTATGATATATTCCATGCGCCGGAATTTGTTGGGCTTGATAATTATGTCAAGTTATTTACAAAGGACAGGGAGTTTTGGAATTCAATGGCGGTCACATTGAAGTATACCTTTATCACAGTGCCGGGCAAGGTGGTGCTGGCCCTTATTATTGCTGTGATACTGAACCGGAACCTGAAGGGAATCAACTTCATACGAACCGTATACTACATACCGTCCCTGCTCAGCGGCTCCGTGGCAGTGGCAATTCTGTGGAAGGTGCTGTTCATAAATGACGGTTTCATCAACAGCCTTCTGGGCCTGGTCCACATCGGTCCGGTCAAATGGCTGGGAACCCCGGATATGGCTGTCATCACAATCTGTATGCTGGAAATATGGCAGTTCGGTTCCTCCATGGTGCTGTTCCTGTCCGCCCTTAAGCAGGTGCCCCAGTCCCTGTATGAGGCGGCCCGGATTGACGGGGCATCAAAACCCAGGATGTTCTTCAAGATAACACTGCCCATGATTACATCCATCGCGTTTTTCAACATCATTATGCAGCTTATCACGGCCCTTCAAAACTTTACATCCGCATTTGTGGTGACGAGCGGCGGTCCCAATAAGGCCACCTATGTGCTGGGAATGAAGCTGTACACGGATGCATTTAAGTACTTTAAGATGGGATATGCCTGCGCTACCTCATGGATTCTGTTCATGGTTATCCTGGTCATGACCATTGTCCTGTTTGTGACCTCGAAGAAATGGGTTTATTACGATAATTAGGAGGACGGCATGAAAGAGAAAAAGATTAAAGACGGTATTACCTATGTAATTCTCGGAATCGTAGGTGTGGTGATGCTGTTTCCTGTCATATGGATGTTTTTTGCCTGTTTTAAGACCAATAACGAGATATTCGGCAGTCTGAGCCTTCTGCCCCAGGGATGGAGCCCGGAGGCATTCATCAAGGGATGGAAGACCACGGGAACCTATACATATGCCCGGTATTTCATAAACACCTTTGCGCTGGTGGTTCCCACCACACTGCTGACGCTGGTGTCCTGCTCCATCGTGGCCTATGGTTTTGCCAGATTTGATTTTCCCGGCAGCCAGTTCCTTTTCATGGTTCTCATAGCCACGCTGATGCTGCCCAATGCAATCATTATTATACCCAGATACGCATTGTTCAACAAGCTGGGCTGGCTGGACTCCTATATGACCTTTTACGCGCCGGCTGCCGTGGGATGCTACCCCTTCTTCGTGTTCATGATGGTGCAGTTCTTAAGGGGACTTCCAAGGGATTTGGATGAATCCGCCTGCATTGACGGATGCGGCCCCTTCCAGTGTTTTATACAGATCCTGCTTCCGCTGCTTAAGCCAGCCCTGTTTTCCGCCGGTCTGTTCCAGTTTTTATGGACCTGGAACGACTTTTTCAACACCAACATTTACATTAACACGGTTTCAAAATTTCCGCTGTCACTGGCCCTCAGGGTGAGCATTGACGTGACGTCCAATATAGAGTGGAACCAGGTCATGTCCATGGCGCTGGTGTCCGTGATTCCGCTGATTCTGCTTTTCTTTGCGGCCCAGAAATATTTTGTGGAGGGCATTGCCACATCAGGCCTGAAGGGATGATTGGGTAAAGGAATAAAAGGCGAAGAAATAAAAAAGCGGGGAAACAAAAATCAGATATTGAGGGGAGACGCAACAGTGAGATACGGTTCGTGATGGAGGAGGACAGGGCTGTCCTGCGTCTCAGGCGTATGCCGGCGGAGGGCGCCGTCCGTTCCCAGGGAGTGCTGGAGGTGTTCCAGGGGGATTACCAGGGAAGCTACGAAATAAGCCCCTGGCCCGTAACAGTGGACGGAACCGAAATCACAATCCGCAGGGACGACTGGGATATGGACCGGCTCTATGGAAAAGCTCTTGCTTTCGGGGCGCCATACAGCGCTGCGCGGAAGCTCTTTCCAGGCATTACAGGGGCAGGCTTCATTACATAAACGGGCTTAGGGCCATGGATACTCCGGGCGGGCTGTCATCGGACGGCCTCCATCCATCGGATCAGGGTCATGAAATGATAGCGGAAAGGCCTGCCGGATATATGGCAGAAAAAAGGAGGATTGATTGAGAATATGAGTACGTACAAAAATCCGATTCTGTATGCGGATTATTCCGACCCGGATGTGGCTCGGGTGGGGGAGGATTATTATATGGTATCCTCCTCCTTTGCCTATATTCCGGGGGTTCCGCTTTTACATTCCAAAGATCTGGTTCACTGGGAGCTGATTAATCACTGCGTTAAAAAGCTTCCCTTTGAGAAATATGCCCTTCCATGCCACGGCTCCGGCACATGGGCTCCATCCATCCGGTATCATGAGGGAACCTTCTTTGTGTTTATCCCGCTGGTGGATGAGGGAATCCTGGTTGCCAGAACCAGGGACCCCTACGGTGAGTTTGAATGTAATATGCTGTGCGAATCAAAGGGATGGATTGACCCCTGTCCTTTCTGGGACGATGACGGCAGGGCTTACATGGTCTTTGCCTATGCAAAGAGCCGATCCGGTATAAAACACCGGCTTTCGCTGGTGGAAATGGATCCCCAGTGCCGCTGTCTTCTGGCAGAGCCAGGGCTTATATTTGACGGTGAACAGATTGCGCCTACATCGGAAGGGCCAAAGATGTACAAAAAGAATGGATATTACTATATTCTGATGCCCTCAGGGGGCGTGGAGACCGGATGGCAGTCCTGCCTCAGATCCAGGTCTGTCTATGGGCCCTACGACTATAAAGTGGTGATGCACCAGGGAAATTCCCGGGTAAACGGTCCGCACCAGGGGGGCTGGGTAACATCGCCCGACGGGAGGCACTGGTTCATCCATTTCCAGGATGTGGTGGAGCTGGGCAGAATCATCCATTTGCAGCCCATGTGTTTTCTGGATGACTGGCCATTTATTGGCCAGGACCAGAATGGAGACGGCATTGGGGAGCCGGTGGAGGAGTGGCCCGTGCCGGCAGAAGGAATGCCGGAATACGCCATCCGCCAGTCCGATGATTTTGCGGAGAAGACACTGGGGCTCCAATGGCAGTGGCAGGCCAATCCCAATACAGACTTTTATTCCCTGGAGGAACATCCGGGATACCTGCGGCTGTATTGCTACCGGAATCCGGGCAGGGAAAACCTGCTCTGGTATGCGCCCAATGTGCTGACCCAGATTCCGCAGAAACAAAAGCTGTCCATGACCGTGAAGCTGTCTCTTTCAGGCGGTGAGGACGGTGATTTTGGCGGAATCGGCATGGCGGGCCATGATTACGGATATGCGGGTTTGTACTACACGGGAAAGGGAATTCAGGTAAGATGTTACCGGGGAACGGTCACGGATCCCATGTTTGAGGGGGAAGCCGGTGAGAAGCTGGTCTTTTCACGGGAGGCAGAGGGGGAACAGGCCTGGTTCAGGCTGACCCTGGAGGAAGATAAGACGTATGGCTTTTCCTATTCTCCTGACGGCAGGAACTTTACCCGGATCGAATATTCATTTCCCCTGAAACGTGCCACATGGACCGGCGCAAAACTCTGCCTGTGGTCCTGCTCACGGGAAAACCGGGAGTCTGGGGGATATTGTGATTATGAGTATGTGGAAATAAAATAAAAAACAAGGCTGTCTGCGTAAGACAGCCTTTGTTTATGATGCGGATACAGGAACAGGTTCTAATGAACCTCCATATTCTTCCGGTATAAAATCAACAGTCCCTTCAGGAGCAGGGCGTCGTCCACCAGTATCTTATGGCGGCACAGCGGCGTGATGAACTTGGCCAGTCCGCCGGTGGCGATGATGGTGGGAGGCTCTCCCAGCTCCTTTTCCATGCGGTCCAGAATCCCGT
>OHPG01000554.1_pt1 | contig 12947 bp, 3 predicted proteins | sample 1577751 | NCBI WGS metagenome assembly OHPG01 (sample SAMEA3879548, study PRJEB24766) | human gut metagenome | biome: human-associated habitat; feature: feces | place: USA | collected 1985/1987
AATAACGTTCTCCTACCTCATATGCCAGTTCACTAAGAACCTGTTCTTCCAGATTGAGGAAAGAATCCAGCTGTTCAAAACTGATACTGTCTACAAAATGAACGGATACTTTTCCCCCCTCATTCAGAACCACGATATCACTGACAGACAGGGAATGTCCTCGAAAGTCTTTCGGTCTGTCAATGTTGAATCTTTCAAAGATATCATCCAGTGACATATTTCCCAGTAATTCGCCAACATAGACCAGCTTATAATCTTCTTTTTTTATCTGCATACCATGACTTTCAATAAAGCGCATATTCATAAATGCATAGTTTTCGCCCGGTGAATCGTCCTTGATCTGATAAATACCAAAGATTCGCCTTGTTCCTAACAACAGGTTTGCCTCTTTCAAAGACTGAATCTGCGGATATTTCTGCATTTCCCATTCCAGGTTACGGAAACGCTCCAGTTCTGTCATAGACATCTGATAATGCTCCGGTCCTCGTTCGATTTCCATGCGTTCCGTGACATAGATCGGTGATGAAAAATTAGTGATCAGATAGATATCTGCTCCGGCATCGTATAATTTCAGTGCTTCTTCCTGCTCAATGACACTCATAGGCTCCTGAAATGCTCCAAAATCTTCATCGGCATAATCCAGGTCATTCTCCTCTATCCGTTCCCACATCTGCGATTCCATGCCAAACAGACCTTCATGCGCCTGTATCATTTCTTTACTTGCATACTCTCCCTTGCCGCCATCGCTGCCCAAGCAATAAATCTTAGAACCCATTCTGTGATAGTCCAAAGCTGCTTCTTTTCTAAGCGGCACCATATCTTCTGCCGTATATCCATAATCACGTAATTCCAGCTTACCTATGGTTGGATCTGGTAAGTCCTGAATATCCATTTTTGCATCATCCAGAAGTTCCTCTACTTTATCTTCATTTGCCCGATTGATTGCATCTGTCAGATTTCTTACCAACGTCCTTACTTTCTCTTCCTCACCAATCAGATTTGCATATTCAAAAATCTGTTCTTTTACATCCGCTGGAATCGCTATTCCCATGTGTTCTGCACGGTCTATCTGTTCCTGCGTATATTCCTGCATTTTCTGCGTTTCTTTTCCTGTTATCTTGTTTCTTGCCATATAAATTCCTCCTGTGTTCTAAAAAATGGCATAACCGGTAGAAACTTCTTCTACCAAATTATGCCATCTTTCCTGTTTATTCCAGACCGAAGTCCCGTTTTCTGGTTTCCTTGCCAGTTTCACTTTCCCGCTGACTCTTTTCTTTATAAATCTGCAGTTTCTCATGGATAGAACCTCGTGCCGGTCTTTCTTTTTTCTCTTTTGATTCTGACCGTTCTGCTTCTGTATCTTCCCGCTCATCCATATTGAGAAGAGCATTTAATTCTGACAACCGTTCCAGTTTCTGGTTCAGTTCCCCTTCTTTTGGAAATGGCTTTCCAACTTCCTCTTTCGCATTTGCCAGCTGCTCCTGTACCGTTTCCAGTCGTTGCTCTGCTTCTGACAGTTTCTCCGGATAGCTTTCCAAAAGATTATTGATACGGGTGATATTTCCCAGGGCATCGGCTCCCAGATGGACTTTCGATACCGATTCATGCTTCACAGACAGGATAAACTCCTTACTCCAACTGTCGAACTGTATTCTCATGTTAAATCCCTGGTAGTTTCCGATATCCATCGCTGCATCGACTGCTTTAATGTCCTTACAGACTGCCAGAAGTGCCGCTCCCGCTTCTTTCTTTTCTGTAAATACTTTGCCGCTAATCTCCATGGAAAACTGTTCCGAATCTGTGATTTTATGCTCATGATAATGAGCAATATCTGTCTTATAGCTGTCAATAATTTCCGTCAATTTTGCAATCTGCTGTGGGAAGTTCCTTGCGATATCATCTTCCAGGCGGTACTGATTATTCATGTGGTTCGCTTTTAAAAGTTTCAATTTTGCCACATCCACATCCAATGCCATCTTCTCTTTTACTGCCGGATTTCCGGTTGCAAGGGCCTTGACCTCTGCATAGGAAAGTGCCGCTTCATCCACATCTTCACAGCTTCGCACAGGTGCTTTACTGGTCATAATCTGAGAAATGAATTTCTGCTTGTTCTCGATCAGCTGCCACATGTAGCTGTCAAATGTGGATTCAGTTACATACCGGAAGATATGAACCTTTTTATTATGGTTTCCCTGACGGATAATACGTCCTTCCCTCTGTTCCAAGTCAGATGGTTTCCAGCCAATATCCAGATGATGCAACGCAATCAGACGATCCTGCACATTGGTTCCTGCACCCATCTTTGCTGTAGAACCAATCAAAAAACGAACCTGTCCGGATTTCACTTTTCCAAACAGCTCCATCTTCTTTGCTTCTGTATTTGCATCATGAATAAAAGCAATCTCCTTTTCCGGTACACCTTTCTCCATCAGTTTCTGCTTCAAGTCATCATAAACATTGAAACTGCCATCGCCTTTCGGTGTACTCAAATCACAGAAAATCAACTGTGCTGATTTCTGTGCTGCTGTATCTTTCCAGATTTCATAGCTTTTCTCTGCACATACTGCTATTTTGCTTTCTGGATTATCCGGCAATAATTCGTTCACTAAACGCTGATCCAGTGCTAACTTTCTTCCATCATTGGTGATTTTCAGCATATTATCAACGGAGGCATCTACCCCACCATTTCTGACAACTTCTGCACGTTCTCCAAGGCTTTCTACGATTTCTTTCTGCTGTTCCGTTGGTTTCAGCACCACTGTTTCATATTCTGCTTCCGGCACAGGTAGTTTTAACTGATCGGAAGTCTTGATATCTGCAATCTCCTTAAACATATTCATCAGTTCCGGAATATTATAAAATCGTGCAAATCTGGACTTTGCACGATATCCTGTTCCTTCTGGTGCAAGTTCGATGCTCGTGACAACTTCTCCAAAAGTGGAAGCCCAGGAATCAAACAGTCCAAGTCCCATATTTTGTAATTTACTGTTCTGCAGATACCGCTGCATAACATATAATTCCGTCATACTATTGCTGATCGGTGTGCCCGTGGCAAAGGTAATGCCTTTTCCTCCGGTAATCTCATCCAGATACTGACATTTATTGAACATATCTGCCGACTTCTGTGCTTCGTTCTGTGCAATCCCGGCTACATTCCTCATTTTTGTATAGAGAAACGCATTTTTATAGCTGTGTGCTTCATCTACATACAAGTGATCTACTCCCAGTTCTTCAAACGTAACTACCTGATCTTTTTTTTCTTTCTGATTCAGCTTTTCCAGCCTTGTCTGCAGTGTCTTTCTGGTTTTTTCAATCTGTTTGACGGTATAACGTCCGCCATCCTGTTCATACCTTGCACTCTGAATCGCCATTTCCAGATCATCAATCTGCTTCCGCAGCATAGCTTCCTGCCTCTCATCAGAGATTGGTATACGCTCAAACTGGGAATGACCAATGATAATGGCATCGTAATTTCCCATAGCGATTCTGGCACAGAACTTTTTCCGGTTCGCCGGTTCAAAATCTTTCTTGGTTGCTACCAGGATATTGGCTCCCGGATATAACTGCAGGAATTCTGCTCCCCACTGCTCTGTCAGATGATTCGGCACGACAAATAAATTCTTCTGTGATAATCCCAGACGTTTGCTCTCCATTGCAGCCGCTACCATCTCGTAAGTCTTCCCAGCTCCTACTACGTGTGCCAAAAGCACATTATCACCATAAAGCTGATGTGCAACTGCATTTTTCTGGTGTGGGCGAAGCTCAATTTCCGGATTCATTCCAGGGAATGTCAGATGGCTGCCATCATATTCACGAGGTCGGATACTGTTAAATCGTTCATTGTACACCTTTACCAGTCGTTCACGCCTCTGCTGATCTTTAAAAATCCAGTCTTTAAATGCTGCTTTCATGGCATCCTGCTTCTGTGATGCCAGCATGGTTTCTTTCTTATTGAGGACACGGATTTCATCACCATTCTCATTGACACTCTTATCATAGATGCGTACATCTTTCAGGTTCAGGGTATCTTCCAGAATCTTATAGGCATTTGCTCTCTCAGTTCCATACGTTGCATAGGCAAACGCATTTCTCGGACTGTCGGCATTCTTTCCTGTAATCCTCCACTCACCATTTACCTCAGAGAATTTGACCTGTATTTCCTTCTGTGCAAGATACCACGGGGTATGAAGCAGTTCCCGCATAAAGTCCTGATAATCCGATGGTTCAATCCAGGTTGCCCCAATCCTTACTTCTATTTCAGATGCTTCCAGATTTCTTGGCTGAACTGCCTCTAAAGCACGGACATTCGGTGTAAATTCCAGGTGACTCCCGGCAAAAGTTCTCGCAGTGTTTAATTTATCCCTGACATTTCCGGATAGATATTCATCTCCACTCTCCCACTGGTCTGTCAGTGGATTCTTAAAGATAACTCCAACCAGTTCCTCCGTGATTTTTTCTTCTGTCTTTCCAGTCAGCTGTGCCATATAGGTCAGATCCACCTTTGCTCTTTCATTCAAAGATAATGCTAACGCTTCTGTCGCAGTTTCTACACTGGTTACTGCCACTGCCTTTTTGATGGTTCGTTTCGTAAACATATCCGCTTTTTGCTTCAATGTTCCATCTTCGTTTAAGTCTTCCAGCGAACACAACAGACAATAAGAAGTGTCATCAGAAAATGCACGTTTATTGGCATTACTTCCAATGACTCCATACTTTGCGGTGTAAGCATCATACACCTGATTCAGTTTTTCCTGCTGTTTCTGGATTTCTTCGTCTGTGACGGTTTCCTCCATCTGCATGGCGATCAACTCCCGGACAGTATCACGGATTGCAACCATGCCTTTCACACGTTCTGCAGTGGCGGCAGGCATTTTCACCTGATTCATCAAAGAGTTGACACGGTAATATACCTGATCATCTACCACCGTATAGCTGTAATTTCGGACATTTGGATCTGCTGGAATACTCTCTGGCATCTCATCCAGTTCTGTTTCCACATCTACTGCCGGTACCATGCTTCCCTTAATGTGTTTCACAGCTTCTTGTAACTGTAATTCCAGATCTGCTCCTTTCATTGGAGCACAGGTTGTTTCCATACCATACGGACCGGACACTTCTTTCATCTCCCCCAGAATCATTTCAGGATGGTCTGCAAAATACTGGTTGACTGTAATTCCATTGGTATCACTTCCAAGATTCACCCACTCCGGCATCTCTTTTGTCATGCTGTCACGCTTCTGGAAAAACAAAATATCAGCACTGACTTCTGTTCCTGCATTTGCCTTAAAAGCTGTGTTCGGCAGTCGGATTGCTCCTAGCAGATCTGCCCGCTCTGCCAGATATTTCCGGACTTCCGGTGATGCTTTATCCATGGTTCCCTTTGTTGTGATCAATGCAGCCACACCACCTGGACGTAACTGATCTATCGTTTTGGCAAGAAAGTAATCATGAATCATGAAATTGAAGCGATCATACTGACGGTCATTGACCTTGTATGCACCAAATGGCACATTTCCGATCGTCACATCAAAGAAATCATTGGGATAATCTGTCTTCTCAAAACCTTTGATCTGAATATTGGCATCAGGATAGAGCAGCCTTGCAATTCTGCCGCTGATGCTGTCCAATTCCACACCATAAAGTTTGGACTGGTTTAGATTCTCCGGAAGCATTCCAAAAAAGTTCCCGACTCCCATAGATGGCTCCAGGATATTTCCTTTTGTAAATCCCAGATTCTCCAACACCTGATACATACTGTCAATCACAATCGGCTGTGTATAATGAGCATTTAAGGTGGAAGCTCTGGCTGCAGCATATTCCTCTGGTGTAAGAACAGTCTTTAATTCCAGATATTCTGTCTCCCATGCAGCTTTTGTTTCATCAAATGCATCTGCAAGACCTCCCCAGCCAACATATCGGGATAAGATCTCCTGTTCCGCTGGTGTCGCATTGCGGTTCTCATCCTCACATTTCTTCAACAGCTGGATAGCCATGATATTTGCTCGGAATTTCTCCTTCGGTGTTCCCTGTCCAAGCTCATCATCTGTGATGTGGAAGTTTGTTGCTTGAATATCTGTTACCGTATCTTCTCTCCGTTCAACTTCTTCTACGGTTTCTGATGTTTCCTTGTCCTCTGGCTGATTCACATCTATTTGCTCCGCTTCCAAAGCCTGCTGTGCTTCTTCCAAGTCTGCCAGTTTTTGTGCTTCCTGTCGCTCTTCGTACTTTTCCATTTCCTCCGGTGACAAATAATCATCTGTGCGGACTAACTGGCGAACACGTTCTGCAACTTTGTTCCACTTTAATAAAACTTCTACCTCTGGACTGCCAATTTTCCCTTTTGCAAGTTTTAATCCTTTTGCATCATGGGATGCGTCGGAAGCACCTGCTCCTGGTATTCCGGGTGAAGAACCACCTGTTCCATACTCATTTTTCAGGAACTCAGCTGCATCTTTCATATCATGGTGCTCCATGAAATATTCGTAAATCCGGTTACGTCCTCCGGCAGTAATGCCGCCTCTTCTTAACACTGCGTCAATTTCATCCTGCGTGATAAATGAAAGTCCTGGACGTTCTACTTTAAATTGTTGATCTACCCAGGAGAAATCTCTCTGAAGGTCACGAAAACGCTGAAAATATACTGGATTGTGCTGAATTTCCCAACGATGATAATTACTCGGATTTTCATTCATATCCGCTTGTAACCATTCAAATTTCTGATAGATTTCTTTTTTTCCTTCTAGATCTGTCCAAGCGTTCCGAATGGTATCCTGCCAATCCGTATAAGACCGGTATTCTTCCGTATTTCTATTTGTATCTCGAAAATGAAGCGCCAGAAGATCTGTTATCTCTTTCTGTTCCTGCTCGATAGCATTATTGAAGATAAGATTATCAACGTAATTTCCTTCCTCATACATATCCCGGATCCTGTCAGCAGCTTCTTCCCACGTAACGATACGGTCAAAGTTTCTTCTTGCAGAGTCACCTCGCCGGATACGGATACCATCGTTGTCGTACCAGATACTGATTTTCTGATTATCTATGGTAAATCCTTTTCCTCCGGTGCCATATTCATCTTTCAGGAAGCTTTGCATTTCTTCATTATCCAGACCTTCGATCAATCTTGCAGTAATATGAAACAGTGTATTTTTCTGCCCACTACCTGTGCGAAGGATATGATCGACTACTTCATCGGAAATAAGAAAAGCGGCCGGCTGTTCTAATGCAGCTGCCGCTTTCCTTATTTCTCCTAACTGTTCCTCTTCTGTTGGGAACAGACTTAATTGTAAATAATCTCCTGAATTACCAGTTCCTCTGCCTGTGCTTTGATCTGGTTCATGTGTCTGGTCCACGCCATTGTGTCTGCCATCTTGTCCGGTGCCGGATCTTTCTCCAGAAGTTCGTTCATCAGGTTGTCTACTCTCTGTCTTGCCTGTCTGTCGATCTCCATCAGATGACTGTCCAGACGGTTCTGCAGTGTCAGAATGTTGAACCTGGCTACCTTGTGATTTCTCAGATATTCTTTCCTCATCATTCCGTACTTCCCGATTGTTCCTATCGTCTCCTCCAGGCTGATATCTGGAATCTGATACTCTCCGTTCTGGCTGTAACTGATCTCTCTCATGGTCCGTTTCCTCCTTATTTTCTTCTCTATTTTCTGTGTTATTTGTTTTGCTTTCACGAATTAACGTGTTAAATTCATTATAGACTACTTCTTTTTCTTTTGCAACCGTTTTCAGGTCATTTTCCAGATCATTCAACACATACCGTCCAATCTGCATCAGGACTGGCTTGCTGATTTCGTTGACTGCACTTCCCAGATGTCCTAATATTTTCAGCTGATTGAAGTCCGTAATATGCCGAAAATCCTCTGCATCCAGATATTCCTGTACATCCAGTCCACACCGGTTTAGTAATACATACCAGACACTATTGGTCATCAGTTCCCGAAATTCGACTTCCTGATTCTGTTCGTCCAGTTCTTCCAGAAATGTCCCTGTTACGTCCAGTCTCAGTTCTTCCAATGCATCTGGAAGCCATTCCTGCATACTCTCCTTCGCTGCCTGATGCAGACTTTCAGCAAGTCCTCCTTCTGTATCTTCCAGTGTTAGTTGCTCCTGCAGATAATCTGCCACCAGCTGTTCTCCTTCTGCTGGAAGATTCCATAACTGGGGATCCTTTCCAAGATTCCGCACTTTATAAGTGTCCTGCACATCAAATACATACCGAAGTTTTGTTTTCGGTCCGGAAGTATTGTCAATCAAAGCAATCCCCTTGGAGCCCTTTTTGATCCAGCGGTACATCTTCTGATTCCAGATTTCCATGGATGCTACGGCAGTTGCTTCCGGTCGCTGTGCATAAATTAAAAGCTGTTCTGGAAAAGTGTATTTGTACAGTCTGGATGCAGTGTTTAGGAACCTCATCCATTCCTGCGGACTGGCAGCTACATCTTTTGCCACCTCTTCCGTCAGCTGTTCCATTGCATATAATTTATTTGCCATCTGCTACTCCTTTACATAAAATCAGGGACTGCTTGGCACAGTCCCCTCGTAATTATTACTACTGTTACGCTTATAACACTTCGGCAAGATTCTTAGCCTTATCCTTTGGGGCTTTATTTACCTCTTTCGCTTTGATCTCTGCCTTGGCTTTCTCCAATCTTCCATGGATTCCACCTTTTACTTCCGCTTTTTCGGCTGCTTTTTCCTTTTCCAGACGTGCTTCCCTGCGTTCGGCATTTTCCATAACTGCTGTCTTCCCATCGCAGAACTGAACCTTATCCGAAAGCTGTTCCTGTCTTTCCACCTGCGTCCCATTGACTTCTTTTACCATGGCATTTAATTCTGGAACCTCAAACAGTCCGTTATCGGGAAGGATCAGCACCTCATGAATCGAAGAGGGAAGAACAAAATAATCACTGCCCAGACACTCGCCGATCTGCTTACGGATATCTTCCTGCAGTAATAGTGACGCACCATTCATTTTTTGTGCATTCGTCAAGCAGAACATTGGCTCTCTCATCGTTTCGATATCTAGTTTCTCATTCAAAAGATTTTCTGGTTCTTCACCAAAAATCATGGATTTTATAATTTCATTCATGTTCATCAAAACAACACCACGATTTCTATCTGCCATCATCGCATCTGCCTGAATCTGTTCAACAGATACTCCCCATTCGTTCATCAGAGAAACAGTTACTGGAATACTGCTGATTCCTTCTCTATTTTCCTCCAGATTTACTGCATAATAAGCTGCAAAATCTCCATGTTCTGTGAATGCTTTGTCTTCCAGACGGTCTGTATTCCATTCCTTGTCACAAATTCTCATCTGTAATTTGTCCTTCATCTTTTCATAATCAAAAATATCCGGAACTCCCATATCCAAAAATTCTGCCTTGCCCTGTGCCTCAATACGCATATCAGCTACATCCCCAACACAAGAATCTACATCTTTTCCATTGATATATTCCTGATAAAGGGAATCCAGATAGATTGTCGGTACGATTCTCTGATCTCCATTTGGAATTGTGATACCTGTCAGCTTCAACCCATTATTCTTTTCAACTTCCTGAAGTTTAATCTCGCCTTCCTCATAAGACTTTGGCAAATATGCCTTTACATTATCTTTTACATATTCATAAAATTCTTTTCTGTTCATCATACGTTATTACCCCTTTCTGATCATGTGATGGTTCATTCTTTTTCTGCTGATCATCTGCTCAGCTTTTTTCTGATAAGCCATCATTCTCTTTAAAGTTTTCTCCTGGTTTTTTCGTGCTTCCTGTCTTTTTTCCATTGCTTTCATCATAGTTTTCTGTTCCTTTCTTTCATTAGTTGTATTGAAAAGGGAGCCCTGATTCAGGGCCCCCTTTACTGCAAATTAATTACTTTACTATTTTCTGTTTTTCTTTTTTCTGATATAAAGTCCTGCCATACCTCCTGTGGAGATCACCAGAAGCAGAATTGGCAGCCAGATATTCGTGCTGTCACCTGTTTTTGGTGCATTTGATACCTTTGTCTCTTCATGGGACTGTGGTGTATCCGGTGTGTTCGGTGTTTCTGGAACTTCCGGTTTCTCATTTGTTAGATTGAAAGTAACTTCCACGACTGGTGTACTGTCATTCACATAAGCAAATGTCACTTCATGCTTGGTCTGATCCAGTGTGTATCCATCCAGTGTTTTTGTTTCCACCAGATAATACTTGATCGCTGTATCATATTTGCCGTTCTTAAATGTGGCAATCTCATACAGCTTACTTTCTGCATGACCGGCAGCGTCTGTCTTTAAGGTTTCCAGAACCTTTCCTTTGCTGTCACGGAGTTCAAATTCTACCCCTTTCAGTGGTTCTCCTGACGATTTATCTGTCTTATTGAGAATCACTTTTCCCTTGGTAGTATCATCTTTCATAGCCACTTTCTGGACTTCTCCAGTATCCTTTACTTCAAAAGTAACATCCGATGTCAGAAGATATCCTTTCGGTGCCTGCTCTTCACGTAAGGTATATTTACCGATTGGCAGTTTTTCGATATAGTGTGCTTCCTCTGTGGAAATCCAGCTCTCTACTACCTGATCATCCTTATCGAGAATCGTCAGTTTCGCACCCGGAATCTCCGTTTCTCCTGTGATATCCGTCTTACTGATCTGTACTTTTGTCACATCATCTTTCATCTCATGCTTCTGAACCTCTGCTGTATTCTCTACTGTGAAAATAATACTTTCTGCAGTGACATATCCATCTGCCGGTTTTGTCTCTGTCATGGTGTATTCCTTACCAACAACCAGTTCTTTGATGGCATGGGATTCTTCCGTAGAAGTCCATTCATCTACTGTATTGCCATCTGAATCCGTTACTTTCAGGTGTGCACCTGGAAGTTCTTTGCCTGTTGTCAGGTCTGTTTTTGTCAGTTCCACTGTGGTCGGCTGATTTTCAAAAGTAAAGTCGTAGCTTACTTCTGCCTGGTCTGCTCCGGCATATTCAAAGGTAAATTCCTGTACTTCATCTGTTGTAACAAATCCGTCCGGCGCAAAGATTTCTTTCACATAGTATTTTCCATCTACTGGAAGATCTGCCGTAAAAGTAATCTGTCCTTTTTCATCCGTTACTCGCTGCTCAATCAGACTGTCTTTCTCAAGGAGTACCTCGCCCTTTGCATTTTTGATATCTTCACTGGTATAAAGACCGAAGACACCACCTGCAAGGACACGTTCTGTATCTTTTTCTTTCTTCAGAACCGTAACCTTTACTTTCTGACGGGCATTCTGCCATTTCTCATCATAAGTGATGACTGGTGTGTCCTGATCACGGTAGGAAAGGTCAACATATCTCGGCTCTTTGTCCAGCACATAACCATGGGCTGTTTTTACTTCCTTCACATAGTATTTTCCAGCCGGGAGATCTCCCATCTGTGCAATACCATTGGAATCTGTGGTAATGGTTCCCACTTTTTCATCGGTTTTGAAATAATCTTCACTGACACCATCTGCCGCTTTGATATCTTCCGCAGCAAATACATCGAACGTCACATCTGAAAGGCTTCCGGTTACATATTCAAAGAGATGCTCCACAATACCTTTTACATTGTCCAAAAGTGTTACCTTATCCAGAAACTCTCCATTTTTGTTGATGATCAGAAGTCCTGTCGGTACTTCATCTTTCATCTCTACTTTCTGAATCTCGGCGGTATCTTCCAGCGTGAACTTCACATCCGTTGCTTTCAGATATCCATAAGGTGCCATTTCCTCACGAAGAGTGTATTCCTCTCCAACTGTCAGGCGTTTGATCACATGTGGCTGATCTTTTACAGACGTCCACTGATCCACAACATTTCCTTCTTTATCAAGAACGGTGAGTTTTGCCCCATCCAGCTCCACACCTGTTGTTACATCAGATTTCGTGATTTCTACTGTTGTCGGCTGGTTCTTTTTCACAGTTTTCAGTTTTACTGTCTTCACATCCTGTCCCTGGTAAGAAGCATCCAGATTCAGGACTTCATCAGAGGATACAAATCCCGCCGGTGCTTTTAACTCCTTCACATAATACTGTCCAAGCGGCAGATCCAGCGTACATGCTGCAAGACCATCGTTATCAGAAGTCATTTCCTGCAACAGTGTGTCTGCTTTCACGATTACTTTTCCATCCGCCTTGATATCCGCTTTGTTAAAGATACCAAAGACAGCTCCAGCTACGGTTGCACCATTTTCTGCATCCTGTTTTTCTACCTGAATTGCAACTTTCTGGCGATCATCTCCAACCGTCACTTCCTCTTCGATCACAGGTGTATCCCGATTGGCATAGACAAATGCGACTTCTGATCTGTCATGGTTCAGGACGAATCCTTCCGGTGCAGTCTTTTCTACCACATAGTAAGAACCAAGCGGCAGGTTATCAGCAACTGCTTTTCCGTCTTCCCCGGTCGTTACCGTTGTTACCAGTGCATCTTTTGCATAGATCAGCTGTCTGTTTCCGTTTTCATCTTTCTGATAATCCGGTGTATAGATATTTTCAGCTGCATAGACATGAAATGATGCACCCTTCAGGTATCTTTCTTCATAAACAAAATCCTTTTTGAATCCGGTCAGCATTTCACCTTTTTTATAGATCGTCAGCTTTCCTTTTACCGGATGGTTCTCGTAATCTACCGTAATAATGGCATCTCCGCTCTCAGAATCCATCTGGTATGCTGTGTTTGCATCCACCGCAATCTCTACATAGTTCTTATTGATTGTGTACCCTTCCGGTGCATTAACTTCCTCAATCCGGTAATGTCCGATCTTCAGATTCTTCGGCATAATCAGATATCCCTGACTGTCCGTAAAATAGGACTTATGGGTTGTTGTCACTGGGTAAGTTGTTACCTGTTCCACATACTTCTTGCTGTCCAAGTCGTACACTTTAAATTCTGTTCCTGCAATCAGGACGGATTTCTTTGTTTCATCGTCTTTTTTCA
>OHPG01000604.1_pt1 | contig 11600 bp, 10 predicted proteins | sample 1577751 | NCBI WGS metagenome assembly OHPG01 (sample SAMEA3879548, study PRJEB24766) | human gut metagenome | biome: human-associated habitat; feature: feces | place: USA | collected 1985/1987
AGCATCTGCACCGATGCTGGTTCCTCTGAGAATATCCGCTGCTGCACAGATATTTTCAAATCCGCCTCCGGCACAGCCTGCAATAATTCCCTGATCCACATAAAGCTTACCGTCAATTACTTTATCCCTTAAAGTAAACGGTACTTTTCCATCCAGACTTACCTGAGCTTTTTTCTCAACATCACTTAAAATATCATCAAGATTTTCATTCAGTTCATCAATGGTATATGTATTGCTCGGATGGAACGGCATAGCGATCATTGGCCTGATCTCGCTGAGATCCACTTCTACGCAGCCGTCATAATAAGCCACCTGACCCGGCTGAAGCTTTTTATAATCTTCTTTTCTTCCATGAATTTCATAAAATTCTTCAATAGTATCGTCAGTCTGCCAGATAGAAGAAAGACAGGTTGTCTCTGTAGTCATAACATCAATGCCGATTCGGAAATCCGCGCTGAGACCTGCCACTCCCGGTCCCACAAATTCCATGACTTTATTCTTCACATAACCATTTGCAAAAACTTTTCCGATAATAGCCAGCGCAACGTCCTGAGGACCAACTCCCGGCCGGGGCTCACCTTTCAGGTAAATAGCAACAACACCAGGCATATTGATGTCATAGGTCTGAGAAAGAAGCTGTTTTACCAGCTCACCTCCGCCTTCTCCCATTGCCATGGTTCCCAGAGCGCCATATCGGGTATGACTGTCAGAGCCAAGAATCATTTTTCCGCCTCCGGCCAGCATTTCACGGGCATACTGGTGAATCACGGCCTGATGAGGAGGTACATAAACACCGCCGTATTTTTTTGCACAGGTAAGTCCGAACATATGGTCATCTTCATTGATCGTTCCGCCTACTGCACACAGAGAGTTATGGCAGTTTGTCAGTACATAGGGAACCGGAAATTTTTCCAGACCGGACGCTCTGGCCGTCTGAATAATTCCTACAAAGGTAATATCATGAGATGTCAGTTTATCGAATTTAATCTGCAGTTTTTTCATGTTACCGGAAGTATTGTGAGCTTCCAGAATTCCATATGCCATCGTATTTTTCGCTGCCTCTTCCCTGGATACCGGCTGAGTCATGCTGTTTTCTTCTACGATATCATGGCCGTTTACAAGATAAACACCGCCTTCGTACAGTTTCATAATAGCTCCTCCATTCATAAAATATGGTCTGTATAATTATTTTATTATAGTGCATTTTCAGAAAATCTGCAATGAATTTTCTTTACTTATACACAGAGAATCTGTATACTGGTTACTGATATCGTTTAAGCAGAAGCTTATGCTGTCAGCAAAAAGGCAGCGGAATGGAGGATTTTTTATGTTTCGTTTATGGGGAAAAATATGGAAAAGTAATCATTTGATAAAAGATACCGTAGTATGCGATGATTCAGATGACACCAGAACTCATAAAATCTTCAAAGGCCTGGAAGAGATCTGCTATGAATTTGACCTGGAAAATCCCATCTGGCTTGACAGTACCATTACGGACTTTAAGCGTCATTCCAAAACGAGATTTTACCAGGATAGTTTTATAGAACAGATAGAATTCGATTATCTGGAAATTCAGGTCATCGAAGAAGACTGATCATTTTAGTTTTTTGTTGGTAATGGACAGATAATCTCTGTCCTTTGCTTTTTTACGGGGAACAAAAAGGGAAATCACACTGCGTTTTCCTCTTCCTCTTGCATAAACGAAACCGATCACTGAGAACACCACAGCTCCTATAAAATTCACAAAAAGGTCCTTCATAGTGTCATAAAGCCCTATATCCAGATATCCTCCAAGTCCCAGCGCCTGCTGTGTTCCATCTCCGTGAACCAGAATTACGTCCGCGATTTCCCTGACAGCAATTGAGTGATTGGCTTTTGCCGGATCCAGCATAACACTGCTTACCATATTTACAATGGGATCCTTTTGCATATCAAAATTCAGGAACCGGTCCACTCCAAACTCAAAGAATTCCCACATTACGCCTACAGTCATAGAAAAGCAGAATGCTACCAGCGCCAGAAAAAAGGGCGACAGGTCAAAGGTCAGTTTTTCATTATCATTTAATAATAAGACCAGGGAAAATCCCACAGCCGCACACAAAAAGCCGTTCAGCGTATGAAGAATGGTGTCCCATCCGGGGATTACAATATAAAAAGCATTAATCTCCCCCAGGATCTCCGCAGCAAAAATAAAGCACAAAATAGAAATTTCCAGTCCTATCGGTATCTCTATCCTCAGCTTTACCTGAAGCCAGCTTGGAATATACAGAAGAAGCAGCGTCAGTACACTGAGGAAGAAGCTTTCATAATTGTGCAGAAAAATCTGACGCACCATACACACAATTACAAGAATCCTCAGTACAGAAAATACAATAAAGGTACTTCTGTGCTCCTTCAGTTCCATATTCACTGCCTGCCTCAGCGCCTTCATCCGGTTCTTTCTTTTTTCTCTTTTGTCTTTCATATCAAGTTTTCTCCTAATGGCATTTTTCTACATCAGCCACCTTTTTACAAAGGGAATTTTCCTAAGTAAGGCTGCTGCAATCCAGCTTATTATAAAAATCAGGAATATAACAATGGGAATTGCAATGATCGTGTTGCTCATCATCATACTGTCAATGCCGTTTCTGTGAAGAAGATCGCGCACCAACGCATGGATCAGATAAATTCCAAAGATACAGGCTCCCGCTGATCATAATAAAACCAGCTACCGCGAACCGGTTAATGCCATGGAAAAAATTTGATACTTTCCAGGTAAAGGTGTCTATGGGAATATCCCTGAAATGCTGAGAACCTGCATGAAGGCCGATCACTGCGATACAGGCTGCTATGCGCAGCAGCTCAATCCACGTAATTCGTTTTTTATTCATATCAGTAAACCCTGTTTCTGTCCTCTCCGGCCAGAAATGCTTCTATATTTTTTACTACCTCATCTCTGCATCGGAATCTTGTTTCCACAGGCGCCCATGCTATATGAGGTGTGATCAGAAGTTTTTTGCTGTCCTGAATCTTAATAAGAGGGTTATCTTCTGCCATAGGTTCCTGTTTCAGTACGTCAAGCCCCGCTCCGGCAATCATATTTTGTGTAAGCGCAGTATAAAGATCCTCCTGATTTACAATAGGACCTCTTGCCACATTAATGAGAACCGATGTAGGTTTCATTTTTTTCAGCGCCTGAAGATCAATAAGATTTTCTGTCTGGCTGTTTAACGGCGCATGGATTGACAGAACATCCGACTCCTGTAATATTGTGTCAAAATCCACCTGTTTCCTGTCAGAGGTCAGCTGGTATTTTCTGCCGGATGCAGAGTAACAGATCACCTTGCAGCCAAAGGCTTCCGCAATGTCCGCAACCTTTTGCCCAATAGCTCCCATTCCGATGATTCCCCATGTTTTTCCGCTGAGTTCATAAAAACGCTGGGAAAAATACGAAAAATTGCGATTTTTTATATAAGCGCCTGATTTTACATAGTCGTCATAAAAGCTAAGTTTTTCCCACAGATAGAAAAACATGGCAAAAGTATGCTGGGCAACCGCATCTGTGGAATAACCGGCTACATTGCAGGCATGAATGCCGCGTTTTTTCAGATATTCTCCATCCAGATTATTGATTCCTGTTGCTGTCAGACAAACCAGTTTCAGATTTTTTGCGTCTTTGAGAGTTTCCTCACACATGGGAAGCTTGTTCGCCACAATAATATCCGCATCCTTTACCCGTTCAGGCATCTCCTTCTCTGAAGTGGATGGATAAATTGTAACTTCCCCAAGATGAAGAAAAGGGGTGAAGACCATGTCCTCACCCAGATTTTCTCCCTCAAGAAAAATAATTTTCATAAAGTATCAGAGTCTTTTAAGAAGCTCTTCTCTTTCTTTTTCATAGCCCGGCTTGCCAAGAAGAGCGAACATATTCTTCTTATAGCTTTCAACTCCCGGCTGGTTAAACGGATTTACTCCAAGAAGATATCCGCTGACGCCACATGCAAACTCAAAGAAATAGAATAACTGTCCCAGATAGAACTCGTTCTGCTCCGGAATATCAACTCTCAGGTTCGGAACCTGTCCGTCTGTATGAGCAAGGATTGTTCCGTTCATTGCGCTTTTATTAACAAAGTCGACCGTTTTTCCTGCCAGATAGTTCAGTCCGTCCAAATCCACTGCTTCTTCTCCGAGAACAAGCTCTGCGCTGGATTTTTCTACATTCATAACTGTCTCAAACAGGATACGGTTTCCATCCTGGATAAACTGACCCATAGAATGAAGGTCTGTTGTCAGATCTACTGCTGCCGGGAAAATACCTTTCTGATCTTTTCCTTCACTCTCTCCGTAAAGCTGTTTCCACCACTCATTGATATAGTGAAGGCTTGGTTCGTAATTTGCCAGAACCTCTACAGTTTTTCCCTTGCGAAGAAGAATGTTACGGATTGCAGCATATTTCAGCGCATCATTATCCTCAAAAGCATTGTTAAGCGCGATCTCCCGTCCGGAAGCAGCTCCTTCCATCAGCTTATCAATGTCAGCTCCGCTTACTGCGATCGGAAGAAGTCCTACGGCTGTAAGTACAGAATAGCGTCCTCCTACATCATCCGGAACAACAAACTCTTCATATCCTTCTTCGTCTGCAACCTTTTTCAGAGCTCCGCGAGCCTTGTCTGTTGTTGCATAGATTCTCTTTGCAGCGCCCTCTTTTCCGTATTTCTTTTCAAGGATTTCCTTAAATACACGGAAAGCAATGGCAGGCTCTGTGGTGGTACCGGATTTAGAGATCATATTGATAGAGAAATCTCTGTCTCCCACTACGTCAATAAGCCCCTGGATATAGCTGCTGCTGATACTGTTTCCAACATAGTAGATCTCCGGTGTTTTGCGGATTTCTCTGGAAACATTATTATAAAAACCATGTCTCAGAAACTCAATTGCTGCTCTGGCTCCAAGATAGGAACCTCCAATGCCGATTACAAGAAGAACCTCGGAATCTTCCTGAATCTTCTTAGCTGCTGCTTTAATACGGGCAAATTCTTCTTTATCATAATCAACCGGAAGGTCGATCCAGCCAAGGAAATCGTTTCCTGCACCTGTTTTTTCTGTCAGGGTTTTTGCCGCTGCCTCTGCCAGCGGCTTCATTGCCTCAACTTCATGATCTGCAATAAAACAGCCTGCTTTTGAATAATCAAATGTTACTTTGCTCATGGCTCTCACTCCTTTTACTATTTTCAATCCGTGTTTCTTATACAGAAACGGATCGGAATATCTGAATTTTTCAGCATCACTTCCTGGTGCTGTCACGCTAAGTATAGCAAAAACTTGCCTTTTCTACAAGAAGGAAATACCAACAAAGTACAAAAAACAACAGCCTCACAGACAGCAGCATATAGTTTCTGAATGTTGTCAGTTCATAAACTCTCTGATGATCTCCCTCATGATTTCCTCTTCTTCCGGGCTCAGCATTTTGCTGAAATGACTTCCCGTAGCTGCCGTCTGCCGAATGCTTGCAGTGATCTTTTCTACCATTTCCTCCTGAAATGCAGGATCCTGCTTCTCACACACCACTGTGTCTGACATTCTCCCGGATGCAGAAGCTTCTTCCTTCTTTGCCCGGGCCTGCAGAATATAATCTGCCAGAGAATTCATAACAAGGTCTTCTCTGTAAGTAAAATCAAGGGCCTGCCTTAAAAGAAGCAATATCACAGGCACTGCTGTTCCGATATAAAGGTACTGCAGGGAAAGGCCTTCCTTAAGTTCCAGCCTGGTGGCAAGGAAAAGTGCCAGTCCCAGACATGCCGCTGACAGAAGCGACGGTCCCCACACAAGAAGATTCATCCTGTTAAGAAGCCTGTCTCTGGTCTTCCAGAGATTCAGCCATTTTTCCTTCAGGTTCATCACTGCTTTTGTTTTTCGCATGGCTCTTCTGTAGGTAAGGTGTACGGTCAGCATTCCCACTGCTCCCATTGCGCCCAGCGCAGTCATGGCATAGAGCAGAAGATGCAGATCCATAATTCGTTCCAGCATGATTCCCTCCTTGATTTTCATATTCCGGTATGCCTGATTCTGAAGCATCTGTTATCAATCACTCTGTTCACAGAAGCAAACATTTCACTGACCGGCTTATGCCTTTCATTTTACACCCTGAAAGTCAAAGAGGGAACAAAAATCGTTCGTCAAATTCTCCCTGGTTTCTACAGTTTTTCCAGTGTCTGCACCACATCCTCAAATTTCATAAAATGGGATGCCTTTACCAGAACCGTATCTCCGGGCTGTATGTAATCACCTAAATGCTGCAGAAGCTCCTCACGGGTTCTGATATGGCAGATGTCAAAATCAGGATCTGTTTTCTTTGCCGCCTCTGCCATATGTGCGGAAAGCTCTCCTACGCAGATACATTTGTCAATTCCGCAGGATGCCGCATGAGCTCCTACTTCCTGATGAAGCTGAACCTCATTTTCTCCCAGCTCTCCCATATCTCCCAGAATGGCAACCCTCCTGCCGGCTCCGTCCTTCAGAACGTCCAGAGACGCCTTCATGGACATGGGATTTGCATTATAGCAGTCATCTACAATCAGAAGCTTGTCTGTTTCGATCATGCGGAAACGGCCGCTGATAGGCTCCAGACTTTCAATCCCTCTCCTGATCTCCTCTGCTGTCAGACCATAAATTTTTCCGATCGCCGCTGCTGCAAGAGCATTATATACCATATGGATTCCCGGCATCGGTACAAGTACAGAAAAGCTCTGCTCTCCCATATGGATCCTGCAGGACATGCCTTTCAGACCCAGACTTTCAATTTCATCTGCGTACACATCATACTTTTTATTTAATCCGAAAAATACCGGACGGATCCCATGATATTCTTCTACTGTGGCAAGCTTGTCATCATCGCCGTTGAGAATGATATTTCCGTTGGGTTTCAGGGAAGAAAAGATCTCTGTTTTTGCCTTCAGAACTCCGTCTCTGTCACCAAGGTTCTCCAGATGACAGGTTCCGATATTTGTAATGACACAGGTTTCCGGCTTTGCAATTTTTGCAAGTCTGGTCATTTCGCCAAAATCACTGATTCCCATTTCCAGAACTGCGATCTCATCCTCATCTCTCAGCCGGAATACAGTAAGAGGAAGTCCCAGCTCATTATTAAAATTACCCTGGGTTTTCAATGTTCTGTACTTTTCCTTCAGAACAGAGGCAATAACTTCTTTTGTACTTGTTTTTCCCACACTTCCGGTAATTCCCACAACAGGAATCTGAAGCTGCTCCAGATAAAATTCTGCAATGTCCTTTACTGCCTGAAGCGAAGATTCTATCTGAATATAAGCGTAATCTGCCCCTTCCTGCAGTCTTTCAGAAAGGGTTGCAAGACAGCCCTTTTCCATTACATCCGGGATAAACTTATGGGCATCCACCCTCTCTCCCACAATGGGAACAAAAAGAGCGCCTGTTTCCGCTTTTCTGCTGTCCGTGGTCACAGACGTCACTTCCCGGTCCAGAAGCTCTTCCGGTCCATGATAAGTACCGCCGCATACCTTTGTTATATTTCTTAATGTAAGATTTTTCATAATATCTGTTCCTTACCTTCCGGATAAAAGATTTCCCGGAAATTCTTATTTATATTTTTTCTCAGATACCCGGATCAGTTCCTCACATAACGTAGGATAATCCATGCCAAGAACTGCTGCCTCCTGAGGGATCAGACTGGTAGGAGTCATTCCCGGAAGTGTATTTGCTTCCAGACAGTAGATTTTTTCATCATCTGTAACAATAAAATCAAGTCTTGCATAGCTTTCCAGTCCAAGAGCCCGGTATCCCTGAACCGCATAGTCCTGAAGGCGTCTGGTAAGCTCTGAAGAAATGGGAGCCGGACAGTTTTCCTTTACTGCCCCTGGTTTATATTTGTTTTCATAATCATAAAATCCCTGACAGGGTACGATCTGAACAACCGGATAAGCTTTTCCATCCACCACAGCTACTGTATATTCTGTACCCTGAATAAATTCCTCTACTACAACCTCTTCCTCATAGACAAAAGCTGCATCCAGAGCTTTCATATATTCTTCCTGGTCTTTTACAATATAAACGCCGATACTGGAACCGCCGCAGCATGTTTTTACAACAACAGGAAAGGCAAGACCCAGCTCTGCCAGATCTTCTTTTCGTGTGTGCCGCTTCATGGTCACTCCGCCCGGAACAGGTACTCCCTTCATCTGGAACATCCACTTGGTCACACCTTTGTCCATGGCCATAGCACTGCTGAGATATCCGGTTCCTGTGTATTTGATTCCCATAAGGTCAAAAGCGGCCTGTATCCTTCCATCCTCACCGTTTGCTCCGTGAAGTCCGAGGAACACAAAATCTGCTTTCTTACACAATTCCAGTACATTTGGCCCAAAGAAATCCTTGCGCATCTTTTTCAGCTGCTCAATATGCGGATTAAAGCTTTTTATATATGCGCTGGCAGCTTCCACATCATATTCCCGGGGAAAAGGGTCTGCCCAGTCAACTGTTTCCGCTCCGCAGAAAACATCTACAAGAATAGCCTGATGTCCCTTTGCCCTCAGTCCATTACAGATCCCTGTTCCTGATACAATGGAAACATCTCTTTCTGTACTTGTTCCTCCTGCTAAAACAACAATCTTCATAATTATTCTCCCTTACTGCCGGAGGTCTGGTCTGTACAGCTTCTCCGGGTACTTTTAATGTAAAAACTGCTGCAAAAATCCCTGCCGGAATCTCTGCAGCATTTTCATTCTGTTTATTTATAAATCACTACCGGCATACCGGATCTGACATTCTGGTAAACCTCTGACGCCATATCTCCCGGAATCTCAATATAACCACTGTTATCTGTCCATATGCCTCCGTCTGTACTGCTTTCTCCTGAGCCAAAATCACTGACTGCGGGAATACCTTCCTCCCAGAAGCCTACATCACTTTGTGTCAGATTGGGATTATCCAAAATTCCTGCATTTTCTTCGTAGGGAATCCAGAAATTTACAGTCCCTCCGTTGACCTCTGCGGGAGATTTCATTTCTCCAACCATGTAAACGCCAGTTTCCGTTCCGCTTCCTGCGCTGATCCCGGTATCTGCCACAGGAGTACCGTCCTGATATACCACCAGCCTCTGAGCCGGCAGATCGATCTCCACATATGTATAACCGATATCATTGGTGTTACGGCTCATTCCACTTTGTTTGTATTCCGGCTTACGAACCTGAATTTTTTTACTTATAATCTCCTGATAAAGCGCCTCAGCTTCTTTTTCCTGGTCAATGACCCATCCGTAATTACCGCCGGAAACTGAAATCTGTCGGTTATCATAAGTCTCAAAGGTTCTCTCTGTACCTACAGTATCATATTTGGCTCCAAGAGTCTTTACATAATCTGCGATCTTTTCTTTATCAAGAACAAGATCTTCATTTTCGTCTCTGGAAAGGAAAGTACGGATCACATTCCGGTCCACAGTTTCTTTGCGGTCATCAAAATCATAGGTGATCACAACATCTGTCAGCTCATTCATCTGACTGCAGTCCTTTATGAGCCTTTTATCATCTCCGTAAACCTGGGGATTGATATAGCATCCGTCCTCTTCAAGATCTGCCACCGGATCACCTGTAGTCAGCGCCTTTATTACTGTTTCACGAAGCTTTTCCTGATCTACCAGATTCCCCCCTGTCTCAGGAACAATGGCAAATTCATTTCCTGTATCTTCTATAGACGCATCCACAGGCTGCACATTGTCCTGAAGGCACTTAAGGTTCTGGAATTTCTGCTCAAAAAGCTCCTCCTGATAGAAAACAGAGGACGGAACCTCCAGAGCGCTGTGCTGTCCAAATGATAAAAACCACAGAAAACGATTCTGGTCATTCATCAGTTTTTTTACGCTTCCATCCGGCTTATATACCAGACCGATTTCCTCTGCCGACATGCTCTCCTGACCGTTCCCTCTTGTACGTACTGCCAGAACATAGGCCTGTGTTTTTTTCTCCAGGAGCTTTTCTGTCTCTGCCTGATCCATATAGGAACAGTTAAATCCGTTTACCTGAGTTCCCGGCAGGAAATGTCCGGAAAAATAATAAACTCCATAGCCGTAGACGGCTGCTGTTAATACCAGAAGCACAGCGATCAGACTGACCACCAGTTTTCTGCCTGTGCTCATTTTTATCTTTTCTTCTGTACCGTTTTCCTTCACAGGCTCCTGCTCTTTCATTTTTTCTTCCATGCAGTCTCCCTTCTGCTTCTCAGGACAAGCTGCCTGACATGTGTCTTTTGCTGAAAAACAGTATCGGAATCTCTCTTATTCTCCTAACAGCTTTTCTACACTTGCCAGTTTTACACATACTACAAATACATAAGCTGCTTTTTCAAGCTCCTCCATAGACGGGAAAGTAGGCGCGATACGGATATTGGAATCCTCCGGATCCTTTCCGTATGGATAAGTAGCTCCTGCTCCTGTCATTACAACGCCGGCTTCTTTTGCCTTTGCCACAATATTTTTTGCACAGCCCTTCATGGAATCAAAGGAAATAAAATATCCGCCCTTTGGAGTTGTCCACTGTCCGATTCCAAGGCCTCCAAGTTCTTTATTCAGAACATCAAGCACCAGTTCAAATTTCGGACGGATGATATTTGCATGTTTTCTCATGTGTTCATGAACGCCTTCCAGATTCTTAAAGAATCTTACATGGCGGAGCTGATTCAGCTTGTCGTGACCGATGGTCTGAATCTGCATATATTTACGGAAGTCCTCAAGGTTTGCCTTGGATGCGGCAACTGCTGCAATACCTGATCCCGGAAAACTGATCTTGGAGGTTGAAGTAAACTTATATACAATATCCGGATTTCCGGCTTTTGCACACTCAGTAAGGATCTCAAGAAGGAAATCCTGATCTTCATCATAAAGATGATGTACACTGTATGCATTGTCCCAGTAAATACGGAAGTCAGGAGCAGCCGGCTTCAGATTGGCAAATCTCTGGACTGTTCTTGCTGAATAAGTATAGCCCTGAGGATTAGAGTATTTCGGCACGCACCAGATACCCTTGATAGCCGGATCTTCGCTGACAAGCTTTTCTACCATGTCCATGTCCGGACCGGTTGGTGTCATCGGAACGTTGATCATCTCAATTCCGAAATGTTCACAAAAAGCAAAGTGACGGTCATATCCAGGAACTGGACATAAAAATTTTACTTTATCTAACTTTGACCATGGAGTATTTCCCATGACACCGAATAACATAGCTTGACTAAGATAGTCATACATCAATGTTAGACTAGACGTTCCACCTACAATAACATTTTTCTCATTTACATCTAATAATTCACCAAAGAATCTTCGCATTGCTGGTAAACCTTCAAGGCCACCATAATTACGGCAATCAATGCCATCAATCATATAATCTTCTTGTTTTAATAAACCGAGTGATAAATCTAATTGTTCACTAGCTGGTTTACCGCGTGACATATCTAATTTTAAATCTCTTGCTTTGAAATCAAGATATCTTTTTTCTAATTCTTTTTTTAATTCACATAACTCATTATTGTTCATTTGTGAAAATGCTTTCATTGGCTTTTCCCCCTGTAATCAGCTTGTATATTTAAGACCGTATGTATTGTAC
>OHPG01000608.1_pt1 | contig 11534 bp, 21 predicted proteins | sample 1577751 | NCBI WGS metagenome assembly OHPG01 (sample SAMEA3879548, study PRJEB24766) | human gut metagenome | biome: human-associated habitat; feature: feces | place: USA | collected 1985/1987
ATATCCTACAACGGGAAAATAGGGAGAGGAGACAAGAACGATCCCTTAGACTCCCGGACAAATAACAGATATGGGAAAGACCCTGTAACAGGACAAAGAAACGGAATGAATAAAATCACACAAACCATCTACGGCTCAAAAATCCCGTTAAACGAAAGAGACATTCTGTGAAATTAAGGGCGGGGAAAGCTACAGGTATATGAAAGGGATATCCATGCCAAACTATACCATTAACAAAGGAACACTTGCGGAGAACATGGCTACAGCCGCTATAGAAGATCCCTTTGCACTGGTGGAGAACATGGCAGGAAGAGTGGAAGAATTATAGCGGGGAAGATTGGTGGAAGGCACAGGGGATAAATTTAGTGGGAGCAGTCGGCGTAAAAGTTAGTACTGGGATATTTACAGGTATGCGAGGATATGCGTATTCTAGGAATCCTTATATTGTTACAGGAATAGGTGTAGTCGGCGCAATGGTTGCAGATATAGAGAGTGATCCGATTATAAAGGATATGAAGGAAAAGAATTTAGAAACAGATGAGCAGAAGAAGATGAGAAGAAGACAAGAGGGAGAGGTGCATGCAAAATGATTGTAAGTTCCTTACTTTTCTGTATAACAACAATATGCTTTTTGAGGGAGTTTAAGTTGGGGAAAAACGAAGGTTATATACAAAGGTTTTATTATTATGTCGGGGGATATGGAGGGGGATTATTCTTTTTGTATATGTTTTTATCTGGAATGTATGGTGAGGTCAGTCATATTAGTGTTAAATTTGTAACCTTTTTGCTATTTATATTTTTGGGGAATAGTAGAATGGATTTCTTTTATAAACAAAAGTATTATGGACTAAAAATAAATTCAGAGATCAGTTTAAGTGAAATAAATATAACTAAAAGACTATGGTATATTTGCAGAATAGGAAAGTATCTTAGTCTTATTTGTGTGGTAATCTTAGCTTTTGTATTGTTGTTTTAATAACAGGTGAGACTATTTTCTTTTCAAAGATACGACAAAAGAGATAACTGATTAATTAGGATACATGGGAAAGACCAAGGGGAAAGACCGGATGGACATCCACCCCGATACCGTACAGGCCATCAGCACCGCCTTAGGAGCCGTCGCAGGAAGCCTGATAAGAGACCGTACTACAGGAGCCTATACGGTACAGATGGAGGCGAAGTGGAACAGACTGACAAAAAACCGTAAGAAGACCAGAACAAACAACTCAAACAAGAACTGTCCACAAAAAAGAAAAAACCTGACGAACTTCTCAAACTGCTGACGGAATACATCAACATGAGCGAAACCGCCGAACATCCCACTTCGCGAAAAGCGCTGCATGGAGTCTGGAACGAAGAAAAGGATGTATATTACCGAAAATGATAATAAGCGCACAGGAATATAGAGCGATAGATCAAAAATCATTCAACCGTATGGCACAAAAATACAACATGCCGAAGTATGAGAAAAATTACTCCTTTTGAGGCACGGATTTTAGGTGCATCCGGGCTTGCGCTTTCTGGTTTTGTAGGAATGACAGTATTAAATAACTGGTATAGTCAAAAAGAAGAATATGTAAATTACCTATTAAAAATTAATAAATCTGGCGATGATGAGCAATTTAAAGAAAAGCTAAATCAAAACTTTGGAATTATTGATTAATAGAGGGATGAAATGAAAGTCTTGAGTATATCATTTTGGGGCGGAATTATTACAGCAGTTTTATTTTTTATAACGATGCTATGCTTTGCCTGGGATGATGGGCGTATGCATGAAAAGGAGATCAAAAATAGTATATGGAAATATATCTTATTTCTCCTTATGGGAATGATTACAAGTGTTTTTTGTTTGGTGTTTGTATTTGCTTATTTTACTAATATTTTGGAAATTATAAATGGAGTAAAAATAGTTAATATCGCAGATGCACAGGTAGAAGGAACGATTTTTATTATTTGGAATGTTTTTGTTATAGCTAAATATTATCTCTGTATATTATTTCCTACATCTATGAATAATAGGCAAAGTGAAAGAATAAACAAAAAGCAAATTGTTTTTTTATGCGTAGTAAATTCACTTATTGAATTATTTATAATATGGTATTACCGAGATGTGTTGTGGTATGTAATCTCTTGGATTTTCTGTTAATTAATGAAATCCAATATAGAAGGTATTACTGAACAAAACCATCTACGGCTCAAAAACCCCATTAAACGAAAGAGGCATCCCGATGAAATTAAAGACCGGGAAAACTACAGGCGTATGAAAGGGATACCTGTGCCAAACTATACCATTAACAAAGGAATGCTTGCGGAGAATATGGCCACAGCAGCTGTAGAATATCCCTTTACACTGGCAGAGAACATGGTAGGAAGACCGGAAGAATTATAGTGGAGAAGACTGGTGGGAGGCACAGGGGATAAATATTAGATTTTTTTAGCTTATAGGGTAATAATCTTTACCGGATTAGGGGCAGAAACTTATAAAATTACCAAGAATCCATATAAAAGTGTTGGTGTGGCAATTGCTTTGACCATTACTCAAGATGAAATGATTGACAAGGCTACTAAATCCATAAAAGAAAATACGTTAAATAAGGATGTAGAGAAATAATAGAAAGGGATATTGAGTATGATTATTGGCATAATAGTTTTAATATGGAGTGTTTTAGAATTTATAAGAAGCTTTAAAATACATGGCAATGATACAGTTTTACAGAAAATATATTATTATATTGGTGGATATGAAGGTTTGGCTTTTTGGATATGGATGCTATGGTTTGTCCAGTATGGTAATCATTATTACTATATGGAGATATTTATATGTATTTTGATATTAGAGTTGTTAATGTTGCAGAGAATGACATTTTATTATAAGGAAAAGTATATAGAATCTACACAAAAAAATGAAACCATTAAGGTGGTTAAGTTAAAGAGAATATATAGAATTTGCCGTTTTGGTAGTGTAATGTGTGGGATTAGTATTATTACCTTAGTTATTGTTGCGGTTTTATAGTGGTAGGATTGCTAACATTCCTGCCCGTGCTGGAGTAGCAAGTGTAAATGCCCTCTTAGCATATGCATAGTTTAAGAGTCCAATCATTAGTGCAGCAGTGGGAGTCGGTACATTAGCCTTAACGAAATCATGGAATGATAGTTTAATACAAGAACTTAAAAAAGAAAACCTTAAAACTGATGAGTAAAAAAGATGAAAAGAAAGAAGAGATAAAATAATGTTTTCTTATTCTATACTTTTTTTAATAATGATTGTATCTTTTCTGAGTGTTAAAGAGTTTAAAGTCCATAAAAATGAAAATTTTTATCAGAGGATTTATTATTATGTGGGTGGATATATTGGCTGTGCTTTTTTGTGTTATATAATTTGGGAAAATTATAATATGAGGATAGGATATGTTACACCCCGATGGATATCAATGCTAATTTTTTTATCATTGATTTCATGTAGAATCGAGTATGTTTATAAAAAGAAATATCTGAAATCGTTAAATGACTCTGATCGAAGTAAAATATCTACTGCTGAAAAATTATGGAAACTAAGTCTTATTATTAAATGGTCTGGTATTATTGCTGTGTTTGGACTAAGTTTAATTTGGATTTTGTAATTAATGATGAAGAGCTAATAATATATCTACGAAGAACAAGATGGAACCGTAGCCAATGGACATGCCCTATATCCCGATGAAATTAAAGACCGGGAAAGCTACAGACGCATGAAAGGGATATCCATGCCAAACTATACCATTAATAAAGGGACACTTGCGGAGAACATGGCTACAGCAGCTATAGAATATCCTTTTGCACTGGCAGAGGCCATGGGAGGAAATGTAAGTACGGCAAGAGTACTGGCACTGGGACCGTTAAAAACACTGGGAATGTATAGAACATGGCAGGAAGACTGGAAGAATTACAGCGGAGAAGACTGGTGGAAGGCGCAAGGGATAAATATAATTACTCCGTTATCAAGTAAGGTATATTCTGCATTATCTGCAGGAGTTGCAACTTATAAAGTGATAAAAAATCCATATATTAGTGTGGGAGTTTCTGTAGCAAGTACAGTATTAGTAAATGATAGTACTGCCGAAATTGAAAAGAATCTTAAAAATGAGTATTTGAAAACGGATGAACAGAAAGAAAAAGAAGCCGGGAAGAGGTGAAGTATATATGCTTATATGCGGTGTCATATTTTTCATAACAGGGTTAATATTTTTGAAAGGATTTTCTGTAAATAAGGGTGATAGTATACTCCAAAAATTTTATTACTATGTTGGAGGGTATGGAGGTGAAATATTTTTCTGCTATATGATATGGTTCTCTGAATATGGAGATAAAAATTATTATGGAGAACTTTGGATGATATTTTTAATTTTTTATTTATTGATAAATTGTAGAATGAATTATTTTTATAAATTAGAATATCTTGATTTAAAGATGCAGGATTGTATGAATGCAGAAAAAATATATCATGCTAAAAGAATTTGGGAAATTAGTCAACTGGGTAAATGGATAGGTATTACATGTATTGGAATTATGATACTAATTATGTTGTAAGTTTATTGGGCTATGGCAGTGGTCAGTGGAGTGGGCTCGCTATGAACGTGGCAGAAAATAGTACCATAAAGAGGAGCTATTGAAAACAGATGAGTAAAAAGAAAAGCGAACCAAACGATCAGAATAATATGGCTGGGGATAAGAAACAATGATTCTTTCAAGTGCTCTTTTGGTTATAGAAACCATATTATTTTTGGTGAGTGGACGTTTACATGGGGATGAAAGCTTATCACAAAGATTCTCTTATTATATAGGAGGAGTAGGACTTATATACTTTTCTTGCCTCTTTATGGCATCTTTTATGGGATATGACATAAATATAATTATTACATTGATTGTGATGGCTATTGTTTTCTTTTTTGCTCTTAATAGAACAAAATATAATTTTAGAATCAAATATGAAAATGCAAAAAAATATTGTGGTAAAAACTCAAAAGACGCAAAAAAGTTTCGTGGTTTAGTTAGTTATGCACTTTATGGCCAGATAATCATCTTTATCGGATTTATAATGATCCTTATGGTCGTTTTATTAGGATATTATAATGGACGGATTTCTTTATATTAATATAGGGATAGGGAAAGCAGGAAGCACCACCTATGCAGCCATAGCCGGCAGCATCATCACCACCACAAAAGAAAAAACAGACAAAGAAATCAGCCATGACACAGCAAACGCACTTAACACACTCTCCGAAATCTTCGACAAAAAGAAAATAGAAGAAAACAGGAATGCGCAAATATCCTCTCCCAAGTAGGATACCGCTTCATAGGAGACATAGCGGGGCACAAAGAAGTAGCAGGTGCGTCTTACCTATAGGAACACAGGAAAACCACAAGAAATTTAAATCCCCATATGACACATTTAGTGCGGATGTGCTGGACGCATTGCCTGCCTCAGCAGGGATGTTAGGGGGAGCAGTTGGAATGGATCTTGGTGGTCCAGTAGGCGCTTTTGGTATAGGAACATTAATGACAAGAGTTATTGGTTATAGGGTAGAACAATATAAACTCGGAATAGAACGTAAAGAAGCCGGGGATATTAGTGATGAAAAGAGGGCAAACACTTGATGAAAAATATATATGACTTGTTATTGATAGTAATAAGTATAGCGTTTTTCAGGTCATTTATTTTAAAAAAACATTTTTTTGAGAAAGAAAAGATACTTAGAGAAAATGCCCCTGTTATTTTTCTTCCGATAACAATTGCGCTTATTCTTAATATTTTCTTTATTGTGATGATTGATATAAAGGTAATTAATAATCATTTTGAGATGTATGCATATAATTCGCTGGAATTTTTTGGATTTGTCTGGGTAGGGCTTTCGGTTTATACAAGATGGAAATATGATAAGGAACATGAACATAATATGACCAAAGGGGAAGGTGCAATAATAGGAGTTATACTTCTTGTACTAATCTTGTTGTTTTTACACTTATAAAGAAGAACTTGTCAGTATAGGGGAATCTCCAAATTTCGAAAGGTTTAAATCCCCATACAATGCATTTAGTGCGGATATATATGATACATTGCCCATTTCAGCGGGAATGTTAGGAGAGGCAGTTGGTGGAACCATAATGGGGATTTCAGGTTTAATTATTGGAATTGTCTTTGCTACCGGAGCGGCTACATGGTATGTCGAAAATGAAAAAAGTAGATGGGAGAAAGATGAGGCAGGCAAGAATATAGACACTAAATAGTAAGGAGAAAAGATGAAATGAGATTCTTTATAGGAAGTTATATATATGACATAATTCTTTTAATCTTATGTGGAGTAGTATTTAAGACTTTTATCCTAAAAAAAGGATTATCAGAAAAAGAATCTTTTTTTATACGACATACATTGCCAATAGTCTATATACCCCTTTCTGTATTATTAATCGTGAATATGGTTTATATTGTTTTGATAGATAGAGAAATTATTGATAATACTTACAAAGGATTTGCACTGTATTCACTTGCTTTTATTTGGATTATAATGGTGATTATAGGATTTTATAATAGAATTAAATACGGCTCCAAAGATTGGGAATATGTCGAAGAAACCAAACGAGGGATTTTTGGACTTATTGGACTTTTTGTTATGGCGATATTAATGTACTTATTTATATGATTTATGTGTTTTCAAAGGAGCCGTCATAGACAGCCAGGCAGAAAAAGAAAAGAACCGGATCACCACCGGTACTTTGACATGGGAAAATATAGAGAACAAAGCTGAATATAAAACAGGAGGACACGGAATATCCTACAACGGGAAAATAGGGAGAGGAGACAAGAACGATCCCTTAGACTCCCAAACAAATAACCGCTATGGAAAAGACGCCATAACAGGACAAAGAAACGGAATGAACAAAATCACCCCAACCATCTACGGCTCAAAAATCCCGTTAAACGAAAGAGGACTCCTGAATACCCCCATACCGTCTGTGAAAGGAAAAGCAGGAACAACCACCCGATCGGCCATATCTAAAGGAACCATAACTATCACGGACAAAGAAAACCAGAAACAGGACATAGAGAAACTAAACAGGAACACAGAAGACAGCCTGAACAAACTTAAAGAAATCTTCGACAAAACAAAAGTAGAAGAAAGAAAACGACTATTGGAAGAACTGGGGATAGTGGGGAACCGGGCTATCCATGAGATAGCATCCCACAATGGATGGAAAGACGGATCCACAGAAAAGATAGCCCTCCATGGAATGCTGGGAGCCATCACGAGCGCCAAGAGTGGAGGAAGCGCCCTAAGCGGCCTGATAGCAGGGGGAGCCAACGAATATGCCATAGAGTACTTAAAACAGACCAAAGGGAAAGACTGGATAAACAAGCATCCCGATACAGTGCAGAACATCTCAGCCGCCTTTGGGGGAATCCTGTCCAAGATGACAGGAGGAAGCGGACATACAGGCGCCTACATCTCCCAGATGGGGACGAAGTGGAATGAATTGGATGAAGAAATGGAAGCCCGTGAAGCAGTAAAGGAAATTATAGAAAAAGAAGTGTGGAATCAAATTGAAAATTCAAAAGAAAGTACAGCAAAAGAGGTCATGCGCAAAGCACATTATTTGGTAGATAAAGGAATTATTGATCCGACTAATATGATTGGAGATTATGTTTCTACTCAGCTTTCTTTGGGTGAAGGGTTAAAAGCTGGTGCCGTTGGATGTATTGTTGATAAAGAGGGTAATGTGTATGCAACACTTGCTTTTGCGCCAGGTGGAACCGTAGGGGTACCTCTCATGACTGGATATGGATTCCTCAGTGACAAGAGTGATGGTTATATAAATTCTATTAGTGGACTTAGTGGTAGTTTTTCCGCAATAGGTGGATTTGGGGGAACTGTCGGAGTTTCTGGTGCTAGTATTATTGGTGAGATTAATGCAAGTGGATCCGTAGGTGTTTCGTTATCATTTGCATATACCTGGTATATAGGAAATATTTACCAATGAGGTAATAATGATGAATATAAAACAAATAAAATCGGTATTAATAAAAATATGGGCTATAGTTTTTCTTGTTTTATTTAGTACATGGCTTATTGGAGGTTGTATATACAATAGTATAGGAAAGGAAAGTATACAGGAAGATATACAACAGTTAAAACAAGAGTTATATTCCATAAAGCCTATACAAAACTATTTTGTCAAAAATGTGGCATTGGCAAATAGAAGAGCTATTATTGCAAAATCTTTGCGAGCTAATATTTTGCCAATTACTACCGAATATACATCGGAGCTTACTTTGTATGAATTTGAAAGATATTTTATTAGGAATGGATGGGATATAGTAGAATATCGAAAAAGACCTTCCTTACATATAAAAGCCAGTAATGAAAAATATGTAGTAACGTTGGATTTGATTTCCTCGATGAATGATGAGTGGAGAATACAAATTGGATATAATAATTTTTTTGAAAAATATAATTTATGATTATGATGAAATATTTGCATATATGCGGCGGAAACTGTAACCGCTCCCGTAAAGAGAGCCGGAGAAGTGGGAGACGGCTGGCTGAAAGCCCTGTATGCCCTGCAGGCAGGAATGAACGCAAGAGACATACAGAAAACCGGAAAACAGACAAAGTCATTAACAAGAACAACGCCGTAGGGATGAATATCAGCCTCGGCAGCACTGGAAAGAAGCGGAGGCAATCGGGAAAAATCTTGTGAAGAAAGCCGGCCGCTTTTGTAGCAGGTGCGTCTTACTTATACGGAACACGGAAAAACCACGAGAGATTTAAATCCCCATACAATGCATTTAGAGCAGATGCATACGTTACGTTGCCTATTTCACTAGGGGGTTGGTGTGGAGCTCTTGTCGTTACAGCAATAGGATCATCTATTGTTGGTATTATTGCGGCTCCTATTATTGCAGGAGAAATTGTATATTGGGTAGAGGAAAATAAAAAGGCGTGGGAGACGATGGAAAAAGATAATGAGAATGATAATGATAATGAAGAAATTTATTCACAGGAGGAAAGAAAATGATTTCTTTATTCTCTAGCCCTGTGTATGATGTTTTTTTATTAGTAGCATCCATTGTAATTTGGAAAGTGTTTGTGTTTCCTGAATCTCTAAATCCACAGGAAGCCTTCTTTATTAAACATGTGTCTCTTTTTGTTCGTATATTATTCGCTTTTACACACAGTATGCTGGCCTTTTATATCATAATAGTTGATAGAAGTGTGATAACGGGTAACATATTATATGCTTATACAGCACTTATGTTATTGTGGGGCGTTCTTGTTTTAGTGGGATTGTATAAACGAATACATTATGGTGAAAAATCATTACGATATACAGAAGAAAACAGAAGAATAATTATAGGGATGGTCATTTTTCTTGCTACATTTGTGATGATGTATATATTTTCATAAATAGGATAAAGATAGGTGTAAAACAGGAAACAACTTCTCCATAGAAAGCTTGCAGGACAGTCATACCTACCACAGCCGGGACAAAGAAACGGAATGAACAAAATCGCCCAAACCATCTACGGCTCAAAAATTCCGTTAAACGAAAGAGGACTTCTGAATATACTCATACCGTCCGTCAAAGGAAAAGCAGGAACAAGTATAGGTGCGTCAACATCTCCTCTGGGGTTTTCTATATCAGTAGTTAAATTTGTTCCCTTAGTTCAGGGGATAGATTTGAGTGATGAAAAAGTTAGACAAAGTATTAAGTGGAGTCACCTTTACTGGAAGTGTATTTGCAGGAATTGGTGTAGGGGCACAAATTCCAATCTATTCAGATTATGCAGGGAAAGTTGCCATATATTTGATAGGGATTGGAACACCCAGTGTGGGAGGCGGTATAGGAAATAGCGAAAGTGTAGATGATAAGAAAGCCAAAATTGAACGGGATATACAAGATAATCTTTATGGGTTAGATTAATAATAGAAGGATTTGTAATTATGACTAAGAGGGTACTTCGAAAACAAGTTTCAGAGAAGATGAAAATCTATTTTATGGGTGTTTTATTCATTGTCTTAACTATTGGTATAATAAACGCTTGTAATATTTGGCAAGGTGAGGCAGTAAAAAAAGATTTTTACAATCATATTCCTGCTATTCAAGTCTATCAAAGTAATGGTTTATTAGGTGATAATATTCTTATTTCTACACGTAATATAGAGAAACCACTTGGCATAGGTTCTTTTTCTACAGAAGCCAAAGGCGAAGATATTAAAAGTTATTATGAGACTGAACTTATTAAAAGTGGTTGGGAGAAAGGTATAGATAAAAATGGAACAGATTACCATACTACAAATGGCAAAAATAAAGAACTATTTAATTATAGTAAAGATGGGTATGTTGTGAGGTTTACTTTCTGGAGCCCTATGGATAAACCAATTAAAGACATAGTATTTCGAATTGAAGATAGGAGATATAGCATTACTATTTATAAAATAGAAAGTAAGACCACGGTATGATCTAATTCTGAGGCTACTATAATAGGAACCTCATTGGAGACCGAAAGAGCAAGGTGATAATTTGGAAGAACCTAAAGCTCATGGTCGAGGTGGTTACATCATGGGTAACTTGACGAATGAATTTATTAAGAAAATTATTGAGCTCAATAATGAAGCAGCATTATCAATGCAGGCAGGCAGATTAACCCCGTTTATGTGGATTCTTTATATAAATAGGACGTTCTCTCGATTTGGTATAAATAACGAAGGAGAATAAGGATATGATACGATTAAAAAAAATGGGGTATAAGCAAGTTACCTTTTGTATGATAAACATTTTGCTTTTACTATTTTGTGGTGGGATCGTATACATTATTTTTCATGGAGATAATTATCCCCCTTCAATAGACTTACTTTGTGAGAATAGAATACGTGTTTTTAGTGAAACATATGCTTTGATAGATACACAGAAAAATAAAATTATTACAAACAGAGCACTTGCTGCATATGTAATAGATAATAAGGTTTATACTTTAGGGGCAGGTGAGTATATCATATATGATATGGATATAGGAAAAGAAAAGGTATACATACAAGATGCTAATATGAAACAGGCAAGGAATATTTATAGGAAATCTTTTGAAATGGCTGAAAGAGAATATGTTTTTAGTTACTCGGAATTTACAGAAGAGGAGCAACGAGGATTTCAAGCTATGTTTATGAATCCTCATAAGCGAGGGGCTGTTTATTATAAGCCTTTTTATAATTCTTGCTATAAAGCAGGGCTTATTGATACACAGAAGCTTGCGAAAGTAGATATTATCGGTGATTGGCGTATTGTAAATGATGTTTTCTATGCATATGGAAATGACAATTTTATTATAATCACTGGACATGGAGAAAAAATTAGGCAATATTATAATGAAGCATTAACGTTAGGAAAGAGACTTAAAACTAAATATCATAAAATAGACAAAAAGAAAGCATTGTATGGAAGTCGATATTCTGTACTGGCAGATATTAATGAGTTTACACCGGATGAGATAGAAATTTTGCATA
>OHPG01000634.1_pt1 | contig 11097 bp, 9 predicted proteins | sample 1577751 | NCBI WGS metagenome assembly OHPG01 (sample SAMEA3879548, study PRJEB24766) | human gut metagenome | biome: human-associated habitat; feature: feces | place: USA | collected 1985/1987
TCCTGCAACTCCCGTAGGACAGATACAGCTTTCCGCGCCTCCTGCCACCATAATGTCCGCGTCTCCGTACTGGATCGCCCGAAAAGCATCTCCAATGCTGTGGGTTCCTGACGCACAGGCAGTCACCACGTCTGTACATTTTCCTCTCAGGCCAAGCTCAATGGAAACATTTCCTGCAGCCATATTGGAGATCATCATAGGCACCATCAGAGGAAGCGCACGGCCGGGTCCCTTCTGAGTGATTCTGTCATAGCAAAGCTCCACCTGACGGAGATCTCCAACTCCGGAACCAATGATAACTCCCGCCCGGAAAGCATCTTCTTCCTTCATATCCAGCCCGGAATCCTCAAAAGCTTCTTTGGCTGCCGCAACTGCATACTGAGAAAAAAGAGCCATACGTCTTACCTGTTTAGGTTCCATATACTTTTTAGGTTCAAAGCCTTTTACCTCAGCTGCAAGCTTTACCTTATAGCCCTGGGCGTCAAATCTGGTGATCGGTCCGATTCCCACCTTTCCGGCACAGATTCCCTGCCAGAACTCCTGTACATTGTTTCCTGTGGGCGTCACTGCTCCCAGTCCTGTAATTACTACTCTCCGCCTGCTCATATTACCATTCCTCCGTCAACCTGAACGACCTGTCCGGTAATGTAAGAAGCATCTTCTGATACAAGAAATGCCACTGTCTTCGCTACATTCTCCGGCTTTCCAAAATGCCCCAGGGGAATCTGTGCCGCAGAAGCCTCTTTCACAGAATCAGGCAGGATCTGAGTCATTTCTGTTTCTATAAATCCCGGAGCCACTGCGTTTACTGTAATTCCTCTGGATGCCAGTTCTCTTGCCGCTGTCTTTGTAAGTCCGATCACACCTGCTTTGGACGCCGCATAATTTGCCTGTCCTGCATTTCCGGCAATTCCTACCACAGAAGCCATATTTACAATTCGTCCGCTTTTCTGTCTCAGCATCTGTCTGGAAACAAAACGCAGCATGTTAAAGGTTCCTCCCAGATTCACATCAACTACGCTGTCAAAGTCCTCCCTGGACATCCCCATCAGGAGCCCGTCTTTTGTGATTCCTGCATTATTTACAAGGATATTTATTTTTCGGTATTTTTTTACAATATCTCTGACAGCCTGTTCACAGGCTTTATAATCCGCAACATTCCACTGTAAAGCTTCTGCACAGCCGCCGTTTTCTTCAATTTCTTTTTTTACTTTTTCTGCCCGGTCAGCTGAACCGTTATAATTAATAATCACAAAAATTCCTTTTGCTGCCAGCTCCAGAGCAACTGCTCTTCCAATTCCTCTGGATGCGCCTGTTACTACAGCTACCTGCTTTTCTGTATACTCCGCCATGTTTCCCCTTTCCTGCAATCATCCACTGTCTGTTTTATTATTCTGAATAAATATGTCCTTAAACTCACCTGTTCTGCATGTTTTTCCCTGCATGGCCGCACAAATCGCCCAGCGCTTATACATACCACATTACTGCTTCCATTCCCTTCGGATGTTACATGTCCTTCCCACTGGTTCTGTTCCCTTCGGATGTTACATGTCCTCTCCTCTGCTTCTGTTCCCTTCGGAAATTCTGCCGATCACTGCTTCAGCAGTTCCCCGCATACAGCTTCCGCTTCTTCCCAGGTACTGATCCGGTACATATTTACATTTTTATCTATTTTTTTCATAAAACCGCTGAGGGTTTTCCCCGGGCCAATCTCCACAAAGGTGTCAATTCCCTGCGCGATCATTGCTCTCATACTCTGCTCCCAGCGAACCGAAGAGCTTACCTGTCTCACCAGAAGTTCTTTTATGGCTTCCCCGCTCTTCACCACTTCCGCTGTCACATTTGTCACATAGGGAATGTCCGGATCCTTAACAGAAACCTTTTTCAGAACCTCTTCCAGCTTTTCTCCTGCCGGTTTCATCATTGGAGAATGAAAAGGACCGCTGACCTTTAAAGGAAGTACCCTTCTGGCCCCGGCTTCTTTAAGAACTGCAGCCGACTGTTCCACTGCTTCCTTTTCCCCTGTGATCACGATCTGTCCGGGACAGTTATAATTTGCAATAAAAACACCTTCAAGATCATGAACAGTTCTTTCCACAGCTTCTCCGTCCATTCCAAGAACAGCGGCCATAGCCCCGGTTCCTTCCGGCGCCGCATGTTCCATGAATATTCCTCTGGCTCGGACAGTGCGGACCGCATCCATATCGCTCATGCTGCCTGCTGCTGCAATCGCACAGTATTCACCAAGGCTTAAACCTGCTGTCATTTCCGGATAAAGTCCTCTTTTTTCCAGTTCACGGGTGATAGCAAGACAGGCTGTGACCATAGCCGCCTGAGTATATTCTGTTTTGTCCAAGAGGTCATTTTTCTGAAAGCAGATTTCCCGGACATCAAAATCCAGTATACTGGAGGCTTGATCAAAAACAGCCTTTGCCTCCTGGCTTTTTTCATAAAAATCTCCTGCCATTCCCACTTCCTGGGCTCCCTGTCCGGGATAAAGAAATGCAATCCTGCTCATACTGTTCCGCTCCATTTCCTAAATATCATGTTCCTGTTCCGCCTGCTCTCTGCAAAAATCTTTTTACTGTTTCCTTTGTTCACAGAATAATATCGTGCGGACAGTTACGAAATCTCTTTAACATTTATTCCTGCCATGGCTTCCTGATCATTAAATCCTCAGCCCTGGAAACCATTCTGCTGATAATCTCCCTGCAGGAAAGGCTTTCCTTTACAAGTCCGGCGCTCTGGCCTGCCATCAGACTTCCGTTTCTGGTATCGCCGTCCTGCACTGCTTTTCTTAAGCCTCCAAGTGTAAGTGCTTCAAGAGCCTCAAAACCAACCCCGCTTTTTTCCATTTCCAGATATTTTCTGGACATGTCATTGCGCAAAACCCGGATAGGATGACCTGTTGTGCGTCCTGTAACACGGGTATCAATATCCTTTGCCCTTAAGATACTGTCTTTATAATTCTGATGGATCACAGACTCACGGGAAGCTGCAAAAGCAGTGCCGACCTGCACGCCTTCCGCTCCCAGCATAAACGCTGCTGCCATTCCTCTTCCATCTGCAATGCCTCCGGCAGCGATCACCGGAATCTCCACTGCATCCGTGTCATTGTAGTGATCTCTCCGATATGTCCTCCGGCCTCTGTTCCCTCTGCCACAACTGCATCTGCGCCGCAGCGCTCCATACGTCTGGCCAGAGCAGTGGAGGCGACTACCGGAATCACCTTCACCCCTGCCGCTTTCCAGTCTGCCATATATTTTTCCGGGCTTCCGGCTCCTGTTGTAACAATGGGAACCTTTTCTTCCACAATGACTTTTGCCACCTGATCTGCTTCCGGGCTCATGAGCATAATGTTGACTCCAAAAGGTCTGTCAGTCATTTCTCTCACCTTTTTGATCTGCTCTCTTACCCACTCTGCAGGGGCTGCGGCAGCCGCGATCAGTCCAAGACCTCCCGCGTCTGACACTGCAGCCGCCAGACTGGCCTCTGCCACCCATGCCATACCGCCCTGGATCACAGGATATTCAATTCCCAATAATTCTGTAATTTTTGTTTTCATAATAAATCCTCATCTGAATCATCACCGGTTTTGAAAGCTGCGGCTTACAGCCTTCAAGCATTTTTGTATACTCTTATGATTTCTTTGTTTTGCAGAATATCAGCCCGGAGGTTACTTATTCTCTTCCAGGTATGCTGCCGCAGCGCCTACGGTTGTTATTTTTTCCAGATCTTCGCTTGGAATCTCTACTCCAAATTCCTCTTCCAGGGCCATTGCCAGCTCAAAAAGATCAAGGGAATCTGCATGAAGATCCTCTGTAAAAGAAGTGTTTTCTGTAATGCTTTCTGCTTCTGCTCCAAGTGTTTCTGCTGTGATCTCAATAATTTTCTGTAACATAATAATCTCCTTTTCTGCTATATCTCTGATTTTTGAATTTATTTTTAAATACCCCATTCCAGTACAGATGCCCCCCAGGAAAGCCCTGCCCCAAAGCCTGCCAGAACAAGCTTCTGGCCTTTTTTCAGCTTTCCGTTCCGGTTCATTTCATGGAGAAGTATGGGGATACTTGCCGAGGAAGTATTGCCATATTCCTGAAGATTCATGGGAAACCTTTCAATTCCCATTCCCAGTCTCCTGGCTGCTGCTTCTACGATCCTGCGGTTTGCCTGGTGAAGAATAAACCAGTCAATTTCTTCTGTTTTTAAATTGTTTTTTTCCAGTACCCGGCGGATCGCTTCCGGAACACTTCTGACAGCAAACTGAAATACTTCCCTTCCGTCCATAAACAGATACTTCTCTGATTTCAGGGCTGCGCTCCCGGCTGTTTCCGTCTGCGGCTCCCTATTCGGACTGCTTTTCACTGCCGGACAGGTCAGAGCCTCTCCGCCCCGTCCGTCTGACCGGGCAAAGGAAGCATAATTCCTGCCTTCCCGGGCGCACAGCATCACAGCCCCCGCCCCGTCTCCGAAAAGAATACAGGTTCCCCGGTCTTTCCAGTCAACGATCCGAGAAAGTCTTTCACTTCCCACAACAAGAATGTTTTTATAGATTCCTGACGATATGTAGGCCTGCGCAGTCTGATATGCAAACAGAAATCCACTGCATGCCGCATTCAGATCAAAGCCTGCCGCCTGATAAAGCTCCAGTTCCTTTTGTATCCCGCACGCAGTGCATGGAAAAATCTGATCCGGTGTGGAAGTCGCTGCTATGATCAGATCTACTTCATCGGAACTGATGCCTGATTCCTCTATTGCCTGCCGGGCTGCTTCCGCCCCCATAGACACTGTGGTTTCTTTTTCCGCAATGTGTCTTCTGAGTACCCCGGTACGTTCCCGTATCCACTGATCACTGGTGTCCACAAATTCTGCGATTTTATGATTATCCAGAACTCTTTCCGGCACACAGGCGCCAGTTCCGCAAATCACACCTTTCATGATCTGCCCTCCTTTTTTCGGAACCTGATCACGATTCCGTTTGGGTTGTTATTTATTTTGAATATTTAATATTTTGATTATCAAAGTATAATCCTGTAAATAAAGAATGTCAAGAAAAAAATAAAAAGACACTGCAGAATATTTATATCTTATCCACAGTGTCTTGCATTTCAATTATTCAGTTTTTCCTTCAGGAAATCACAAATCCTGTATTTTTATCAGATAAAAATTCCTGCGATCATGTAGACCACAAAAGCTGCGATCCATGCGATCACGCACTGTCCGATCACAACACCTGCCGCCCATTTTCCGCCCAGCTCACGCTTGATAGCGGCAACTGCTGCCACACATGGGGTATAAAGCAGGCAGAATACCAAAAGGCTTGCTGCTGCCAGAGGTGTGATGGCTGCAAGCAGGGCTTCCGTACTTCCAAAAAGAACTGAAAGTGTGGAAACAACGCTTTCTTTTGCCATAAATCCGGTAATCAAAGCAGTAGATATCCGCCAGTCTCCAAATCCCATAGGTCGGAAAATCGGAGCAATAACACTTGCTGCCATGGCAAGAATACTGTCTTTTGAATCTGTTACAACATTCAGATGGATATCAAAGGTCTGTAAAAACCAGATTACAAGAGTAGCGATAAAAATAACGGTAAACGCTCTCTGCAAAAAGTCTTTCGCCTTATCCCACAGCAAATGTCCTACGTTTTTTGCTCCCGGCATACGGTAATTCGGAAGCTCCATAACAAAGGGAACCGCCTCTCCGCTGAACATGGTACGGCGCAGCAGAAGCGCCATCAGGATCCCCATAACAATGCCGCCAAAATACAGAAGAATCATAACCAGCGCGCTGTTTTCCGGGAAAAAGGCTGCTGCAAAAAATGCATAAATGGGAAGCTTTGCAGAGCAGCTCATAAAAGGTGTAAGAAGAATTGTCATTCTTCTGTCCCGCTCTGAGGGAAGAGTTCTGCTGGCCATAACTCCGGGTACAGTGCAGCCGAATCCGATCAGCATAGGCACAATGCTCCGTCCGGAAAGCCCGATCTTTCTCAGCAGCTTATCCATTACAAAGGCAACCCTTGCCATATATCCACTGTCCTCCAGAAGAGACAGGAAAAAGAACAGGGTCACAATAACAGGGAGAAAACTCAGCACACTTCCCACACCATTAAAAATGCCGTCCATCACAAGAGAATGAAGCACACTGTTTACATGAGCCGCTGCCATAAGCTGATCAATAGCTCCGCCAAGAGCCTCAATTCCCATATCAAGAATACCGGAAAGGAACGCTCCGATTACTCCGAAGGTCAGGTAAAACACAAGGGCCATAATTCCCACAAAACAGGGAATTGCCGTATATTTTCCAGTAAGTATCCGGTCTATCTTTGTACTTCTGATATGCTCCTTGCTCTCTTTGGGCTTAATGACTGTCTCATCGCAGATTTTTTCAATAAAGTCAAATCGCATGTGCGCAATGGCAGCTGCACGGTCCAGTCCGCGCTCACTTTCCATCTGCTTTACGATATGCTCCAGCATCTCTTTTTCGTTCTGGTCAAGCTTCAGTTTTTCAAGGATCAGCTGATCCCCCTCTGCAAGCTTGGCTGCTGCAAAGCGTACCGGAATCCCGGCTTCCTGTGCATGGTCTTCGATCAGATGCATAATGGCGTGAAGGCATCTGTGAACAGCTCCTCCGTCATCATCCGCATCACAAAAGTCTATTTTTTCCGGCTTTTCCTGATATTTTGCCACATGAAGAGCATGGGCTACCAGCTCGTCAATTCCCTCATTTTTTGCTGCGGAAATAGGAACTACAGGGATTCCAAGCATTTCCTCCATCCGGTTGATAACGATCGAGCCGCCGTTTTCCCTGACCTCATCCATCATATTCAGGGCAAGAACCATGGGAATATCCAGCTCCATCAGCTGCATGGTAAGATAAAGGTTCCGCTCAATATTTGTGGCATCCACAATATTAATAATACCTCTTGGATGCTCATTCAGTACAAAATTCCTTGTTACGATTTCTTCGCTGGAATACGGAGACATGGAATAAATTCCCGGAAGATCTGTTACCAGGGTATTGCTTTTTCCACGGATCGATCCATCCTTTCTGTCCACAGTAACACCTGGGAAATTTCCCACATGCTGGCTGGAGCCGGTAAGCTGATTAAACAAAGTTGTCTTTCCGCAGTTCTGGTTTCCTGCCAGTGCAAAGGTAAGCATTTCACTGTCCGGAAGGGGATTTTCCGTTTCCTTAAAATGAAATTTTCCGCCTTCTCCCAATCCCGGATGAGGGATGGAATGGCTGTTGTTTTTCTTTGATGTCTCTCCCTTTTCTCCTGCGTCCCTTACATTTTCTATTTCAATTTTATCCGCATCAGCAAGACGAAGTGTAAGCTCATAGCTGTGGATACGAAGTTCCATGGGATCTCCCATAGGAGCATACTTCACCATAGTCACATCTCCCTTTGGGATCAGCCCCATATCCAGGAAATGCTGTCTGAGAGCGCCTTCTCCGCCTACAGAACGTATTGTTGCCGTCTTTCCGATCGGCAGATCTTTTAACGTCATCTGACTGTTCCTCTTTTCATTTCATAGTCTTTATTGTTTGTCATAGAAAACTTTATGACAAATATCACTGTTTGTCAATAGAAAACCCTCTGTTTCGACGGATTATTTCGCCATTATTTCATATTGTCATTCCTGTTCACGGCCTTCACAGCAGTAAATTTCCGACTTATATATGCTGAAATTTTGACAGAATGACCAGTGCAATTTTCTGTTCCATGCTTTATACTATAAATCCCATATTAAAATAAGGCCGGCACAAGCCCAATGGCTTTCGGCAATAAGTATTCACATGAACTGAGGAGGACGATTATGAAACGTAAATGGTGGCACGATAAGGTTGCCTATCAGATTTACCCAAAAAGCTTTTTTGATTCCAATGGCGACGGAATCGGAGATATTCCGGGTATTATATCAAAGCTTGACTATCTGAAAGAACTTGGAGTGGACATTGTATGGATTTCACCCTGCTATCCTTCCCCAATGGCAGATCAGGGTTATGATATTTCAGATTATTACAATATTCATCCCGCTTTCGGTACCCTGGATGACATGGACAGACTTCTTACTGAAGCCCGGAAAAAAGACATGTACATTCTTCTGGATCTTGTTGTCAATCATTGCTCTGACGAGCATGAATGGTTTGAAAAAGCCTGTGCAGATCCCGAGGGAAAATACAGCAATTTCTTCTACATTGAGGACCGAAAAGAAGGACAGCTACCCTGTAACTGGCGCAGTTACTTCGGCGGTTCCGTATGGGAGCCTCTCCCCGGACATCCTGACAAACAGTACCTGCATCTTTTCCATAAAAAACAGCCGGATCTTAACTGGGAAAACCCGGACGTCCGGGAAGAAGTTTACAAAAATATCAACTGGTGGCTGGATCGCGGTCTCAGCGGCTTCCGCATCGATGCCATTATCAATATTAAGAAAAAACTCCCCTATAAAGATTATGCTTCTGACCGGGCAGACGGACTTTGCACGGTTGACAATATGCTTGCAGAGGCCCGGGGTGTAGGAGAATTTCTGGGAGAAATGAGGGATCGTACCTTTGGTCCGCATGAGGCTTTTTCTGTAGGTGAAGTATTTAATGAAAAGGATGAAGAGCTTCCTGATTTTATTGGGGATAACGGATATTTTTCCAGTATGTTTGACTTTGCTCCTGTTGTATTTGGAGCAAGCAGCAAGGGCTGGTACGACCGTAAAGCAATCACTCCTGATGATTATAAACGCTGCTGCTTCCACTCTCAGAAGCGTGTGGGAGATATCGGATTCCTCTCAAATATTATTGAAAATCATGATGAACCAAGAGGTGTCAGCCATTATATTCCAGAGGGTGAAGTAAGCATTTACAGCAAAAAAATGCTTGCTGTCATGTATTTTATGCTTAAGGGTCTGCCCTTTATTTATCAGGGACAGGAAATCGGAATGGAAAATATGAAGTTTTCCTCTATTGATCAGATTGATGATATCAGCACCATTGACGAATACCATGTGGCGCTGAATGCAGGCTGTACCAGAGAAGAAGCACTGAAATGCATTTCCATTTACAGCCGGGATAATGCACGTACACCAATGCAGTGGGACTGCACGGAAAATGCCGGTTTTACCTCCGGTACCCCGTGGCTTTCCGTGAACCCAAATTACCATGAGATCAACGTAAAATCACAGCAGAATGATCCTGATTCTCTGCTGTCCTTTTATAAAAAGCTGACTGCTCTGCGCAAGGATCCGGACTATAAAGAGACCATTGTCTACGGCAATCTGATCCCTTATCTGGAAGATCAGCATAACCTGATGGCATACTTCCGAAAAGGAGAAAAAACGCTGCTGGTTATTGGAAACTTCCAGACAGAGCCTCAGGATATTACCCTTCCGGGCAAATGCAAAAACGTGCTGCTGAACAACTATCCGGAGACAGATATTTCCGAAAACATTCTTCATTTAAAGAATTATCAGGCTGTCATTCTGGAACTGTAAAAAGCTCCAATATTTTATAAAACGCCTCATTTCTATCCCCTGATCAGGAAAGAAATGAGGCACTTTATTTCTCTTTTTATACAATTCTTACTCTGCCATATCCAGTGCAGTTGTTCCATTTTTGCTTATCTGATATCCTCCATGAAGAAGCTTCCGCTCCGAAAATTGTTCCGGTTTTTCTTCATCTTCTACGGTCAGAATATACATCCCCATGATGTTGCCTCTCCGGATAGATCACAAAATTAAATCCTGCTCCCGGAACAGATTTCCAACCCAGATCCTGTATTCACTGATATGCTGAGACTTTCGGATTTTTTTCATATAGCGTTCCGGATTTGTAAATGAGGTTCCAAGATATGCCCACAGTTCCTTCATTTTATACAGAGTGTTCCTGTCTCCGGACATATAATCCATATATCCCTTTAAAAGCTCTTCATGAAATTCAAAAAGCTCCTCTTTATACCGGCTGCTGTCTTTTTTGTCTCCATTGCTGATTTCCTCTGCCAGCCACGGTTTTTTCAGAATCCCTCTTCCGATCATAATCTTTTCCGTACCGGGAAACCTCTGCACAACTTTCTCATAATCATCTTTGCTTACAATATCCCCATTATAACAAAGAGAGTGCCTGCTGCTTTCCTCTGCTTTTTTAAAGGCCTCCCAGTGAATGGTATTCTTCTTATACTGATCTGTTTTCAGTCTGGGATGTATGATAAGCTCCTCCAGAGGATGTTTTTCAAAAATTTCCAGAAGCTGAGGCCATTCCTCCTCATCCTCCACTCCAATTCTTGTTTTTATGGAAACAGTCATTGGACAGGACGCAAAAATTTCCTCCAGAAAACGATCCAGTTCCCTGGGAAGCGCCAGAAAACCGGAGCCTCTGTTTCTTGACGTAACCGTAGGAGAAGGACAGCCCAGATTCAGATTCACCTTATCATATCCATACTGTCTGATCTCTTTTGCAATAGCAAGAAAATCCTCCGCCCGGTTTGTCAGAATCTGAGGGATCAGCTCCATCCTTTCATTATTTTCCGGAAGGATATCCCTGATCTCCTTCTGATTCAGACGTCTGCTCATAATAAACGGGGCAAAATAACGATCCATATTCCCAAAACATTTATGATACGCTTTCCGGTAAATATATCCGGTGATCCCCTCCATAGGTGCCATATAAAACTGCATATATCAAATTCCTTATCTGTGATTTATTTTTACAACCTGTATTATATCGTTTTGTACGGTTTGTATTACTGTTCACGCGGCTCTATCCCGCGAGGTGTTATGGCATGTATATGCCAAAATCCCGAGACATACAAGCCAAAGTTTCATTGCCGCAGGCAATCTGAAATGAATTTTGGCTCGTTGCTGTGAAGGTCGCGAACAGTAATCGGTTCGTACCCTTGTTTCCAGGCTTCCAAAAATCATTTGCATTATTCCATTTTCTGCTCTATAATATATTTAAAGGAATAACCGCCCACAAGGGGTTGACCTGTTTAAAAGCGTACACAGAAAATGCCACCCTAAACTCGCCAAAGTTCTGAGGGTGGTCTTTCTATGCTTTAAATCATTATCGACAGAACGTAAAAACGAATGTCAGCAATGCAAGAATGAACAT
>OHPG01000637.1_pt1 | contig 11073 bp, 16 predicted proteins | sample 1577751 | NCBI WGS metagenome assembly OHPG01 (sample SAMEA3879548, study PRJEB24766) | human gut metagenome | biome: human-associated habitat; feature: feces | place: USA | collected 1985/1987
TTCTCATTAACTTATCATAGAAGATCTCAATTTACAGACTTTTTTTCATACTCTCTTTACGGATCTTTGAAACATCTGAAATTTGACAAAAACAAACTTATATGTGCATGCAATTATGCTGCACACATTGACAAATACGATAAAATAATTATTTTTTTAGTTCACTGTGTATGGTAAGCCCGTCTGTGTAAAGTATAAGGTTCTTTTCAATTAAGACGAAAACGAATGATGACGCTTGATTAAGTGAGAACATAGGATACCCTCCCGTCCTTCACCGTCCTCGACAGCACCTCTATCAGCTTGCTGTGGTTCACCGTGTCAAAGCAGGATTGTAAATCCATGCTGACCACGCAGACATATCCTTCGTTGATATATTTCCTGCATCTTTCCAGTGCGTCATGCGCCCCTCTGCCGGGACGGAATCCGAAGCTGTTGTCAGAAAACTATTCTTCATATAAGGGAGTCAGTTCCTGTGCGATTGCCTGTTGGATTACCCTGTCTACCACTGTGGGTATCCCCAGCTTCCTTGTTTTGCCTTTCTCCTCTTTGGGTATTTCTACCCTTCGGACTGGGTTTGGCTTGTATTTGCCTTCCCTCACCTGCTCGACCAATTCGGACTGGTGTTCTCTCAGGTAGGGTAGAAGTTCATCCACCTGCATTCCGTCAATCCCACCAACGCCTTTGTTCGTTTTGACCTTCTTATAGGCGGCATTTAGATTGTCGCTTCTAAGAATCGTATCTGGCAGGTTGTCCGTCCGTGCCAGCACCGTAATCATAGTTATCAACAAAGGACTTGATACAGATGGCGGCGCTCTTGCAGTAGTTAGCGATCTGCTGATGGGAGATTTGGATGTTGTAGAGGTCTTTCAGGGCCTGGGAAGTCTTACGCAGAGAAAGGGAAAGGGTTATATGAAGGGTGAGGCACAGGGACATGACATGGGAATCGAACTTATTGAATTTGAGTGAGGAGGCATTTTTTTGCAGGGAGTTTAAGTCCATGCGAAAGAAATCTATCGTTAATTCGCGGTAGAGGTAGTGAAATTTCTGGTTGACGCATTTGTGGAGGATGAAGTGTTTCCGGTCCTTTTTGTGGACAAGGGCATGTCCGCAGTGGGGACAGCGCAGGGTATAGTGCTTGGAGAAGCGGTTATCATCAGTAGATAAGTTGGTATCACATACTTTGCATTTTAACTGTCCTTTGGAACCATTATTACGATAAAGAAAAGGCTGAGGAGCATGACAGGAGGGACAGGTACAGTCAGGAGAGATATCGCATTCCTTGCGCCGTGCAACAGGCCGAATCTTCTTATGGTATTTATATTCGAAGTAAGGGATGATGAGCCGCCAGTCCCAATCATTTTGATGAAACTGAAGCATAGGGAGTTCATTGGTTCTGAATTTGTGGTATTTAGAGGAATGGGAATCATCAAAAGCCCATTGTTTGAGAGGGATATATTTGCAGATAAAAGTAATGAGCCAGCAGTTCTGCTGGTAAAGAAATTGAATGAGTGACAATAAATAGGTAATACTATTCATAAGCAGTGAATTTCTTTCTGTGTTTGTGGGATTGGTTTACCTAAAGTATTGACACAAAAAGGGATGTCATTGCTTTTTTCTTTGAAAAAGTGGTGTAATCCCTGAAAATACAAGGTTTGTAACAAAAAATGATGTAGTAAACTTGACACTACCTCCCGATCTCGGGAGGTATATTGTGGAATTCGCGTTCGGGGATATCTACGCCAGGGACGGACTTAATCTGGATGAGCGGGAGCTGGTGACCGTCACAAGCCTTCTTACCGCCGGCGGCTACGAACCTTAGCTGGAGGTCCACATAAACGGCGCTCTCAACGTTGGAATCCCGCTGGAAAAACTGATCGAGACCTTTCCTCCAGTGCATCCCCTACACCGGTTTTCCCAGGGTGTTAAACACCGTGAACACGGCAAAAAAAGGTCTTTTCCGAGCGGCAGCTTCTGTGACACGCCAAAATCCGGCATCCTCTGCATGAGACTGCCGGACCTCCTATCATGTTTCAGTTAAACCCCGGGCTGCAGTACACGATCTCTCCGCCCTTAATCGTCATCTGGGGAACCAGCAGACGGTCTCCGGAGATAAAATCGTGATTCAGATCGTAGAATTGCATGGGTTTTTCAACCACTCTGACGATCGCCACATCGGCGATGCTCCCGTCCCTCAGCGTGCCCAGCTCCTCGTCCCCCAGCTGCCTTGCCGGATTGATCGTCACCATGTCGATGACCTGTTCCAAGGGCAGGCCGAAAGCTAAATATTTGGACATCAGCCTGGGAAGGCTGACGGCGGGCTGCTTGTAGAACGTGACGGGACTGATGTCGCTGCTGATGATATCCGGCAGGAATCCCTCGCCGACGGCGGGGCGCGCCACCTGGAAGGAGAAGTTGCTCCTACCGTTGCTGGCGTCGAAGACAACGCCTCTCTCCCTGGCGCGCCGGATCTCCGGTTTCACATGGCCGCGGCTGTCGATGATCGTATCCCCCATGCCCTGGTACATATGGCAGAACACATCCCCGGGGCGCAGCATCGCCGCGATCTCCTCCTGGGGAATGACCGGGTCGCTCACATGGACCACCACCGGACAGCCGGCCTCCTCAGCGATCCCGATGGCCTTCTCTAAGGGCTCCCGCGTCAGTCCCGCGGGTTCGATGATATTTCTCGACATGCGGATCTTCAGCGCTTTCAGTATGTAAGGATATTTTCGAAACAGCGCGGTGATCTTCTCTCTCTCAAAACAATCCGGGTCTGCGTTCTCTGGAAATACCGCCGTCGAAAGCCCCGAAGAGGAGACGTGCAGATAACTCAGCACACGGGTGATGGAGGGATCGATATTGTTCCTCTTAAACATCTCGAATGTGCTCACCCCGCAGGTTCCGCCGTCCACCGCTGTCGTCACTCCCGAGGGAAGCGAGATCGTGTCGGGCGCCACGCCGCCGTCGCAGCCTGTGTAGAGGTGTATGTGATAGTCGATGAACCCCGGCACTACGGTGCAGCCGCCGACGTCGATCACATCCGTCTCCTCCCCGGCCAGAGATTCCACCGGAACGATCCTGCCGTCCCTGATCCCCAGGCCACCCTCTCTTCTTTCCTTTGTCAGCGGGTCATAGATCTCCCCGCCCTTTAAAATCAAAGAACGCATACTCTATTTTCTCCATTCCAGTTATTTTGCTGCGTCAATGGCATTCAGCAGGGAATCCACCAGCTCGTCTCCCACCGCCTCGCGGATCTGATCGTAGACACCGGCTGATTTTTCCTTCATCTCCGCCTGCACGGAAGAGTCCAGAGTGATGATCTTGGTGCCGCTCTCCTCGATGGTCGCCTTGTCCGCTGCGATGCTGTCGTCGGCCAGACCTCTCGTGTAGACAATGGCCTCGTGGGCACAGTCATCCACCAGCGCCTGCACATTCTCGGGAAGACTGGTGTAGAGCCCGTCGTTCATCAGGAAGACGATGATATGTCCTAAGTGGTTGGTCTCAATGACATAGTCCTGCGTCTCGTAGAACTTGTTGGACACAATGTTCATGTACGGATTCTCCTGAGCATCGATGGTCTTCTGCTGAAGTCCCACATACACCTCGCTGAAGTCCATGGCCAGAGCGTTGGCGCCCAGAGACTGCCAGTACGCGATGTGGTAGGGGTTCTGGATCACACGGATCTTTAAGCCGGAGAAGTCCGCCACGGAGTGGATCTCCTTGTTGGAGGTCGTCTGACGGAAGCCGGCGTCCGCCATGCCCATCATTCTCACGTTGGTGGTGGCAGAGTCCCTGTTTAACGTGTCCACAAAGCTCTCGTCGTCCAGCACCTTTCTCATGGTCTCCAGATCCGGGAACGCGTTGGGAAGGTCGAACACACCGTAGGCCGGCACAAAGGAGGTCAGGCCGCTGGTGATCGTGGTGACAAAATCGTTGCTGCCCTCGATCATGCCCTGCATCTGCTCCGTGTCGTTGCCCAGCTGGCCGTTGGCGTAGAGATTCAGCGTGATCTTGCCGCCGCTCTTAGCCTCGATCAGCTCTTTGAACTTGTCCATCATCTTATAGTTTAACGTGGTCTCCGCCACATTCATGGCCACGGTCCAGGTGTAGGAATCCGCGATCTCCACCTGTTCTCCCCCCGCCGCCTCCGTCTTGTCGGAACTCTCCGTACCTGCCGCGGCGCTCTCCGTCTGGGGAGCTGCTGTGGTCTGCGGGGCGGATTTTCCAGAACAGGCCGTCAGTACAAGCATACTTAACGCCAGTAACACACTCATTTTCTTCTTCATATTCTTCTCCTTTTTATCCCTTATAATATTATTACATTCCCACCAGCCACAGACTCAGCTGCGGGATGAATGCAATCAACAGCAGTGCGATAAAGAACGAAATCAAAAACGGAATCGCCGCTCTCGCGATCTTTAAAACCGGAATCTTGGTCATGGAGCTGGCCACATAGAGGTTGATTCCCATAGGCGGTGTCACCATGCCAATAGCCAGATTCGCCGTCATCATGATACCAAAGTGCACCGGATCCATGCCGATGGCCGTAGCCATGGGCAAAAAGATAGGAGTCAGGATCATGATGTTGGGAATGTTGTCCAAAATCATACCGAATACCAGCAGGATCAGGTTGATCACCAGAATCACGGCAATGCGGTTGGAGATATTCCCCAGAATCCCCTCGCTGATCACCTGCGGGTAACGCAGCATGGTCAGGGCGCGCCCGAACGCGGTGGCCGCGGAGATCACAAACAGGATCGTCACATAGGTCTTACAGCCCTCCACCAGGAGATTGCCCAGCTCGTTGATCTTCAGTGTCTTATAGATAAAGATACTGATAATTAAAGCGTAAATAACCGAAACCGCCGCAGCCTCCGTCGGGGAGGCGATTCCCCCGTAGATGCTGCCCAGGATGATGACGGGGGTCAGCAACGCGGCAAAACTCTCCTTAAACAGATTCCAGAAGCCCATGTCGTGAATCCTGTTGTAATTCTCCGCCAGCTTCTCCTTGTCCTCCCCGCTCTTTCTGCATTTGATGTAAGCGCAGATCATCAGAGCGATGCCGATCAGGATGCCCGGGATAATACCGCCGATAAACAGCGCGGACGGGGACGCCCCGGAGGCCGAGGAGTATACGATGTAGGAGATGCTGGGCGGTATGATGACTCCCAAACCTCCCGCCACCGTCACAATGGAGGTACTGAACACTCCATCGTACCCGAGGGAGATCAAAAACGGGATCGTCATGGCTCCCACCGCCGACACCGTGGCCGGCGAGCTGCCGGAGATTGCGCCGTAGAACATGCAGGTGATGATCACCGCGCAGGGCATTCCCGCCGTCCTGTTGCCGATAAAGTAGGCGAAGAAGTTAAACAGCTTCTCCGAGATTCCTCCCTTTGCCATAATGATTCCCGAGAGCATAAAGAGCGGAACCGCCAGAAGCGTAAAGCTGTCCAGACCGCTCACCATGCTGCGGATCGCCGCCTCCACCGTGTAGGGGAAGGACGCATCCAGAATCCCCGGCAGAACCGCCATCCCTCCGAATACAATCGCCACCGGCGTCCCGATCGCGATCACCGCGAACAGGATCAAAAAAAACAAAACAATCGTCACTGCTCATTCCCCCCTTTTTTTCTCTGTACAAACCCCAGCACCAGATTCTGAACCTCCCGCAGAAGCGCCAGACCAAAACCGATGATCGGCGCCATATACACGTAGGTCATGGGAATCTGCAGCGTGCCGCTGACCTGTCCGCTCTTTTTAATTGCCAGCCAGCAGCTGATGGCCCCCTTGAACATCAGCAGAAAAAACGCCAGCACAATCAACTGAACCAGAACCTGAAAAATCATCTTCACCGGCCCCGGCACCACCTGCGCCAGCGCGTCCACACAGATCCCGCTCTTGTGGCGGATCCAGCAGCTGATGCTGATAAACCCGGAAAATATCAGGCAGTACTTGCAGATCTCGTCACTCCAGGTCAGACCGCTGTTGAACACGTACCTCAGCACCACATTCGCTGATGTCAGAATAATCAGCGTCAGCAGGAACACGGAGAGGAACAATTCCTCAACGTGATGATCCAGCCATCTCAATACTTTCATATCCATCCTCCTCTTCCCTACTGAACCGTTACGTTATTACTAAAAAAGCTGTCCTTTCTTTTAAATTTATTATATATGTGTTATTATAAGAAATAAAGATACTAATAATTCTATCAATACTAAGTTTTTGTAAGAGATACGGAGGACGCTGTCATGGACTTAAAGCAGTTGGAATACATCATCGCCATCGCCGATTACGGCAACATCACCAAGGCCGCCGAGGCCCTTTTTATCACGCAGTCCGGGTTAAACCAGCAGCTGATCCGGCTGGAAAAGGAATTGAACATCCAGCTGTTCGAGCGGAATAAACGTCACCTGCACTTGACGCAGGCCGGGGAAATCTATGTAAATCACGCCCGGGAGATGATCAAACTCAAACACAACGCATACTCTATGATCCAGGATCTGGCCGACAATATCACGGGGGATATCTTCTGGGGACTGCCCTTTGAGCACGGCGTGGATATGTTTCTCTATGTCTCCACCGCGTTCAATAAGCGGTATCCCGGGATCACGATCCATCTGGAGGAGCACAAGGTCAGCGACCAGCACGAGATGCTCTCCAAGGGACTTCTGGACCTGATCTTTGTGATGCTGACAGACAAGGATAAGCTGGACAACGAGTACATACACTTGTGCAATGAAAAGCTGGTTCTGGGTATCCCGATTCAGCATCCCATGGCGCAGTATGCCGCGCCTCCGGGGGATCCCCTCAGCACCATCAGCCTCTCCCACTTTCGCGACGACTCCTTCTGTCTCATGTTCGCGGGCTCCACCCAGCGCACGATCATTGACCCCCTCTTCACCCACGCCGGTTTCCAGCCCAACCTCTTCTGCGAATCGACGATGAACAGGACGCTCAGCAAGCTTGTGGAATACAACCTCTGCTGTACCATCATGCCTCAGTCCTACGCCCGATTCAACAACAAGGTGGCCTGGTTCTATCTGGATGAAAATCCCGAATGGGAGTGGTCCATCGCCCACTCCCACTCCATGCATCTGACGAAACCGACCAGATATTTAATTCAACTTGCAAAAGATTACGCCCATAAGATGGAGGAATATTGGGCAGAAAACTGTATCGGGAATCCCAACCTGATCTGATTTTTGTATAAAATGTAAAAAATCTCTTGACAAGTTCCCGTAAGAATTATATATAATCAACATGTCAGACAGCATATAAGTTGATTGTTTTATTTCAAGGAGGTCTCTATGAAATCTATAGCAAAGCAGCGGATTGACAGTATTGTGTATGAACGGTTGCTGGAGAATATTAAGAAAGGCGTCTGGAAAAGCGGAGATAAACTGCCCAGCGAACCGGAACTCAGTAAGCAGCTGAGTGTGAGCCGCGCTTCTGTCCGCAGCGCGTTAAACAAGCTGAAGGTGATCGGCCTGATTGAGGTGCGGAAAGGGTTCCTATGTGTTGGGCGCCGAGGAGCTTTTTGACTTTTCGGAGGTGAATTTTACCCTGGAGATGACAAAAAAGGAATTTCAGGACATCAGCGTACTGCGGGAAATGCTGGAGGAAAAGGCGCTTGAGCTGATTATCACCAGCAAAGAGCCGGTGGATTTAAAGTATTTCAGCGCCGCCTATCAGGGTTTGGTGGAGGCGACCAAGGCCCTCGATGCAGAACAGTACACAATTTATGATGCCAAGTTTCATCTGTCGCTCATCGCCGCCACCGGCAATGACAAGCTGATTCAGATAGCCCAGATTTTCAAAAACGACTTTTATCTCTTCCAGCATGAAAGTAATAAGTTCCTGCTGAGAAATTCCGAAGATCAGGAGAAACAGCGGGAGCATTTCAGGGAAGCCATGTCCTATCACGATCAATTGCACGAAGCAATCACAAGCGGCGCCGAAGAATCCGTCGATCTGCAGAAGCGTTTCTTTGCACGCAACTTCACACGTTTAAGCTATTATTATAAAAAAGAGGATGATGGCCTGAGTACAAGGTAGCACCGCAAATGTCCGCCGGCCGGGGACAGGCGTGTTGTTATAATACATTTTAAGAGGTGTAGAATGATAAAAATAACAGATAAAGACATTTTTAACGCGTCCTTTCCACAACAATCTGGTGGTCGTGCGGATAGAGACGAGTCAGCCCAGACTCTATGGGCTGGGCTGTGCCACATTTACACAGCGCTGCAAAGCGGTCATCACGGTCATCGATGAATATTTGCGGCCCCTGCTCATTGGCAGGGAAGCCAGGGATATCCAGGATTTGTGGACTTTAATGTATCAAAACTCCTATTGGCGCAACAGCCCCGTGCTGAATTCGGCTTTCGGCGGCATCGATCTGGCGTGTGGAACATCAAAGGAAAGATGGCGGGGATGCCGGTGTACGACCTCCTGGGCGGCAAGAGCCGGGACGCGGTTGCTGTTTATATGTATGCAAACGGCTCCTCGCTGGAGGATGTGATTGAGAAGGCCCAGGCTCACTGGGAGAATGGATTCAGTTATATCCGTCTGCAGTACGATCCGTTGGAAAGCTTTTCCATGGAGTGGCTTACCAATGACCGCAGGTCGCGGGGAACCAAGAGCGGATGTTATCTGGATTCCAGAAAATATGCCCGCGAGACCGTGCATCCTTATTAAACTCAAACTCATCTGGCTTTGTACGGTTCCCTTGGGTAACAATACTGTTTAATCTGGATACGAGTTCATAATCTCCATCTTTAGCTGCATCTATATTTTCTTTGCTTGAATACGCTTTGTCTCCAATTACGGTTTCAATTTCCATCCCTGCCTCCCGGCTTTTCTGAATCAGCGCCGGTAATTCTTTTCCGTCTGTTTTTTCTCCGCTGGTAACAGTTGCAGCCGTAATGATCCGTTCTTCTGTCATGGCGATGTGGGTCTTATATCCAAAGAAAGAAGTATCGGCTGTTTTATGACCGATTTTTGCATCTCCATCCTTTGAAGTTTCCAAATGTTCCATATCATCACTGACCGATTCCTCTAATAGATTTAATTTTTCCTGCACTTTCGGATAACTGCATAATTCTTCATTTCCTCTTATGACTGAGATAAGCTGTTTACAGTATTCTAATTCTTTTTCTAAAGAATCTTCGGTGTTTTTATTGGGGAATTTATCTTTCATTGTTTCATCTATTTCATAGATGGTACATCGCAGTTTCTTAGACTGATCCTGAAGTGCCTGACGCGGTGTTTTTTGGTTATATCTTGATTTTGTATGAGTGGCATCCACAATAATAGATTTTGAACTTATGATTCCTTTATCCAATGCAATCTGAACCGTTTTAGCAATCAGCCTATCTAAAAGATTCATATCTTTTAAGCGCAGCTTGCGAAACTTAGTCAATGAACTGGGGTTTATGACCTCATCTTCTGGCGCCATGTCCAGAAAATATTTAAAAGACATATCATATTTAGAACGCTCTACAACATCAACATCAGATAAATCATAAATTGATTTTAAAAGCAGATATTTAAACATTCGGATAGGCGCAACTGCATTTCGTCCGTTATTCAGACAATATTTATCAAGTAGTTCATCGTAAATAAAGCTAAAATCAACCAATTCTTTTATCTGTCGAAGAAGATTATCTTTCGGGATTACTAATTCATATATCACCATGTATGGACTTAACACCAATCTCTGCTGTTGTTCGATCATAAAAACACCGCCTATATTTGATATATATATTATAGCAAACACAGGCGGTATTATCTACTTTTTCAGTGCCCTCCCTCACTCATGAGGGGATTTTGGGGGTTCTCTTTGTATCTTTTTATTGCAAAATGTTCTTATGTGTAAAAAGAACATCCTCCAAACTATTTTTTCTGACCACTTTGAATACGTCCAATATGTCATCCGCCCCGGCAAGAATGTTTTGGATAACATCGACAAGATGATCCATTGCCATGATCCTTCTTTCGGGGGCGCTTTCTTTGGCTGCCCTCATTGTGGTAACCTTAAATTTGTTCCCTTCTCCTGTAAAAGCCGCTTCTGTCCTTCCTGTGGCAACATGTATAACCAGAAACGCTTCTTTCGTATGTCCTGTAAACTCGTTTCCTGCAACCACAGACATTGTGTCTTTACAATCCCCGAAGAACTCCTTAGCTTTTTTCTTAAGGACCACTCACTCCTTAACTGCCTGTTCCATTCGGTCAGGGATGTCATCCTGCGTATGTTCTTCAAGCTTAACAAGTCCGAAAACTTTAATCCTGGCTTTATCTGCGTCCCGCATACCTTCGGGAGGGATTTGAAATGGAATCCTCACATCCATGCCCTGATTTCCCAAGGCGGGGCTGGTAACTTCACTGCCTGGCGCCCTCATACTCACTTTGATTATCGCTTCCTGCGCCTGTCCGTAAAGTCCTTTTGGAGCAGCTCTCCCTTAAACTGGGACCGTCTTTTAAGAAACTTAAAAACCAGATTTACAAAGACCATCCCGATGGGTTTTATGTCAGGGCCAAACCCAATCCATACTCCCCTGATATCACTATTAAATATATCAGCAGATATCTGGGCCGGCCCGTCATTGCCACTTCCAGGATTGATGCCTATAATGGGACTTCTGTGACCTTCCACTATCAGCGCCATGAAGACCATGAAACTGTAACCGAATGCATCCCCGCCATTGACTTTATCAAACGCCTGATTGTACATATCCCTGACAGACACTTTAAAATGGTCCGCTGCTATGGGATATGGATAGCTCCATACGCCTTATTCTTTCTCTACCGTCAGATAGTGCAGTCTAAACCAAAAACAAAAAACTACATAGGCAACGTCATGGCGAAGTTACATCTTCACCTTTTTGCTATGCCATTTTTTATTTCAAGTCTATTATACACTATCTTGGCCGATTTGCGAAGTTTCCTGAAAAGGAACAAATGACAATCGCTGCAAGTCATCACTTTGATGGCTTGCAGCGATTGTTTTTATGAGCATCTAGTACAGTATTGCTTAAATAACTGTGAATTATATAGTTAGCGGAACCCCTG
>OHPG01000660.1_pt1 | contig 10640 bp, 16 predicted proteins | sample 1577751 | NCBI WGS metagenome assembly OHPG01 (sample SAMEA3879548, study PRJEB24766) | human gut metagenome | biome: human-associated habitat; feature: feces | place: USA | collected 1985/1987
AGAACAGATACCATTTTTACTGTAAAACCGTGGCCAGTATTACTTGACCACTACATTAACCAGTAATTTCCCCGGCGTGGTGTTGTCCTTCCATAAAACAAACAGAGCCATCAGGGCCATTGTGGCCAGCGGCCAGATAACCACAAACCTGACGACCCACAGCAGCCAGCGAACGACAAACGCCACACGGAATGTCAGTGCATCACCCGCCATTTCCGCCCTCCTTGCCGGCATCCCCGCCCTGCGGGTTCTTGTCTCCGGACATAAACTGCTGCGGATTCAGATTGCCCAGCTGCTTCAGCATCTGGTCGGTGTTAAAACCGTTCAGGTGGCTTTCTGCCGAGGGAGGATTCGGCACAGGGCTTTCCGGGTTACCCTCTTCCGCTGTACTCTGTGACTGCTCCAGCGCCATTTCCTCCACGGTTTTCAGCTGGAAGCCGTCCTGGAACACCACTGTCACTTCGTTGCCCGCACCAATCGGTATCACCGGGTGATACTGTTCGGCACGTTTGATGTAGTAGTCACTGAGCGTCTGTGCGGCTTTCGATGCGCCGCCACCGATACCCATTTTAAGGACATCGCCGGCCCCGTAAGCGGCTGTGGCACCCAGCCCGACAGCCGGCTGGGAGGCGCGCTCCATTCCCTGACCGATACCGTCAACAAATCCCGCGCCCCATGCCCAGCCGAGGATTTTGCCGTTACGCATCACCACTTCGCCCTTGATACCGTTTTTACCCCGGAAGCTGACATGCCCCTTAATCGGCATATCAATGGTTTTGCCATTCTTCAGGCAGCTGATATTACGGGTGCGAACAATAGCACGTTCACTGGAGACATCCCCCCAGGCTTCCAGCCCCACAAAACATCCCGTTGCGTCATACGTCTTGCTGTTCGGCATTTCCACCAGACCGGTGATACGCAGCTGCATCGGCACCGTGGATTCATTACCGGTGACTGAGGCATTGGCATCCGCCCCTTCAATCAGCATGGCTTTCGCAAAACTTCCTGACGGAATGTACGGCAGCGATGGTCCCTGTTTTCCCTCATTACGGGTAAACACCTTACGCTGTATCCGGTTAGGCACCGGCACAGACTGGTACGTCACCTGTGGTGGTGGCGTGACACCATTCCCGGGATAAAACGCCGTCGGCGGTGGAACAGCAACGCTGCCCTGCGGCGGGAAGGATACGGGGGTGTTTCCTGGCTGTGGTTCGCCTTCCGGGCCGGGCGGTGAGGCAGGCATCTGCGGTACAGGCTCACCGGTCGCCGTGACGGGATTAGCACCCAGGGCTTTTACCTGCTCTGCCAGGGCGGCATTGTCCTGTCCCAACTTTTCAATACGACGCTGGTCATCACCGCGCTGTTTGTTCAGAACATCCAGCTCACGACGGATTTCCTCATACTGCTTCTGCATCTGCGCTGCCGTCACCTGCATCTCGGTGGTGGCATGCTGACGCACCTTGTCATCAAAGGTCGTATCCACCACACCGGTCATATCCGGCACAGGCTCCTGTTCAGCCACGGTTTCACCGTTACCGGACATGTCCACATCAGACAGATACAGTGCCCCACCAATCGCGGAGGCTGTACCCACAATCCCCAGCCACAGGTACTGCTTGCGTTTCACAATGGTATTGATACTGGCCATCAGTTGCCCTCCCCGTCACGGATGACATACACATCCATGCGCGCACCTGCCAGTAACTGGCTGGCAGGCTGGCTGAACATCACGGCACGGGTTCCCGGCTGCCAGAAATCACTTTCCCGGATATTCAGGGCAGACAGCGTTTTATTTTCCACGGCAAAGCGGACCATCTTCAGGTGATTCCCCGTCCATACGGCATCTGCCACTGAAGACAGCCCCGCCGGGGCCTGCAGGGTTTCCTTTGTCACAGGAACCTGATACCAGCCTGCAGGTAATTTTCCGCCACGGACAGCCTGGCTGATGGTCACAAGCAGGGATTCGTAAGGCGTGGACGTTTCCCACGCACCGGCTTCTTCTCCGGTTCCGCGCAGGTCACTGACCAGCTGAATGGTACGCCCCGCGCCTTCACGGGGAACGGCCTGAATGGAAAGATTCAGACCACGTTCTGTTTCCAGAATGAACGTAAAGGGCTTTTTGTTGACGGTGGCAACCACCACACCGCCGGAGGCGGTCTGCTCATTATTGGTCAGGGCACCATCCAGACTGTTCACGGTGATAATCCGGTCACCGGGAACGGTAAACAGATTCGGGCTGGTATTGCTGATGGCAATACTGGCCTGACCACCGTTCACCATTGGCACCACGGTGGGGGACAGCGTACCGTTTGCGGCCATCACGCTGCAGGAAAAAAACAGGCTGCCGAATATTATTGCCGTATTATTTTTTCTCATCGTCTGTTTCCCCGAAATTATCCAGCCAGGTCACCCCGTTTTCCCGCTTCAGAATAAGGATGTAATGTTTGATATCAGTGAAAGGTTTTGAGTCACCAATCCAGGTTTTAAGCACACCACGAATTTCCACACGGCCATACTGAGGCCAGACACGAACACTGGTCTGGAAAAAGGCTGAGTTCACGTTATCGTTTTTAATACGCTTCGCTTCTTCAGCCAGAATAACTTTCATCTGGTTCTGTGCGCCCGGGCGGATATATTGCAGAAGCGCCTGATGTGAGGCATCGACGGTTTCTGATGAAACATTCAGACGGAGGGCAATAAATGACAGCGCCATCTGCTGTAAATAAGAGGCGTCGGCACTGTTCTGTGACACGGCAAAGGGGGCATTAAATGCCATTGGCGTCACGGCAGTGCGTTGCTCATTCTGAAGACGGTAGTTATTCACCCCCTGAATGACGTTAACAGAGAGGCTGAGAACAATAAGCACTGACATAAATATAAAGGCGATGGCCATTACACGACTGGTACTTAAACGGGCACCGTGTTCCATATAACAATCCTGGTATCAGTTCTATTTAATCCACTGCCGGAAACACGAATCGGGAACATTATGAAAAATACCGCGCAGCAGGGCTGTTGGCATATACCAGTAAATCAGGTCTCGTAACCAGGAACTGCCCCGCCCTTTTTTCAGTTTTTTAATCCCGAAATAAACCAGAACCGCTGCACCAATACCGAACAGATATTTTGATGTTGTGATACCCCAGCCAATACAGATTGCGGCGGGGATCAGTTCATCCAGTGGCAGGCCAAACCAGCGGCTCTGGTTGGTCAGTGTTTCCGGGAAACGATATTTCTTAAGTTTATTCTCGTCTCCCGACATCGTTTTATTTCAGGCCAACGACGGCCATACCCACAGCAATAAATACAGAGATGATGGCAAAACCGGCCAGGAACTTGACGTTTTTGGTCATCATGTACATGACCGCACCGACCAGAACTTCAGCCAGAACAACCCATTTAACAACACTGGAGTCCTTACCGAAGGTCGCCTTAACCGTGGTGTTACCGCTTGCCATCAGGTCCTGGCCCTGTGCTGCCATTGCCAGTTGCGGGAAGAACATCATCAGAACAGCAGCAGGGATCACAGCGCGAGCCAGGCGAAGCATATTCAGACGAGTGAATTTAGAAAAAAACGATTTCTTTTTGACGGGCGCAGAAGCACCCTGAACACTTAAAAAGGCGTCCATATGATTCCTCTGTTTAATATTGATAGATAAAAACTAAAGTTCTTTAAATGTTGACTCGTTCTCTTCGATCACCTCCCTGAATATTTCTTCATTATAGAAATCAGGAAACCGTTTCAGATGATCTCTGAGACGGATCTGAACCTCTATAGTTTTACTTCTACCGCTACGATCTTTGGCCCGAATAAGTCGGTTATTTGTATCTTCATCGAGATACACTGAGACTGTTCTGCTTATCCCGCCTCTCGCGTTACGCCTCCTCACTCAATTCACCTCTGTTTCCTGACCAATAAAATCATGATTGCACAGAAATGGCCTGTCGAAAATGGGCCCAAAACGAGCCCTGCTTTATTACATTTTTTTAACATCCATATATTCACTCAAAACGTTTAATATTTCGTACATTACACCTGTCTTAATACATTTATTCCTGAACAAATCGAAGGAACCCAATCTTTTATTGATATCCGCATTAATCTTTTTAATCCTTTTTTTAGAAGCCACTTCTGTGATTTTTAATTCTTTAGCTATATTTATATGTTTATACCCTAATGCATAGAAACAAAAAACAACCAATGATTTTGCTGTCATATTCGATATAACAGACTGTACATAGCTATCACGATGATAATAATTTTCTTTTTCCACACGAAAGAATGGATAGTCAGGAAATATATTAATTTGCCATAGATCAACAGATTCTTCATTATAAAATGAAACATTTTCCATCCTTATTTGATAGATTTCTCCATGAAAATTAAAACGACGACAAAATGCGGAACCATGCCCAAGAGACTGGCATTCAAGCTCAAGTGATGAAAGAAAAATTTCAACCTGCAGACGTACATAACTTTCACCAGAGAAGGGTTTATCTTCTTTGGAAAAGAGTTCAATAAAGGCCCCATTGGCATAAAGGATTTTCCTTTTTTTGTTACGGACACAAACAGGAACAGGAGAATTCCTGTAGATATTTTGAACGTTAAGAATGTATTTATTTACAGATTGACTGTTAAGTGGCCTTTCTCTAGGATCCAGTGCACACATAGGAACCTCCGTTAAGGATTCTATGGACAGTCGATGCAGGGAGGTAAGAGCTCCCTGCATCGGCGATTTTTAATATCAAGTTTTAACGTGGCATTAACCACATAATTAATATAACCTTTATGCGGTTAATTGTCATCAAATTGAACCAGATCAAAATCCTGTTATTTGAAGCAAATCAACTTTTAATTCTTTTTTAATCCTCATCATTTTCTGGAAAGAACCTCTCCATCTCAGATGACACCTTCTCCCTGATATCTTCGACCATATTCGCATATTCAAACTTTGGATTTCCGGAGACATGAGGACTGAGAGACTCAATACCCAAAATTTTCGCTACTGATGATTGTGTTTTTACAACGCATTCAAGAAGCAATTTATTAAACTCAGTCTGATTAAATGCAGACTCTTTACGCTCCATCTGAGCCTCATATACACGAAGCCCTAATTCGAGAAGCATAGTGGATATGCTTGAGAAACTTACATCTGTACTTTTAGCTCCTTCTGCACGTCTTCTTTCCACAATTTTATTTATTTTATAGACAATTTCGTCACTGACATAAGCCTGCACTTTCGCCATATGTATACCTCTTTATTTTCTTATCGCATCAAATTTATTTCACATATAAAAAAATGACAATTCATCGATGAATCGAATCGTGACGCAAGTTACGAAAATTACTATTCATGCAGCAAATCACATCACGAATTGAATCTAGAGTCAATTCGCTTTAACTCGTTGTTTTATTATTACTGATTCATCTATGAGTTGTGTTAAATTCATTGGTGAATCATATGCGATTCACCAATGAATCCTTTTTATAATGTAAAATAAATTAAAATACATTATTTAAAACATAAGTTAATGATTCAAGTAGCAAATCAGCAAAAACTTGTTTTTGCGTAGTGTGTGGTGCTTTTGGTGGTGAGAACCACCAACCTGTTGAGCCTTTTTGTGGAGTGGGTTAAATTATTTACGGATAAAGTCACCAGAGGTGGAAAAATGAAAAAATGGATGTTAGCCATCTGCCTGATGTTTATAAATGAGATCTGCCAGGCCACTGATTGCTTTGATCTTGCAGGCCGGGATTACAAAATAGATCCTGATTTACTGAGAGCAATATCATGGCAAGAATCCCGTTACCGGGTTAATGCCATCGGTATTAATCCGGTAACGGGATATGGCAGCGGACTGATGCAGGTAGATTCCCAGCATTTTAACGAACTGGCCTGCTACGGAATTAAGCCAGAACATCTGACAACAGATCCCTGCATGAACATTTATACCGGTGCTTATTATCTGGCAATAGCATTTAAAAAATGGGGCGTCACCTGGGAGGCCGTTGGTGCATACAATGCCGGATTCAGGAAAACCGAACGCCAGAACCAGAGACGTCTTGCCTACGCATCAGATGTTTACCGGATTTATACCGGGATAAAAAGCAGTAAAGGTATCCGGATTCCGGCCACGAAGAAATCACTTCCGGAAATTAACAGCGTGCAGAACAATTAATCTTACAGACATTGTCAGATACCGGTTATGCCGCAAAAGCGGCATGGAAGGCCACACACAAAAATATCATATGAGTGACAATACTGACTGGCCGAAGCCCCGCAAAGCGGGAACCCATCTTATATATACCCGGTAACTGCGCAGCCTCCTGCCAGACCATTTTTCGCGGGCACAATATTTACAGACAACCGGAAAGCCGGTTGATGAAATTGAGGTATATCAGACGACACAGCGATGCCGAAGAATGATAATATAAGTAAAGCCCCGAAAATTTTTCGGGGCTTTACTTATATTATCATGACTTCCACTTTCTGAACTGTTCGGCAATCACCCATAACGCCTTGTTGATTCTTATATCACCATCAATACCTGTAATGGCTCTTGTCCTGGTATTTTTCCCGGAGGCACTTCGCCCCGATAATCCACCTTTTATCATATTCTCCTGAACCCGCTGCCAGGTTGTCCAGAGATCGTTCTGTTTATCTTCCCGACGACGGGGAGTAATTATCTGTTCAGGTGTCACTGGCGTTTTATTTTCATCTTCATACCTGACCATCAGTGCAGCTCTGCCAAATAAATGTTGCTCGTCACTGTTAAGATGAATTTCTTTCATCGCCTCCATATTATCAGTGACCTTATCAAAGACACCGAGCACTTCATACGCTCCCTCGATAACCTGCCCGACAATATCACCTTTATGTGGAACGCGGATTTCGCCAAAATTATTTCCGCACACCAGGCCATTTGTGCAGACAAAACGAAAAATTCCGGGGATCATCTGATAACTGGATGAACCATCATGTGAATTAAGCAGGATAATTTCAGGAACTTCCTGCCCGTTAATATGCCCTTCCCTGCGAAGACGTAACATATGTTTACTGTATTCTCGACGCCCCAAATCACGAACCCGACTCTGACAGGCAAAGAATGGCTGGAAACCTTCATCACGTAACTTATTGATGATATTGATTGTTGGAATATACGTATAACGTTCACTCCGGGACTCATGTTTATCACCGGAAAATACCGAAGGCACGAACTGCATTAATTCATCATCCGTTAAAGGACGTTCACGGCGGATGGAATTATACCGACCAAAACGGGAAGCTAATCGCATAACAGCTACTCCTTTATGAAAGCATAAATTTAATAAAAAATTTTTCCGCTTAATATCATCCCTCCCGGTCACAATTAACAAGATTGCAACAATCAGGAGAGATATTCATCACATCCGGTCAGCAGATCGCCCGGATATTGAGGCCGGCACGCTTAATCTGACACAGGAACTGTTTGAAGTGATCGGCTTCCGCAATGTTGATATGGCGGAACTGCTTATCCACACCCTGACTGAGCGCGTAGCTATAACTGAAGGCCATCTTTTCCGGGTGGCTTTTGCGATATTTTTTCAGCTCAGTCAGGCTGCTGAATTCCAGGACGTCCCACTCTTCCCCGGTGTTTTTTTTCTTCCCGGCAACAAGAAGCGTGTACGACGCGGTGTTAACGTGGATATTTCGGGTACTCATCCTGCTTTCTCCTCTATCTGGTTTTCAGCCCCCATCATCTGTTGAGTTTCGGGAGCCGCGGTTTTGACGTTTTGCGGGGACCTGCCTTTTGTTCCCTCCGGTATTAACCATCACCTGTTTGAGAACCTTCGCCGCAAGGGGCATCACTGCCACGGCCTGACGCATCTGTCCTGGGCAGAACGCAAAATTTTTTACCGGGTTTTGGGTAAAAAATTTTGTGGGCTGTTCATTTACCCTGGACAGTCAGTGCGGCAGGTTGTGGCTGTCTTTGCCCCCGGCGACAGGGGCTTAAACAGGTGAATGGCACCGGACACAACAACGGGCAGGGACCCGCCGCAACGACGTGAAGCGCGGTTTGCGAAACGGCGTTGCCCCTTACATCCCGGCGGCCTTTTGCCGGGATGCCAGGAGCGCAGGCCACGGCGCGACAGAGGCGGCGCGACCGGAACGGTCGCTGCAAGCCCGGGGTTTCGCGTCAGGGATGGAAGCCCGCCAGGGCGGAGACAGCTCCGCTGGCTCCGTTCACGACAGCCCGCCCCGCCAGGGGGACGCCCGGAAAAGGCATAAGCAGGAGAACAACAAAACAGACAATAATCAGGGCAGCAGTAATCAGAGTCAGAGCAGGAGGAAAAAGAGAATAATCAAAGGGAAGGTGATGTGATTTCTGACAGGTCATAAACAGAGAAGGCGGGGGAAAAGAACGAGCGCCGCAGGCGCACGTTCATCCCCGTTCCCGGAGGGAAACAGCCTTCCTGGCAGTCTGGTTGTTCATGCCCGTACAATGCCAGCAAGGAGAAAGGGGCCACCGGCGAACCAGCAGCCCCTTTATAAAGGCGCTTCAGTGCAGTCAGACCAGCATCAGCCCTGAAAAGGCGGGCCTGCGCCCGCCTCCAGGTTGCTACTTACCGCCGGATTCGTAAGCCATGCTTGCCGTAACCTCCCTGTATCCGTCCTTCAGCCGTATTTCGCACAGGCGATTCCGGGTCAGGAGTGTGAATATCAACAACGTGCAGCACACGATTAATACGCACCAGATAAGGGCGTTTCCCGGTAGTTTCATGGTTTACTCCTCCTTGCAATTTGCACGGTAAGAGGCCATACTGACGTGGATGAGACATACAGCGGGCCTCGTGGGTTAATGAAAATTAACTACGGGGCTTTCCATCAGTTGTTTTCGTGTGTGTTGTTTTTCAGCAGGGTGCGGGCCTGATTAATCACTGCCTGACGGCGGGTAACACATTCCGGGACGGCAAGGCCGTTATCACGGGCGGCCCATTCACGTTTCCACAGAGCCTGTTCAGCGGTCTGAATCAGGGACGCCAGGAGTTCAGCAGAGACGGTCACCTGGCGGTTTTCGCTCACGTTGCTGATAATCTCCATCGCAGCGGCGGAAGAAATACCGGACTCAATCCGCTGGTCTTCCGGGATGTCCTCCAGGCGCGACAGGACGGTCCTGATTTCATGATCGGACAGGGAAATATCCATTCCGTCAGCGAGGGCCTGAATCTCTTCCGGGGACCAGATAAGCAGCATCAGCGGCGTGTTTCCCGGATACTTTGCTGCCAGCTCACGGCAGAGCGTTTCGCATGTTCCGTACATTCTCGTCTCCTTCTCAATCTTTGAAGCAGGCATCCAGTTCCAGAATTTCGGTATACGCCTCCATGAACAGGCGATTGGCGCGATACAGCGTCTGGCGTGTCAGGCGTTCAACAAGCACATCGGAATCAAAGCGACAGCGATGCTCCATATCGTTCAGCCTGGCCCGAAGGTCACACATGGTATTAGCCACCTCCGCCACTTCGGCGCGAAGTTTTTCGTGTCCGGCATAGTTCATTTACGCCGCCTCCGGTTCAAACCAGTTATCATTCGCGGCCCCCTGCTGCATGGCCCGCTGCACGGCGGCAAGGCGTTGCTGCCCGGCACGGTGATACTGCTCAAGCAGCTCGATACCGATATACCGGCGTCCGGACTGGAGGGCGGCGATGCAGGTTGAGCCGCTGCCTGCAAACGGGTCCAGCACAATCGCGTTCGGGTGTGTGAAGCTCTCAATCAGTGGTTGCAGGCTGGTAACGGGCTTTTCCGTCGGGTGATGGCGGTTGCCCGAATATTTCCAGCCCAGCACGTCGGGTAGCGGGTTTTGTGGCAGATGTGGACGACCTTTTGCCAGGATGTAGGCGCATTCGTGGCGATAGCCCACATATGCGGCCTTCGATGTGTAGTTTTTGGTGAAGACCAGGTGACCAACCACGCTGAATCCCGCATTTTTCCAGGCGGCCATAAAGCGATCGACGCGGTTCCAGCCATAGAAGCTCACCATCAGCGCATCTTTTTTCAGCACGCGGTACATTTCATTACAGGCCGGTTGCAGCCATTCATCGGTTTTATCGCCGGCGATGGTACGCCCCTGACGGTCACGGAAACCGACGAGATACGGCGGGTCGGTGAGGATGAAATCGACAGCATTGTCCGGAAACGTGGCCATAACCCGCACGCAGTCACCCAGGATAAAACGGGACATAAAAGCCTCCTTCTCTTACAGAGGGCACCGGGAGGGCACCCCTGTGGTGCCCGTTCCCCGCTGCCTGTGGGCTGTTCACCGCGTCCGGTAACGGGTCAGGCCGACCGTGGAATACCGCAGCCGTCGTCTTTCTGACGGCAAGGCTATGCCGCGAAAGCGGCTTGAAGGGCGTTCATCAGAAAAGGGCGACGGGCTGGCGTACACTGTCACCGACGCCAGCCGGGAGCGGTAAATGCGCCCGTCCCGTGCCCGGCCGGACGCGGGACACTGACCACAGGCAGCGTTTATGCCGTGCCGCGTCAGCCGGCGCAGTAAAAAGAGGAGCACGGCGACATCCTTTACCGGAAAAGAAACGGGCGGTTGCCATCGTGCAGGCCCCCGCGCCTTCACGGCCCATCGAGCGGGGTATCGCAGGACCG
>OHPG01000661.1_pt1 | contig 10618 bp, 9 predicted proteins | sample 1577751 | NCBI WGS metagenome assembly OHPG01 (sample SAMEA3879548, study PRJEB24766) | human gut metagenome | biome: human-associated habitat; feature: feces | place: USA | collected 1985/1987
TAATGGATCAGGAGCCGGGAACAGCCCGGTTATCCGCATTTTGAAAAATCAGGAGGATTTGTCATGAAAGTTGGTATTATTGGTGCAGGAACAATGGGTTCCGGTATTGCTCAGGCTTTTGCCCAGGTAGAAGGCTACGAAGTATGTTTATGTGATATTAATGAAGAATTCGCCGCAAACGGCAAGCTGAGAATTGCAAAGGCATTTGAGAAGCGTGTTGCAAGAGGTAAAATGGATAAAGAAACAGCGGACAAGATTCTCAACAAGATACATACGGGAATCAAGACTATTTGTGCCGACTGTGATCTGGTAGTTGAAGCAGCAATCGAGGATATGGAAATCAAAAAACAGACCTTCAGAGAACTGGCTGCAATCTGCAAACCGGAGTGTATCTTCGCAACAAATACGTCTTCCCTGTCCATCACGGCAATCGGCGCAGGAATTGACAGACCGGTAGTAGGCATGCACTTCTTCAATCCGGCTCCTGTTATGAAGCTGGTTGAGGTTATCGCCGGACTGAATACACCGGTAGAGGCTGTTGATAAAGTAAAAGCAATCTCAGAAGAAATTGGAAAGATTCCGGTTCAGGTAGAGGAAGCTGCAGGTTTCGTAGTAAACAGAATCCTGATTCCAATGATCAATGAAGCTATCGGCATTTATGCTGAGGGCGAGGCAACTGTAGAAGGCATCGATACAGCTATGAAGCTGGGAGCAAGCCATCCGATGGGACCGCTGGCTCTGGGAGATCTGATCGGCCTTGACGTAGTACTGGCTATCATGGAAGTATTACAGGCTGAGTCAGGAGATCCGAAATACCGTCCGCACCAGATGCTTAGAAAGATGGTACGCGGCGGCAAGTTAGGACAGAAATCCGGCGAGGGCTTCTATAAGTACAATTAATTTTTGAACCGCATCAGGCGAGCCAAAGCCGCCTTTAAGCGCTATATAAGAAAATGATGGAGGAATAGACATGGATTTTACATTAAGTAAAGAGCATGAAATGGCGAGGAAGTTGTTCCACGACTTCGCCGAAACAGAAGTAAAACCTTTAGCACAGGAAGTTGACGAGACAGAACATTTCCCGACAGGCACAGTTGAGAAGATGCAGAAGCTTGGCTTTATGGGAATTCCGGTTCCGAAGGAGTACGGCGGCCAGGGCTGTGACCCGTTAACATACGCTATGTGCGTAGAGGAGCTTTCAAAGGTTTGTGGTACTACAGGCGTTATCGTATCCGCACACACCTCTCTTTGCTGTGACCCAATCCAGACTTACGGTACGGAAGAGCAGAAACAGAAATTCCTGGTTCCACTTGCAAAAGGTGAGAAATTAGGCGCTTTCGGCTTAACAGAGCCGGGAGCCGGTACAGATGCACAGGGACAGCAGACGAAGGCAGTTTTAGACGGAGACGAGTGGGTACTCAACGGTTCCAAAATCTTCATCACGAACGGTAAAGAAGCTGATGTCTACGTAATCATCGCCGTAACAGGCATTAAAGAAGATGCAAGAGGCAGAAAGAAAAAAGAAATCTCTGCATTTATCGTAGAAAAAGGAACGCCGGGATTCACCTTCGGAACAAAAGAGAAGAAGATGGGTATCCGTGGTTCAGCAACTTACGAGCTTATTTTTACAGACTGCAGAATCCCGAAGGAGAACATCTTAGGACAGCAGGGTAAAGGCTTTGGTATCGCTATGCATACTCTGGATGGCGGACGTATCGGTATCGCTGCACAGGCTCTCGGCCTTGCAGAAGGAGCGCTTGAAAGAACCGTTGAGTACGTTCAGGAAAGAAAACAGTTTGGACGTACAATCGGACAGTTCCAGAATACACAGTTCCAGCTTGCTGATATGGCTACAAAAGTTAAAGCGGCTCAGCTCCTTGTTTACAGAGCAGCTATGGCTAAGAAGGTTTATTCTGTAGAAGCAGCTATGGCTAAATTATACGCAGCAGAGGTTGCTATGGAAGTTACAACCAAGGCTGTTCAGCTTCACGGCGGTTACGGCTACACAAGAGAGTACGATGTAGAGCGTATGATGCGTGATGCTAAGATTACAGAGATCTACGAAGGAACATCTGAAGTTCAGAGAATGGTTATTTCCGCTTCCCTGTTAAAATAAGATTTCCTGGCAATAGATTGTAAAGTATCTCAATTAGTGAGAAAAAACATGAATAAGGAGTGAACATACCGTGAAAATAGTAGTTTGTATTAAACAGGTTCCGGATACCAAAGGCGGAGTTAAATTTAATCCTGATGGTACTCTTGATAGAGGCGCAATGCTTACAATTATGAACCCAGACGACAAAGCTGGTCTGGAAGCTGCTCTTCGTTTGAAAGATCAGTATGGCGCAGAAGTTACCGTAGTTACCATGGGTCTTCCGAAGGCTGAAGAAGTTCTTCGTGAGGCTATGGCTATGGGCGCAGACAATGGCGTATTAGTAACAGACAGAGTATTAGGCGGCGCAGATACATGGGCAACATCCCAGACACTGGCAGGCGCTATCCGCAATTTAGAGTATGACTTAATCATCTCCGGCCGTCAGGCTATCGATGGTGATACGGCACAGGTTGGTCCGCAGATCTCCGAGCACCTTGGAATCCCGGTAATCAGCTATGCACAGAAAATCAGAGAAATTAATCTCGAAGACAAATATATCGTTGTTGAGCGTCAGTATGACGACAGATATCATGTAGTTAAGGCTCAGTTACCATGTTTACTGACAGCTCTTGCAGAGTTAAATGAGCCGCGTTACATGACTCCGGGCGGAATCTTCGATGCTTACGCAAAAGAAATCACCGTATGGGGAAGAAAAGACCTGATAGATGTAGAAGATTCCAACTTAGGTTTAAAAGGTTCTCCAACTCAGATCGCCAGGGCTTCCGATAAAGTCAGAAAGGGCGCCGGCGAGCAGGTTAACTTAGATCCGGCTGCTTCCGCAGATTATATCGTAAGCAAATTGGCAGCAAAACACGTAATTTAAAAATCAGAGAAAAGAGTGGTGAATAAGATGAACTTAGAAGCATATAAGGGAGTATTTGTCTTTGCACAGCAGGTTGATAACGTAATCGGCGGTATCGCATTCGAGCTGATTGGCAAAGGAAAAGATTTAGCAAAAGACTTAAACACAGAGGTAACGGCTGTCTTAGTCGGTTCCGATGTAAAGGGCCTTGCGGATAAACTGGCGGAATACGGTGCAGACAAGGTTATCGTCGTTGATGATCCCGAATTAAAAGAGTACAGAACAGAGCCTTACACACAAGCTCTTGCATCTGTTATCGAGAAATACAAACCGGAGATCTTCCTGATTGGTGCCACGGCAATCGGCCGTGATCTTGGACCGCGTGTTTGCGCAAGAATCCATACAGGCTTAACGGCAGACTGTACGCAGCTCGATATCGGAGATTTCCCAATCAATCCGATTCCGGGCAAGGAGACGAAACATAACCAGTTACTGATGACACGTCCTGCATTCGGCGGTAACACAATCGCTACCATCGCCTGCCCGGAATTCCGTCCTCAGATGGCTACCGTACGTCCAGGCGTTATGAAGAAAGCTCCGAAGGTTAAAGGCGCTAAAGCTGTAATCGAAGAGTTCAACCCAGGATTTACACCAAACAGCCAGTATGTAGAGATCCTTGACATCGTTAAGGCTGTAACTGACACTGTAGATATCATGGACGCTAAGATCCTCGTATCCGGCGGCCGTGGAATGGGCGGTCCGGATAACTTCAAGATTCTTGAAGAACTGGCAGAAGCAATCGGCGGAACAGTAAGCTGCTCCCGTGCTGTTGTAGATGCAGGCTGGAAGCCAAAAGATTTACAGGTAGGCCAGACTGGTAAGACAGTTCGTCCTAACGTTTACTTTGCAATCGGTATCTCCGGAGCAATTCAGCATCTGGCAGGTATGGAAGAGTCTGATATCATCGTTGCAATTAACAAAGATGAGACAGCTCCTATCTTCGACGTAGCTGATTACGGCGTTGTAGGCGATCTGAACAAGGTTGTGCCTATGCTGACAGAGAAGATTAAAGAAGCTAAGGCTGCTGCAAAAGATAACTAATCTTCTGTAACAGAATTATAATTTAATATAGGGCGGCCCCTGAGGCCGGCCGGATAAAGCACCGCAAAACAGATGTGAAAACAGGTTTTGCGGTGTTTTTTTGTACCATAAGATCCTGAAAAGCGGCAGCAACAGCCATTTGCCTGTTACCCTTTGTGCTGAATAACTTTTGGAAATTAAGAAAACCCAATAGTATAATGGCCGTATCAAAGGATAAGAATAGGAACCGCAAGGAGGATGTTATGATCAAAAGAGAAGGTACTGTGGATTATGCATTGGAGAAAAGTGTTTACGTGGAAATGAGAATCAGCCGGCTGAAAGAAAAAATGTCGGCGAATGGGATTGACGCGGTAATTATCCGGAAACCGGAGACGGCCTTTTATTTTAGTAACTTTAATCCGGTATTAAATAGCCATCCGGCTTTTGTTGTAGTGACTCTTGATGCTGAACCCTGTCTTCTGGTGCATTCCATCCGCTGCGCTCATGCAAAAGAGGAAGGGGCTCTGAAACGGGTAGAGCTGTATGGGAAATGGGGAGCCAATGTTCCTCTGGCGGGTAAAGCGGCAGATGCCATCCGATTGCTGGTTGGAAAAGAGAAGCTGTGTTTGGGGATGGAGCTTGATGATATCAGCATGGATTTCTACCAGGAGATTCAGGAGGTTCTTCATCCTGATAAAATTGTCTCTGTTTCCGGGCTGGTTAATATGATGAAAATTATTAAAGATGAATATGAGATAAGCTGTATCCGAAAGTCAGCACGGCTTGTTGACAGAGGGGTTGAGACTGCCATTCATGCGTTGGAACGGGGATGCTCTGAGGCCGAAGCAGCTACAGAGGGGCAGTATGCAATGAGAAAGTTATGGCATGAAAAGTTTCCGGATATGGAGGTATGCGGTTTTGGAACATCAGAGGGAGGCATGATTGACAGTCTGCATGTCTGGTGCCTGTCAAACGGACATATTGCTTACGGCTGCGATTGTCCAAAGCATTATCATCCCCAAAATGGTGATTTGACACTTCCCATGGCCTGGGCAAAGACCGGCGGCTACCATGCTGAGAATGAGAGAACCATCATAATCGGAGAGCTGGACAGCTATAAACGCAGAGCTTATGACGGAATGTTAAGAGCAAGAGAAAGTATCTTTAATATCCTTCGTCCGGGAACTGCCTTTGAAGATTTGTACCGGGCAGCGGCACAGGTTTATACAGATTATGGTTTTGGTGATATCCTGCCCGGACGGGTGGGGCATGGCATCGGCTGTTCCGCCCATGAGTTTCCGTCACTGGCAATGGGGAATAAAATTGCCCTAAAGCCCGGTATGGTGATAACGGTGGAACCGGGCCTTATGGATAAGGGATGGGGCGGCGTGCGCCACTCCGACACAGTCCTGATTACGGAGGAGGGGTACGAGTCCCTGACAAAATACAATATGGGAGAAATTTCCATACAAATCAGGGGATAATCTCCTATATCTCCTGTTCCCCCAGCATCATCCGGACAGTGCTGATAAATGCCATCAGGGTTTTTGATTGATATTTTTTCGAAAGATAATTTACCACGATCGGCCTTTGACTGAGTTTATCCTCGATAACACAGATTTTATGGTGTGAAAAATCATAGTAGGAATAGCGGATAAACGTCATGGGACAGACGATGGCTCCCAGCCCTTCGGAGCACATGGACAGCAGCGTTCCGACATTGATCGTTTCAAGGAATATATTTGGCGTGATTCCGATTTTCCGGAAGAACTTTTCGCAGAAATTTCCTATCTTCGTATCATTGGTTATTGAAATAAAGGGAAGCTTTTCCAGACACATGAGTCCCTGCTCATAGGAGAGGGAAGAACCGTGTATGGTATCGTCATTGGGGAAATACTCCGCCAAAAGAACATCGGGAACAACGATTACAAAACTTTCGCCGTAAAGGGGGATGCTTGTAATTCTCTGGGTGTCTGTCGGCAGAAAACCGATGCTGACGTCCAACTGGCCGTTTTTGAGCGCATCCTCCACTTCGGTCGTATTACCCTCGAACAGTTTGAGCTTGACAGACGGGTACTGCCGGTGGAATGTGTTGATGATGGAAGGCAGAAGAACCTGCGCCCGGACATGAGTGCTTCCAACGGTAAGGGAGCCGCCGATAAAACCGCTGATGTCCACCAGCTCCTGCTGCAGATCGCTTTGGATGGCAACCAGCTCTGCGGCCCGTTTCTTCAGATGAAAACCGGCGGGAGTAAGCGTCAGGGGGGTGCCTCTGTTGAACAGAGGCACTCCGAAAAAGTCTTCCAGCTTCATGATGTGGCCACTTAATGACTGCTGTGTGATATATAGCTTGTCCGCTGCTTTTCTGAAATTCATTTCTTCGGAAAGCACTAAAAAGTATTGTAGGTTAAGAAAGTTAATCAAAAAGATGGCCCCCTTCTAATAAGCGAAATTTATTGTGGCGATAAAATGTCTCATTAATAAGCTATAGTATACCACCAGGCCGGTTGAGAAGCAAATATGGAATTTCAAGAAATGCCGATTCGCAGCAGCAGTTTATGACAGGCAAACGCCTGTCAGCTTGTCAGAGGAAAGCTGTTAGACAAAATGTGCAATAATTTGTATATTTATAGTAACTATTCTGAAAGTTGTTTGGGATTTTAAGAGTAGATAGAAGAGGAGGAATATACCTATGAAGAAAAAATTGATGGCATTATTGCTGGTATTTACAATGACGGCCGGTACTCTCGCAGGCTGTGCGACGCCTGGTTCTTCCGAAAAACCGGCAGCTTCTGAGACCGGCGCTAAACAGGGAGAAGAAGGCAAAAGCGCAGGGCAGGAGGACAGGATTACGCTCACCTATGCACAGACAAAGGATGTGGACAGCCTGGATCCCAGAAATGCGACATCCACGATCACGGCAGCTATGATGGCCCAGATTTTCAGCGCTCTGGTGACTACCGACGAAGATTATAATATCGTATGTGATGCGGCTGAGTCGTATGAGCTAATCGACGACTGCACTTATAAATTCACATTAAAAAAGGGAATTAAATTTCACGACGGCGTGGAGATGACGAGCGAAGATGTGAAGTATACGATGGATACCATTCGCGCGGAAGGAGCTGACTATAAATTAAAAAGTGATTTTTCTTTTATGTACTGTGAGCCCATCGACGATTATACCATGTATATCAAGACGGATGAGCCGAACGCCTCCACACTGCTCCGTTTAAATTACATAAAGATTATTCCAAAGCATTACGTGGAACAGGTTGGAGACAGCGAATTTAATGCCAAACCGATAGGCTCAGGCCCTTACAGGATGGTTGAGTGGAATAAAGATGCATCAATTAAACTGGAAGCGTTTTCCGACTATTTTGGAACGAAACCGGCAGCCGACGAGCTGATATGCAAGGTGATTCCGGAGGCGTCGGCCAGGATTGCAGCCCTGGAGGCAGGGGAGGTTGATTTAATCAGCGCCGTAACCACCAGCCAGATTTCGCGTCTGAACAGCCTTGGCAATATAGAGGTGGTGTCCAAACCGACTACCCGTACCGTCTATTATACAATGAACAGCTTCGGTGACAGTCCGGTGACGGATTTAAAAGTACGGCAGGCCATCAACATGGCGATAGATAAGGATACCCTGGTACAGGGCGTGCTGGACGGCTATGGACAGCCCTGCAATTCACTGGCGCTCCCGATGTTTGAGGGCTATGATGAGTCGGTCAGGGGATATGAATACGATCCGGAGGCAGCAAAAGCGCTCCTCGCTGAAGCAGGCTACCCGGACGGCTTCGAGGTGGAAATGGAGGGTTCTTTCTCAGGACTCAGCAATGCAGCCGATATCGCACAGGCTGTGGGAGCCCAGCTGGCAGAAGTGGGAATAAAGACCGTGATAGTGGAAAAGGACAGCAATACGATCAAGGATGAATATGAGGCAAAGACAACCTCGCCGCTGACGTTTTACAGTTTCGGAGGCCCTTACAATAACATAAATCTGATCATGAAATGTGTACTGGGAACAGGGGAAAGATATTCAGCCTGGAGCGATCCGGAATACGATAAACTTGTGCATGATATCGATACTGCCGTAGATCCGGCTGTCAGCCAGGAGGCTTATACCGCAATCCAGCAATACCTTGTGGATCACGCCCCGGTAGTTCCGCTGTATCAGACGCATGCGATTTATGCGTACAATAAAGATAAAATCAGCCAATGGATTCCCAGGGCAGATGAGATGCTGATACTAAATAATGCAAAAATTGACAAATAAACAGGTGTGATAAATATCTGTGATAGATAAGCAAAAAAATAAAATTTGGGAGGATTCTGCGAGATGAGAAACATTTTGCAGAATCCTTTTCAAAAATGAAAGGGCAAGGGGCATATGGCAAAATATCTGGGCAAGCGGCTTCTGCAGTCGCTGATTGCAATACTTGGTATCACGATAATTGTTTTTCTTGTATTAAATATCGCCGGCGATCCGGTGGCTCTTATGCTGCCGGAGACTGCATCCTTTGAGGAAATTGCAGCGATGCGGGAGAAGATGGGATACAATGATCCCATTTTTGTTCAATATTTCAGGTTCCTGGGAAATGCGTTACATGGAGATTTTGGGATGTCCTATAACTACGGTGTACCGGCTTTGCAGATAGTTCTGGAGAGGGTACCGGCCACCGTTACGCTGGCTTTGGCAGCCATGGGAATTTCTCTTTTGATTGGCATTCCCGCGGGAATTATCTCCGCTGTAAAAAGAAATACGGTTCTGGATACGGTGATCCGTTCCCTGGCTCTTCTGGGACAGTGTGTACCTGCATTCTGGCTGGGAATTATGATGATGCTCCTTTTTTCAGTCAAACTCAAACTGCTCCCGACATCCGGATTTGACTCCTGGAGCGCACTTTTTATGCCGGCGTTTACACTGGGAGTATTCACGGCTGCGACGATTACAAGAATGCTGCGTTCCAACATGATCGAGATTATGAGCAAGGAATACATAGACGTGGCAAAAGCAAAGGGACTGAAGAATTTTGCGGTGGTAATGAAGCACGCCTTTAAAAATGCTCTCAGTTCCGTCCTGACCGTAGTCGGCCTGCAGATTGCAGGATTATTGGGAGGCTCCGTGATAACGGAAACGGTATTTTCGTGGCCGGGGATTGGACGGCTTCTGGTACAGTCCATCAATAACAGTGATTTTATGGTGGTAGAGGTCATCGTCATCTTGATGGCAGTTACCTTTGTCGTCGTAAACTTTATTGTGGATGTCCTCTACTGCGTCATTAATCCGAGAATCCGTTTACAGTGAGGAGGAAACAGTTATGTGGAAAAGCTTAAAAGACAGCAAAACAGGGCTGATTGGCGTAATTATTGTTTTGGCCGTATTTATTACGGCGGTTACTGCCACTCTGATTGTGCCTTATGATCCTGCAAAACAGGATTTGGTTAATAAACTGATGAATCCTGTATTTGCAGGAGGTACAACAAAGCATCTTCTGGGTACGGATCAGCTGGGGCGCGATATCCTGTCCAGAATCATTTACGGCAGCAGGGTTACAATTCTGGTTGCATTCTCAGGAACCATCTGTGCAGGAATCCTTGGGATCACGCTGGGAGCTTTGGCCGGTTATTACGGGAAATGGGTGGACTCCGTGATTATGCGTATTGTGGATATCCAGCTTTCATTCCCATTCGTACTTTTGGCCCTGTTTGTTGCCGCCGTCCTGGGACGTAGTCTGAGGAATATTATTTTAATCGCAGCCATCAGCAACTGGGTACAGTATGCGAGGCTGATCAGGGGTGAGATTCTCTCAGTCCGTGAGATGGAATATATTGAGGCAATACGCTCCGTGGGAGGGAAGAACGGGCGTATTATCCTTTACCATATCATTCCCAATGTTATCAGTCCAGTGATAGTTCAGGCGACGCTGGGAATGGCCCGGATCATACTAATGGAGGCGTCCCTGAGCTATCTGGGACTTGGCGTTCCCCTCGAAATTCCGACATGGGGAAGAATGCTGTCGGACGGCCGCGACTATATGCTGACAAATCCCTGGCTTGCAATCCTTCCGGGAATTGCAATCACTGTGACAGTTCTCGGCGTTAATCTGATGGGCGACTGGCTGAGAGATTACCTGGATCCGAAGCTGAATGTGTAACCGTGAGAGGAGGAAACAAAGTGAGTGAACCGATTTTAAAAGTTGAACATTTAAACGTAGTGTTCCACACCAAATATGGAGAAGCCTCTGCGGTAAATGATGTGAGCTTTTCGCTGAAGAAGGGGGAAAAACTGGGGCTTGTAGGAGAGTCCGGATCGGGTAAGAGCGTTACGTCCAAAAGCATTATCAGGCTCCTGTCTTCCCCGCCGGCCCAGATTTCCGGAAAAATCATGTTTGAGGGTATAAACCTGCTGGAACTGCCGGAAGGGAAGATGTCTTCATACCGGGGAAACCGTATATCGATGATCTTCCAGGAGCCGATGGTAAGTCTGAATCCCTTATATACCATAGAGAACCAGATGATGGAGATTCTGTCCCGGCATGAAAAAATCGGAAAAAAGGAGGCCCGGGAACGGGTGC
>OHPG01000666.1_pt1 | contig 10571 bp, 9 predicted proteins | sample 1577751 | NCBI WGS metagenome assembly OHPG01 (sample SAMEA3879548, study PRJEB24766) | human gut metagenome | biome: human-associated habitat; feature: feces | place: USA | collected 1985/1987
ACACTGTTACAGACGGCGCAGAACACCATCAGTCGCGACTTTACGCTGCGTTTTGCCGAGCTGGAATCCACCCTTTGCCGGGTGTTAACCGATGTTATTCGCCCCATTGAGCAACAAATCAAAATGGAATTGAGCGAGTCAGGGTTTCGTCCTGGGTTTCATTTTCCTGTTTTTCACGGCGCAGTTCCCCACTTCAACACTCGCCAGCTGTTCAGTGAAGTCATTTCGCGCCAGGAAGCAACGGACGAGCAGAGCACGCGTTTAGGCGTTGTGCGTGAGACTTTTTCGCGCTGGTTGAATCAGCCCGACTGGGGACGGGGAAATGAGAAATCCCCGACAGAGACGGTTGATTACAGTGTGTTGCAACGAGCATTAAGCGCAGAAGTCGATCTTTATTGCCAACAAATGGCTAAAGTTTTGGCAGAGCAGGTCGATGAATCTGTTACGGCAGGCATGAATACTTTTTTCGCTGAGTTCGCTTCATGTTTGACGGAATTACAGACGCGTTTACGCGAAAGCCTGGCTCTGCGTCAACAAAATGAATCGGTGGTCAGGCTGATGCAGCAGCAATTGCAGCAGGCTGTGATGACTCACAGCTGGATTTACATCGACGCTCAGCTGTTACGCGATGATATTCAAACACTTTTCACGGCAGAACGATATTGATCAAGACGTTACTGGACGGCCCCGGTCGCGTGCTGGAGTCGGTTCATCCGCGCTTTTTAGTGGATCTGGCGCAGGGCGATGATGCCCGCCATCCACAAGCCCATCAGCAGCAGTTTCGTGAACGACTGATGCAGGAACTTCTTGCGCGTGTGCAGCTTCAGGCATGGACGAACGGCGGGATGTTAAATGCGCCGCTTAGCCTGCGTCTGACATTGGTGGAAAAACTGGCGTCGATGCTGGATCCCGGTCATCTGGCGCTGACGCAGATCGCGCAACATCTGGCGCTGCTGCAAAAAATGGATCACCGCCAGCACTCTGCTTTCCCGGAGCTCCCCCAGCAAATTGCCGCCTTGTATGAGTGGTTTTCAGCCCGTTGTCGCTGGAAGGAAAAGGCGTTAACGCAACGAGGCCTACTGGTGCAGGCAGGTGATCAGAGCGAGCAAATTTTTACCCGCTGGCGTGCTGGGGCGTATAACGCCTGGTCGTTGCCTGGGCGCTGTTTTATCGTTCTGGAGGAGTTGCGCTGGGGGGCATTTGGCGATGCCTGCCGTCTGGGAAGCCCGCAAGCGGTGGCGTTGTTGCTGGGTGATTTGCGCGAGAAAGCGACACAACATCTGGCAGAGAGTATCAATGCGGCACCGACCACGCGTCACTATTACCATCAGTGGTTTGCCTCTTCGACCATTCCGACGGGCGGGGATCATGCTGATTTTTTAAGTTGGCTGGGAAAGTGGACCACGGCAGATAAACAACCCGTTTGCTGGTCAGTGACCCAACGCTGGCAAACTGTCGCGCTGGGGATGCCACGACTCTGTTCAGCGCAGCGTCTGGCGGGGGCAATGGTCGAGGAAATCTTCTCTGTAAATTTGGTGTAAATAATCAGTTACATCAATGAGTCCTAAACGAAATCCATGTGTGAAGTTGATCACAAATTTAAACACTGGTAGGGTAAAAAGGTCATTAACTGCCCAATTCAGGCGTCAACTGGTTTGATTGTACATTCCTTAACCGGAGGGTGTAAGCAAACCCGCTACGCTTGTTACAGAGATTGCATCCTGCAATTCCCGCTCCCCTTTTGCGGCCGTCGCGCTGATTTTTCTGGCGTTTGCGGAAATGGGCCAACTCTGCGAGGAAAGCTATGCTGAAAAGGAAAAAAGTAAAACCAATTACCCTTCGTGATGTCACTATTATTGATGACGGTAAACTGCGTAAAGCCATTACCGCAGCATCACTGGGTAATGCAATGGAATGGTTCGATTTTGGTGTTTATGGTTTTGTTGCTTACGCATTAGGTAAAGTTTTTTTCCCGGGGGCTGACCCCAGCGTGCAGATGGTTGCTGCACTTGCCACTTTCTCCGTTCCCTTTCTGATTCGACCGCTTGGTGGACTCTTCTTTGGTATGTTGGGCGATAAATATGGTCGCCAGAAGATCCTCGCTATCACTATTGTGATTATGTCGATCAGTACGTTCTGTATTGGCTTAATACCGTCCTACGACACGATTGGTATTTGGGCACCGATTCTGCTGTTGATCTGTAAGATGGCACAAGGTTTCTCGGTCGGCGGTGAATATACCGGGGCGTCGATATTTGTTGCGGAATACTCCCCTGACCGTAAACGTGGCTTTATGGGCAGCTGGCTGGACTTCGGTTCTATTGCCGGGTTTGTGCTGGGTGCGGGCGTGGTGGTGTTAATTTCGACCATTGTCGGCGAAGCGAACTTCCTCGACTGGGGCTGGCGTATTCCGTTCTTTATTGCTCTGCCGTTAGGGATTATCGGGCTTTACCTGCGCCATGCGCTGGAAGAGACTCCGGCGTTCCAGCAGCATGTTGATAAACTGGAGCAGGGCGACCGCGAAGGTTTGCAGGATGGCCCGAAAGTCTCGTTTAAAGAGATTGCCACTAAATACTGGCGCAGCCTGTTGACATGTATTGGTCTGGTAATTGCCACCAACGTGACTTACTACATGTTGCTGACCTATATGCCGAGTTATTTGTCGCATAACCTGCATTACTCCGAAGACCACGGGGTGCTGATTATTATCGCCATTATGATCGGTATGCTGTTTGTCCAGCCGGTGATGGGCTTGCTGAGTGACCGTTTTGGCCGTCGTCCGTTTGTGCTACTTGGTAGTGTTGCACTGTTTGTGTTGGCGATCCCGGCGTTTATTCTGATTAACAGTAACGTCATCGGCCTGATTTTTGCCGGGTTACTGATGCTGGCGGTGATCCTTAACTGCTTTACGGGCGTTATGGCCTCTACCTTGCCAGCGATGTTCCCGACGCATATCCGTTACAGCGCGCTGGCGGCGGCATTTAATATTTCGGTGCTGGTTGCCGGTCTGACGCCAACGCTGGCGGCCTGGCTGGTCGAAAGCTCGCAGAATTTGATGATGCCTGCCTATTACCTGATGGTAGTGGCGGTGGTTGGTTTAATCACCGGCGTAACCATGAAAGAGACGGCGAATCGTCCGTTGAAAGGTGCGACACCGGCGGCGTCAGATATACAGGAAGCGAAGGAAATTCTCGTCGAGCATTACGATAATATCGAGCAGAAAATCGATGATATTGACCACGAGATTGCCGATTTGCAGGCGAAACGTACTCGCCTGGTGCAGCAACATCCGCGAATTGATGAATAAGCTGAAACGGATGGCCTGATGTGACGCTGTCTTATCAGGCCAATTGAAGTCTTAAGGTTCACTTAATCTCTGACGCGCATACTCTCCTCCAGGTTAACGGAGGAGAGTGCAATGAAAAACCGTGTTTATGAAAGTTTAACTACCGTGTTCAGCGTGCTGGTGGTCAGCAGCTTTCTTTATATCTGGTTTGCCACGTACTGATCTTTCTTCAGCCGTACCCAGGCCCGCGTGCCGGAAGTCTCTTGCCGGTTTTGCAGGAAAAACTGCCCGTGATGCAACTGTGTAATGCGGCTGACAATACTTAACCCCAGACCAATCCCGCCATAACGGCTGTCCATACGTACAAATGCTTTACTCAACTCCCCGCATTTACTCTCATCAATACCCGGTCCTTCATCTTCAACAGCCATGACCGCTCCGCCATCTTCTTGCAGCTTAATCATAATGTTGCTGCCTTGCGGGCTGTAACGATGGGCGTTTTCTACCAGGTTTCGCAATAACATCCGCAGCAGGGTTGCATCACCCTGAACGGTGATGTCGGCGGCGCTCTCTGGCAATAGCAGGGTTTGCTGTCGCTGGTCGAGCATGGTACTGAGTTCGTCATACGAGGGGAGAATGACATCTTCCAGCAGTTTTACATGTTGATAATTACCGGAAGAAAATGACTGTCCGGCACGCGCCAGTTGCAGCAGCTGGGAGACGCTCTCCATCATCTGATCAAGCCGTGCCACTAACGGTGCTACATCAATGTGATGCGTTTTCGCCAGCAGTTCCAGATGCAAACGCACCCCCGCCAGTGGCGTTCGCAGTTCGTGCGCGACGTCAGCGGTAAACAACCTTTCGTTATCCAGCGTGTTGGTCAGGCGACTGACCAGATCGTTTAACGCCGAAACCACCGCTTCGATTTCGAGGGTGGCGCTGTGAATGGCAATGGGCGTTAAGTTGTCGGCGGTGCGCGCTTCCAGCTCTTTTTGCAGCTCCGCCAGCGGGCGGGTGATGCGGCGTACCGCCTGATAGCAGATAAATAGCGTCAGGCTGACCATAAAGACGCCGGGGACGATCAGGCTGGCGACCGCCTCGCGGATCTCACGCATGATGTGGCGATCGTTGTTGCGATTGTCGCGTAGCGCCTGCTCAAACAGCTGAATCTGCTCGGTACTTTCATGCCATAGCCAGAAGACGCTGATCAGCTCAAACACCAACAAAATGGCCCCAATGGTCAATATCAGCCGTTGGCGCAGCGATATTGGTCGGCGCAGAAAACGCATCAGATTCAATTAGTTTTCCTCATTCGCGACCAGCATATAGCCAAATCCGCGCACGGTGCGGATACGGGCTTTGCCCACTTTGTCGCGCAGATTGTGGATATGCACTTCCAGGGTGTTAGTCGAGGGTTCATTGTCCCAGTTATAGATGTCGTTGTAGAGAATTTCCCGATGCACCGGACTGCCTGCTTTGAGCATTAACCGTGACAGCAGAGCATATTCTTTGGGCGTCAGAATCAACTCTTCACCGCCCATCCATACCTGACGGCGACCCATATTCAGCGTCAGATTGCCAACAATCAGCTCACTTTCGCCCTGATTATTATGGCGTCGTAGCAGGGCGCGGATACGGGCGTGTAACTCTTCCAGCGCAAAAGGCTTCACCAGATAGTCATCGGCACCGACATCCAGCCCGGCGATTTTGTCGGTCAGCGTATCGCGAGCGGTGAGGATCAGTACCGGCAGGGTGTATTTTTTCTGCCGGATACGGGCGAGAAAATGCAGTCCATCTTCGTCGGGTAACCCTAAATCCAGTACCACCAGGCTGTAATGACCGGCCTCAAGGCTTTGTTCCGCCATCCGCGCGGTTGTCACGCCATCGCACGCGTAGCCTTCGGTTTGCGCCGCCAGAATCAATCCCTGCAATAACAGCGTATCGTCTTCAACAATCAGAATTTTCATTCACTCACTCTCCTGCAAGTTTGCAGAATATCATCCGCAGCCTGGTAATACTTCGTCTCAACGCCAGTTAATCCCAATAGCGTGGAGAATAAATTATCTTGTGAATAGTGTTGCGTTTGCGCCTGTTTTTGCAGGCAGTTCTGGTCAACCTGATACCGTTTTTGATAATCCTCCGACAGCCACAGCAGCATTGGCACCTGTTTTTGGCTATCCGGGGCGATGGCATAAGGCAGACCGTGCAGATAGATGCCATTTTCACCTAACGATTCACCGTGGTCAGAAAGATAAACCAGGCTGGTGGTAAATTTATCCTGATGTTCTTTCAGCAGATTAATCGCTTTATCAACAATATAGTCGACGTAAACCAGCGTGTTGTCGTAAGTGTTCACCAGTTGCTCTTTGGTACAGGTCTGGATCTCGTTAGTGTCGCAGGTTGGGGTAAATTTCCTGAACTGCGGCGGATAGCGGTTGTAATAGGTCGGACCGTGGCTGCCGATGGTGTGTAAGACAATCACGCCATCACCCTGTAGGTTATTGATGTACTCTTCCAGCCCGTGAAACAGCACTTCGTCATAGCATTCGCCGTTGATGCACTGACCAGGCAGATTCAGCGCGGTGACGTTCTGGTGAGGCACGCGGTCGCAGGCACCTTTACAGCCGCCATCGTTGTCATTCCACAGCACGTTGATGCCCGCTCGCTGAATGATATCCAGCACGCCTTCCTGGTGCTGTGCCAGCTCTTCTTTGTAATGCTCACGCGGCATATCCGAGAACATGCACGGTACTGAAACTGCCGTTGCCGTGCCGCAAGATGCGGTATTAGGGAAATAGACCACGTTATCTTTCGCCAGCCGCGGGTTAGTTTCACGCGGGTAGCCGTTGAGGGAGAAGTTCTCCGCCCGCGAGGTTTCGCCGACAATCAGGATGGTCAAATTTTTACGTGTCTCGTTCTGCATTAATGGATTGCGGTGCGCGTCTTCTCCAATTCGCACCAGCGGCAGATTTGCCAGTCGCTGATGGGAGTACCATGACCAGCTGGCAACAATGCTATTAGAGGGGCTTAAGGACTTCACCAGCTCTTTGTTATTGCGGAACAATGAGGCGTAGTCTTTATAAAACAGTGCGGCGACCAGCAAAATCAGCAGTACAGAAACCAGAATATTGGCTCCACGGAAAAGAACACTGCGCAGGCGCGAGGTGGCTGGTTTGATTTTAATCCAGCAGGCAATCAGCGCAGCAAGCACGCCGCTGAATCCCAGCGTTAATAACATTTGCGGTGTCATCAACGCATAACTTTCTGCCGGAGTGGTATCAATAATATTGGCTATCATCGAGCGGTCGATGACGATGCCGTAAGTCATTATGAAATATTGTGCAGCTGCGCCGACCAGAATAAACAGGCAGGCCAGCGGTCGATTAAGCCATAAGAAAGAGCTTAGTGTCAGGACAATATTAATCACGCTGAAGGCGACGACCGGCATCGACAAGAAAACCAGTACGTTATGCAGCGAGTCCAGCGGCAGCGCCTGCAACACCTGTTTAAAAAAGGCAATATTCAGGCAGATAGAGATATAAAAAGCGGCCAACAATAGCCAGGCGAGTAAATTCAAAGAGGGTCTTTTTAGTAGGCGCTTCAACATCACGGTGTTTCCATCGAACAAAGTGCGCATATGCTCGCAAAGCAAAATTAAGCCAACCTTAAGTTCTTAAGGTTGGCTTTTATGTTTGCTTGATTAAGGGGAATTAATCTTTGCTTATTGGTGCATCTAAGGGATACGGGTTTTTATGCAGCCGGTTGTAATTCAGCGCATACATGGCGGTGATGACCATCAGGGTGACAAATGACCACATAACCTCTTTTGCGCCGGACCCTACTACGGCCCAGATGCAGTAGAGGAAGGCAATGGTAGTCAGGTATGCCGGGCGTGCTTTACCAAAGTGACCGTGGCCGAGCAGCAGTAATGCCGCACAGGTGTAAAGATATGGCACCAGTGTAAAGATGACCGACACGGAAGACACCAGACCGAATTCTTTGGTCGCGTTTGGCGAAATGCTGCTGAGCTGGAAGATGGTCATCAAAATACCGACGATAATCAGCCCCGCCACTGGCGTGCCCGCTTTATTTACACGGGCAAAAATCGGTGGGAACAGTCCGTCATCGGCAGCGGCTTTCGCCGTTTGACCCGCCAGCAACGTCCAGCCGCCCAGTGAACCTAAGCAACCCGCAGCTGCGCAGAAGGAAACAATGGCCCCGGCGGTGTCACCCAACGCCATCCGTGCGGCATCACCGAATGGCGAGGCAGAAACGCGCAGTGCGGCATTAGGGATCATCCCCATAATCGCGGTGGTGGAGAGCACATAGCAAACGGCGGCAATCAATACCCCACCAATAGTGGCGATAGGGACGTTGCGTTTCGGGTTTTTCACCACACCTGCGGCAACGGAGGCACTTTCCACACCGATGAACGACCACAGCGTAACGTTAAGGGTACTTTGAATCGCGCCGAAGGTGCCCAGGCCGCTGACGTTCCATGCCGCCATATAGGTTTCACCACGGAACCAGAACCAGCCAAATACGGCAATCCCGACGATGGGGATCAGCGCCAGCACAGTGGCAACGGCCTGCACGCGGGTGATCATTTTCGGACCGACAATGTTCAGCAGGACGAAGATCCACAGCACCACGACGCAGGTGATGGTTAATACCAATGGATCTTTCAGAATCGGGAAGAAGTAACTTAAATAACCTACGCCAATGACCACCATGGCGATATTGCCGATCCAGCAGGCCAGCCAGTAGAGGACGTTGGTTTGATAACCGAGAAACGGCCCAAAGCAGCGGCGGGCGTAAGCGTAAGAACCACCAGGACTTGGGTCGAGGAACGACATTTTGGCGTATACCATCTAGAGCCCCAGCGCACCGATAATCGTCACCAACCATCCATAAATGGCAATCCCGCCAGTGGAGGCCAGGTTTGCAGGTAACAGAAAAACACCTGACCCCATAATATTCCCCGACACCATCAGGGTGACGGGGATTAAGCCCACTTTGTGAGCATCAGCATCCGAAGACATAATTAAACTCCTGCGAAGGCGAGCTTCGTGACAATAAATTACGTCATATCATACGCCTGCATTCGATAGTTGAATTATTATCGACCGGGTTATCGCTGATGCCGTTATTAATATAGCTCTTCGTTAAGGTTAAAAATCAGGCGACAGTGCGTTCTCTGTGCTGACTAACATAATGCAGCGGCGTCATACCGTAGAAGTCTTTAAAGACAGAAATAAAGTACGACGTACTGTTGTAGCCGCAGGACTGTGAAACCTGAGAGATATTTTTACCGTCCATCATTAATTCATTTACGGCATAACGCATGCGGCAGGTGGTGATTATTTGGCTATAACTGGTGTTTTCGCTTTTCAGCTTTTTCTTTAACAGACTTGGGCTAAGACATAAACAACTGGCTACCATACTAAGATTCCAGTCTTTGTGAATATCGCTTTCAATAATTTGATAAACGCTGTCACTTACACAATTACGTAACATATACATCATTAATGAAAGGAATTTTTTACTGTCGAGAAAACGGGATAGCACAGTGAATAATAATGCGCGTGTTCGTTCCTTTTCTGACTCAGTTTCTGCTGGCATCATGCTGTGTTGCGCGGCAACGCGAAAGACGTCTGGTGTCAGGCATGGCAGGGTGAGAATGGGCGTAGCGCTACGTTGCCATACTGGTATTTGCGAGAGATCTTTATTCAGAAACCGGAGGTAATCTTTGATGATGTCGTGACTAATATGAGCAACCAAAGTGTTGTTAAGAGAGGAGACGTCGATAATATTATTTTCACAATTTAATAACGCCATATGGTTAGCTTTAAGGCTAATAGGTTCTTTCCCATTCACCCTTATCCAGACATCTTTTTCAGTCAATAAAACAATACAAGGTTGGTCGCTGCAAATCCTCATACATGTACTCCTGAGTGCGAATAAAAGACCAGTTCTCGCTAAAGCAAAGCGATACCGGGAAATGGTTATATAATTGTATGATGAATATAAACATGCATAAAAATAACGAGTTTTACTAATATTACAAATTTTTATAGTAATTTCTCATGTACATATTTTTTTACAGGCTAAAAAAAGGATAAATAACAGGCAAAAAAAAGCGCGGGGTGGGACCGCGCAAAAAGCATGACATTTTTTGTTTGCAGCAATTTTTATGAAAACGTTGCCATACTTAAAAGGCCTCAAGCCAGGCGGCGTAATGTTATTTAACAATTACGCCTGCAGCGGAATAGTGGTTACGCTTTCACACACATAACGTGGTAAATACCGTCAATAATTTCTGTCCCTTCTGTTTCGTGTTCAAACCCAGGGAAATGATGGTCCCAGGATTGCAGCGAGCGTAAATAACTTACTTGCGGACTGTTTTTATCGCCGAAGTTTTCACCAGACAGCAGCATCGGGATTCCTGGCGGATACGGGATAACTGAGTTTGCCGCGATGCGTCCTGGCAGATTTTCAATGGATACCAGTTCGACATTGTTGTCGACAATCGCGTTGTACGCTTCACGTGGGGTGATTTCCGCCACCGGCAGGCCGGAATAGGCTTCGTTCAACCGTGCGCCAGGGTTGTTTTCTTTCAGCCAGGCAAACATGGTGTCACCCAGATCGTGAATCCCCATGTTCGCGTAAGTGTCAGGATATTGTTCAACAAGTTCCGGCATCACCTGCGCCAGCGGTGTGTTGGCGTCATAGTGGCGTTTGAAGGAGCAAAGGGTGTTAACCAGAGTCCCCCATTTCCCACGGGTTATGCCCATAGAGAACAGGAACATGATTTGGAAGTCAGTGGTGCGGGTAGGCACAATGCCGTGGCGACCAAGCCAGGCAGTGACCAGCGCCGCCGGAACACCGGTTTCTTCCAGTTCACCATCTTCACCCATTCCCGGAGCAAGGATGCTGACTTTAATTGGGTCGAGCATACTCCAGTTATCCGGAATATCTTTGAAGCCGTGCCAGCTTTCGCCCGGATGCATGACCCAGCAGTCCTGAACGGTGGTCAGCAGTTTGGTTGGTGCGTCAGCAAAGTCATAGGTTTTGCCGGTTTGTGGGTCGGTGACGACTTCTTTGTTCCACGGTTTGAAGAACCAGCTACCGTCAGCGGTGAACTCTTTATACAGCCGCGCCATCGCCTGACGGAAATCAACCGCTTCGTCGATCACTTCCTGAGTCAGTGACAGGCCGCTGTTGCCGTCCATCATCGACACCGCCACGTCGTTGGATGCGCAGATGGCATACAGCGGGGAGGTGG
>OHPG01000675.1_pt1 | contig 10472 bp, 8 predicted proteins | sample 1577751 | NCBI WGS metagenome assembly OHPG01 (sample SAMEA3879548, study PRJEB24766) | human gut metagenome | biome: human-associated habitat; feature: feces | place: USA | collected 1985/1987
TCCTACAGCCATTTTGAGTTTTGTATGAGAAAATTGCAGAAGTCCATGACAATGGGGTTGTCCTTGCCAAGGGGAGAGCACATGAGGATAATCTGACGGCGGCATACCTGATCCCTGATGGGAAGCAGTTTTACTGGGGAGTGGGGAGACATGGGGCCCCATTCGCCGCCCAGTGGTCCCCAGGAGTACTGGGGCCAGAATCCGATTCCGAGCCCGGCAGCAATCAGGTTTCTTACAGACTCTGTGGTATCACTTTCAAATATCACGTTAGGAACAAAATCCGCCTCTGAAAAATAGCTGTTGCATATCTGGCGGATGGGCCTGGAACCGGCCAGGCATATGTATCCCGCATTTCTTGTATCAGCCAGATTAATAGAATCCTTATCCCCATAGGGAGAATGGGTGGGCACTGCCAGATACAGGTCCTCTTCCAGCATGACCATGTAATCCTCATAATCGGTATTTTTTAAGTCGGACCGGACCGCAGACACGCATAAATCATAGTCAGCATGGTTTTCAGCCTGGTACAGCTGGAAATTCACATCCGGCCGCAGGGCCCTGTATGCAATAATCCGGTTGGTAATCAGGGTGGAGGCTGCCAGAAGCTTTAAATGGATGGTGTGGCTGGACATATACTGGTCGGCCCTCAGTTCGCCTGGAATCCGGTCCAGGGCGCTTACAATGGGAATCAGCCGTTTTTGAAGAAGGCGTCCGGCTTCATTCAGTTCTATACTCCTGTTTTTTCTCTCAAAGAGCGGCACACCCAGCTCTGCTTCCAGCCGGTGAATGGCCTGGGAAAGGGCCGGCTGGGCTATCTGGAGATGTTCGGCCGCCTTTGTCATGTGCTGATATTCAGCGGCTGTCAGAAAATATCGTAATTGCAGTAATTCCATATGTCACCTCGGAGATATGATTTTACGGACAGGGAGATTCCCGTCCGGGTATCCGATTATTATATAACAGAATCAAAAAAAATGCATTCAAAATTTGAATGAGAAAAAAACTCACACACGATTCAAGATGAGATAAAAAATCTCAATGTTGCAAAACGAAAAAAACTCATGGAAAATGAGAATTATTCCCTATTTCAGCTATTGTAATTTCACGTGCGGTCTGATAATATTGTACATGAGTTAGTTGTGACTAACAACAGGACTTTTAGGGAGATTATACGGAGATTAAACGGAGGAATATTTTTGAAAGGAATCTTTTATCCGCAATAAAATTTATCCGCAAAAATTCTGAGACAGCCGGAGGTAATACGTGAGCAGGGAAACCTTACATCTAATGTTAAAACTGAATCCGGAAGATTTGGATACCCAGGTGGCATTGCAGTGCGCACCGTTACTGACAGGTATGAAGATATCAAATCTTCTCACAGTAGGACGTTCCAAAAGGGCGGCGGTTCTGGAATTGTTTAAGGACACGGCCGTGTCCTGCTGTATTCTGTATGAATCATCTGAGAAAACCACATTTCTTCTTTATATCAGACAGGCTCTTGAAACGTATCTGGACCGGCCGGAGGTAAGGGTTCTCATGGACCGGTTTGGTTACAGGGGATGGGATTTGGAGGAGATTTTAAGCCTTGTGTCCATCAAATATGAGGAGCATATGGAAGAACGTGCCGGATTTCCCCATGAGATAGGCCTGCTGCTGGGCTATCCGGCAAAGGATGTGACTGGATTTATCGAGAATAACGGAAAGAATTTCCTCTATATAGGATACTGGAAGGTGTATTCGGATCTTACTGAGTGCAAGCGTATATTTAAAGCATACAGCCTTGCCCGTGAGCACATAATCCATATGGTTTCCCGTGGTATGAAGATTGATGCAATCTTAAGGATACACAATCTGAATCAATATAAATCAATGACAAGATAAGGAGGATACACGACATGGATCAGATTATGGTAGTTTACTGGTCACAGACAGGCAATACGGAGGCCATGGCCAATGCGGTGGCGGAAGGCATCAGGAAGGCCGGAAAGGATGCCCTGGTGACAGAGGTCTCCCATATTTCGGCAGATGCGCTGAAGGATGCAGGCGTTTTTGCCCTGGGATGCCCGGCTATGGGAGCAGAAGTCCTGGAAGAGAGTGAGATGGAGCCGTTTGTGACAGAGGTGGAGGCGTTTGCTTCCGGTAAGCATATTGGTCTCTTTGGCTCCTATGGATGGGGGGATGGAGAGTGGATGCGCGACTGGCAGGACCGTATGGCCAATGCAGGCGCCGATGTAGTGGGAGGCGAAGGCGTCATTGCACGGGAGAACCCGGACGAAGATGCACTCAATCAGTGCAGGGAGCTGGGAGAGGCTCTGGCGGCCGCAGAAGCATAATGCAGAAGCATAATTGCAGATTCATAATTTAAGATATAAGGATATCTGGGGTTGTAAAATATATTTGCAGACACCATGTCTTTTGGCAGACCTTTCGGTTTGCCTTTTTTTGGCGCTATGGTATAATGATGGAATGGTGTCATGATTTTATAAAAGCAGCAGGGGGATATAAAACTTATGGAAAACGCAGAAGGCAGAGGCAGGATTAACCGAAAGGAGGGCATATCATGCAGAAGCAGCTCCATCTCTTTTAAAATCAGCCTGAGCCTTTTACTGGTACTGATTCCCTTTTTAATTATACTTATTACCATGGCCTGTGTCATGGCAGCCGGGGCTATTTCCGCCCTGAATGACAAAATACTGGAGGTTCAGACAGATTATGCAGTCTCCAGCGTGGATGATTTTTTCAGCAGCAAGGTTACAGCTGCCGGCATGTTTCGGGATAATGATGATTTGCAGACATATTTTGCATCTGTCTCCAGAGAGGAGGATATCAGTGCTTATAGCCAACTGGATGATGTGCTGAGGGTGCTAAATAGTGCTTTGGCTCAGATGGGGGAAAAGGAGAAGGTGATGGAGGCCTGGGTGGCAGATCCAAGGACAGACAGCTACCTTCTGTCAGACGGCAGTGTGGTGGACGGCGGTTTGGAGGATTCTCAATGGTATGAATCTGTGATTTCAGGAGGAAGTACCATCATAACAGAACCATTTCTGGATCCGGCCACTCATGAGATGATTGTCTCCATCGTGTCACCGGTGGTATCAGGGAACGGTACAGAGATAACAGGTCTTTTTGGATTCGACGTATACCTGGATACACTTAAGCAGACGCTTTCCGATATAAAGGTAGGAGAGGCAGGATACCTGGAGTTGATTTCCAACAGCTCGGATTACATCTACAGCGACGACCCCACTGCATCCGGCAAAAATGTCAGTGAGATTAAGATATCAGATGATTATAAAAACAAGGTAAAAAATAATTACAATGGATTCGCGGATTTTACATATTCCGGTGTCAAATACACAGCCATGTTCCGGAACTGTGATACAACGGGCTGGCTGGCCGTGGCTACGCTGCCTTTGTCAGAAGTAAACCACACCCGCAATTATCTGATAGAGACAATGGCGTTGGTGTCCATTCTGATGCTGGCCCTGCTGGTCCTGCTGATTGTATTTGTGGTCCGCAGGGTGCTGAAGCCTTTGGGAGGTATCAGCGCCAGTATGGAGGCATTTTCCGGGGGGAATCTGGATGTGGATATACGGGCTGTCGGGGATGATGAGATTGGAAGACTGTCTGAAAGCGTCCGTTCCTCAGTGCGCTCCTTAAAGGATATCATCGAGGATATCACCTATATACTGACAGAGGTTTCGGCGGGAAACCTGGCTGTGCCGGTGGAGGGGAACTATATAGGTGATTTCAGGTTTATCCGGGAAGCTTTGGAGCAAATCATCGCTTCTCTGAATGATACCTTAAGGCAAATAAACATCTCGGCAGAGCAGGTTTCCTGCGGTTCGGAACAGGTTTCCGCGGGGGCCCAGACACTGTCCAGGGGGGCTGCGGAACAGGCAGGATCCGTGGAGGAACTGGCAGCTGTTATCAATGACCTTTCCCGGAAGATTACATCCAATGCCGACCTCGCCTCAGAGGGCAGCCGCTTAGCCGCAAATGTGGGAGAGGAGGCTTCAAAAAGCGATGGCAGGATGCAGGAGCTGCAGAATGCCATACACAATATTAAGACCAGTACCTTTAAAATACGTGAAATCATCAGGACCATAGAGGATATTGCGTTTCAAACCAACATACTGGCTATCAATGCTGCTGTGGAGGCTGCACGGGCCGGGGACGCGGGGAAGGGATTTGCCGTGGTGGCAGGGGAGGTTAGAAACCTGGCATCCAAAAGCGCCCAGGCATCCAGGAATTCAGCTGACCTTATCACCCATTCGTTAAAGGCAGTGGAGGATGGGACGCTAATTGTGGACGCCACAGCTGTTTCCATGAGAAATGCATTGAACGGGGTGCAGAATGTGGTAAAGACCATGGACGATATAGCGTCTGCATCCAGGGAACAGGCGTATTCCGTGGAACAGGTGACCCGGGAAATGGAACAGATAGCAGGCGTGATTCAGGAGAATTCAGCCACGGCCGAGGAAAGCGCGGCAGCCAGCGAGGAGCTTTCAGCCCAGGCGCTGCTGCTGAAAGGACTCTTAGAGCGGTTCCGTTTTGACAATACGGATGTACGGTGAAAGGATTTTATCATTAACCCTTATGATTTGTTCTTGACACCTACACATAGTAGGGGTAAACTGGGGATAAGAACTACAAAGTGTAGGTGAAAGGGGTTGGTCAGATGGAGAAGGAAATATCACTGCCTGAGGCACAGATGGAGGTTATGGAGGTCATCTGGGACAAAGGAGGAAGGACCATGTTCGGCGTTCTGGGGGAGGAACTGGCAGCCAGGGGAAAGTCTTGGAAGCCCAATACCATTCTGACGCTTTTATCACGTCTGGCTGAAAATGGTATGCTGACCGTGCGCAAGCAGGGCAGGCTGAACGAATATGTTTCCCTGGTGTCCAGGGAGGAGTACCGGCAGACCCAGGCCCGGCTTCTGGTAGACCGGGTATTTGGCGGAGACACGAAGCATCTGATATCCGCTCTTGTCAGTCAGGAATATCTGACGGAGGAAGATTATGAGGAGCTGAAGGCGTTCTGGGAGAAGGGAGGAGATAAGGGATGAATATGTGCCTGAAGATGCTCTTTACCCTGTCACTGTCAGGAACAGCACTGATTTTGGTGCTCCTTGGAGCCACACGGATATTCGGCAGCCATATGGGGCGCAGATGGCAGTATTACATCTGGCTGGCAGCCGTGTTCAGGCTGCTTTTGCCCATACCATCCCCGGCCGGCCTTATCTTTCCGGATGCTTTAAAAAGCGGGATGTCCGTTGGCCTACTGTCTGACGGGGGGAATCTTCATGCCTGGATGGATGGACGTTCCGGCAGCGGAGATCGTGCGGGACAACCGGAACCGGTTATGGAAGTGCGGCCGGGAACGGGGACGGAGCGATTGGCGGAAACAGGAGATATGGAGGCGATGGCTTTCACGGCGGGAGATACCGCAAAGGCTGATACCGCAAAAACTGATACCGTAAAGGCCCCTGGGCTATATCTGTTTCTCCTTACACTGTGGCTGTCTGTGGCCGCTGTGCTGATGGGAAGAAGGATATGGAATTACAGGTCCACGGCCAGGCTGTGTAAGAGAACTGAATCCCTGGCCGTTGCCGGTGATGGGGGGCTGGAGGCCTATGGCGCACCGCTGGAGGAAGCCTGCCGTGTCTGCGGCCTGAACAGGAGACCGCGGCTGGTGGTCAGCCGCACCCTTCCCTCGCCGGTGACAATGGGGCTGTTGTCCCCTGTTGTCATCATGCCTGCTGATTTTCCGGCGGACAGGGCATATTATGTATTTCTGCATGAGCTCACCCATATCCGGCGCATGGATGGGGTTTACAAGTGGCTGGTGGAGGCGGCCGTATGCCTGCACTGGTTTAACCCGGCTGTGTATGTGCTGCAAAAGGAGGTATCCCGGGCCTGTGAACTGTCCTGTGACGAGGCGGTAATCCGCCGTATGGACGGCAGGAATATACACCTCTATGGCGAGATTCTCCTCACCGCGCTCAGGCGCCGTCCCATGCCGGTGAGTGCAGATATGGGCCTTCCTCTCAGTGAAAATGCAAAGTGGATGAAGGAAAGGCTGGTTTCCATCATGGAATTCAGAAAGAGAAGCAGGCCATGGTCCCTGGCAGCCTGTATAATGTCTGCAACAATTGTGTCTATGGCTGTGCTGTGCGGATTTGCTCCGTTACAGAGGGAAAATGGGACGGTTGGGGCAGAGAATGTTCTGACAGGCGCGGCAGATCGGCTGGGAGCGCAGACGATAGCGGGAATTGGGAAAACAGATACATCCGTCAGGTCCGGCGGGAGCTTTGCCGATTCAGAAACGATCAGCTGGAATGAGTATGAGGATGTGCACCGCAGTCCGGACCAGAAAAGCCTTCAGACAAAAATGTTCTGGGCCAATGGTTATATCGTGGCTCTGGCCTGGAACGTGGACCCCGGCCAGTATGATGTAGTCCGGCAGGTTGACGGAAAGCCTTTATGCTTTACTGTCAGGACGGAGCAATATGCAGATAACAGCGCCATAGCTGAGGCAGTGCGGCAATCCATTGAAAAGCAAAAGCTGAGTAAGAGCAAATACGGGTTCCGGCCGGAGCAGCTGGCCCTGTTGGGAGCGGCAGGCCCCTTTGAAGGTACGGCGGATGAATTGGCCCTGCGTTTCTATGAGGCGGATAATAGGTCCTACTTTGCAGCCGTGTCAGGCAGTGTAAGCCCGGAAACCTGCGCCAGTCTGATGGAGCGGTTTTATGCCGAGAACCAGATAGAGTATTTTGCCATTATCTCGAAAAATGATGATCCATCCCTTAAGGCCAGAAAAACAGAGATGGCAAAGCAGGCTGCCAGGGCCGGGGATGCGGACTTTTTTTCCGTATTAAAGGATGAGCTGGCGGATGCTGAAAAGGCGGAAGTCGCCCGGAATGCATACCAGACAGACCATGCAGATATATTCTATATGACATATGAGTCATTGAATCAGGAACAGGCCGGGGAAATGGCCCTTCAGGCTTATGAAGAGGACCGGGTGGAATATCTCTATGTTCTTAAGGAGCTGCTGTCTTCCGGCCAGATTTCCTCCCTGAAGGAACGTGCCGGAAGGGATGGGAAGCAGGCGTCTTTATATGTGCTGGATTAACCGTATGAGGTAAGTAAAAATATGTTTGACCATGCAGCAGGGCAGCGCAGGGATTTGGGCGCCGCCCTGTATTGCACATCAGGTTCCGGCAGTTTGAATGGCAGCTTTAATGGCTGTCTTACTGAAATTCTTTATAAGGAATTAACTTGTAAAAGCAGATGGAGGGGTGTTAGAATATATTATTTAGTAAATGGATTGGCACAGGGCCCGGAACAGGACTGTGCCCCCGGGACGGAGGTGCTACATGAATCAATTTGTCACGGAACAGCTTATCTACGTATTACGGCTGGTGGCCGCTGCTCTCTGCGGCGGCCTCATTGGCTGCGAGAGGCAGAGTAAAAAGAAGACGGCAGGCACCAGGACCCATGTAATTATTGCTGTGGCCTCTGCCATGATGATGATTATTTCCAAGTATGGGTTCGGGGATGTGCTGAACGAGTATGTAAAACTGGACCCTTCCCGTGTGGCGGCGGGTGTGGTTACGGCAATTGGCTTTATTGGTTCAGGCATCATTATTTTCCGGAACAACAGTGTGAACGGAATCACTACCTCGGCAGGAATATGGGCGACTGTGGGCGTGGGTATGTCCATGGGAGCGGGAATGTATATTCTGGGGGCTGTATCCACGGCTATCGTGATGCTCTCGGAACTGTTCCTGGGCAGGAAAGGTTATTTCTCCAGAAGGAACGGGGAGGACAAAGAAGTGGAGATTGAATACTGCGAAAGCCTGGATGAGGACATCTTCCAGTTTATCAACCGGACATTGCAGGACCAGAACTGCAAGATGGTGAATATCCAGCTTACAGAGGAGGCGTCCACCTATGTGCTGACGGCCCAGTTAAAAACGCCTGCGGATTACGATATGTCCGGCCTGGTGGGAGAGCTTAAGAAAAAAGGCCAGCTGAAGCGTATATCCGTGCAGTGAGCCTGTCATGGAAACAGTGCAAAAGTAATATACGGAAACAGCCTTGAATGCGGGCCTTACATGATTGGCAGCTGAGTGATGAACGGGGCAAAAGAGAATGATGAAAGAGACTCAAAATAAACCGGAACAGGAAAGAAAGTCGGAAAAGGCCGTGCTGTCCGGCCGGCAAAAACTGCTTATCAGGGCGCCCTGGACTATAAGAATCATAGGTGTGATTGGAATGGTATTCGGGGGCCTGATGTCGTTTTGGTGCTATCGGGATTACCTAAATGGCAATGAGACTGCGTCGGTAGGTATGTCCCTGGGATTTTTACTGATTTTTGGTACCATGGGTTTATGGCTTTGGTGTTATGGATGCCGAATGCTCCAGGTCAAAGGTGAGGAGATCCTGTTTCGGGATATATTTTTCAGAAAACACAGATACACCCTGGATGATATATGCAGTGTGAGATGGAACCATGACGGTTTTGTTTTTTCAGGCAGTACCGGTAAGCTGTTTAAAATTTACGACTACTGCCCGGATTGTAAGCGGCTGTTTGAACTGTTGGAGGAACGGGGAGCACAGGTGGACCTTCCGGGGCGAATGTTCAGCCCGGAGCAGACTGCGGCGGCTCATCCGGATCCTGATAAACGCCGTTTCCTGGTCTGGACTTCCCCGTGGCTTCCAAAAGAAGTGTCAAAGATTGAGGTGAGAGGAAGGCAGCTTGCTGTAAGTAAGCTGTTCCGGAAAGAGTTTACATGCAGCTGTCTGGATGTTGCAAAAATACAGCTGAAGGAAAATAAGGAAGGAAGACTGAATGCACGGATTTACGGCGGGGAAGGAACGTGTCTGGCAAAGATACGGGCCTTTTCAGCAGATGCGTCTGATATGCGCTGCGCATTTGCCTTCCTGCGTCACATGATAGGGCTTGGCATTCCGGTAGAGGGGGCGGAGAAAACAAGTGAGTATGTCCGGTGCCTGCTGCAAAACAGATTTGTGTCTTTTTCAATAGGACAATCTCTTTTTAAGGAGGAATACCAAAGGATTTGCCCGCTGCTTGACAGATATGCGGCAGTTTTTTCGGATTTGGGAATACAGATGGAATATGGTCCCATTGACAAAGAGCAGAAGGAGGAACTGGAGAAGAGCCTGGCGTTGGAAACGATTACGTATGATACCTTCAACCGCGGATTTTTTATATGTCTTCAAAGAGACGGTCAGATGCTTTTCGATAAAAAGGCATCCCTGCCTTTGGCTGAGATGGTGATGATATTGGCGGAGGCGCCGGAAAGGGGGAGAGGTAGGCGGGAGGACCGAGACCTGGAGGACCAGGGCATGGCAGCCCTACAAAATCTTCTGTACTTCCGGCCCATACCGGAAATCGTTGTACAGCAGATACTGGAATATTTTCTGAATAAGGTCAAAAAGAAACAGATACATATATCTGATATAAAAAGGGGCTGGTCGTGATTTTGCCTCTGCCTGTATCCTGGGTCATGTTTTTGCTGTGCACTACAGGTGGGCCAGAACGTATGACAGACCGTGCGGCAGGAAATCTTTCTGTCTGCACAGTCTGCACGCTCTGTCCGGTACTGTAATTCTATTTAAATTCGTACTGTAATTCTATTTCTCCCGAAGCCTGACCTTATTCCTGGCGCTGCGTCTTCTCTCATCCTCCAGCGCGGCATAGTGCCGCTTAGTGGTATTGACATCGGAGTGGCCAAGCACATCGGCCACCAGATAGATGTCGCCTGTCTCCCGGTACAGGTTGGTGCCATAGGTGCTGCGCAGCTTGTGAGGGGTGATTGGTTTTAAAGGAGCCACGGTGCGGGCATACTTTTTAACCAGATTTTCCACGCTGCGCACAGCCATTCGCCTGCGCTGCAGGGAGAGAAAAAGGGCGTCCTCATGTCCCTGCTCCGGGATGATGCGGTCGCGTTCCTCCAGGTAGTCTAAAAGGGCGTCCTCCACCTCGGTTCCGAAGTATACGGTCACCTCCTTGCCGCCCTTGCGGTATATGCGGATGCCGCCGTTCTTAAAATCAATGTCTGAGATATTCAGCCCCACACATTCAGACACACGGATTCCGGTTCCCAGAAGGAGGGTAAGAAGGGCCAGGTCCCGCGTCTTTGTTTTGGCATGGTAACTTTTCTGCTTATCGGTCAGCTTGTCACCCTGTTCCACCTCGTCCAGAAGAAGGGCCACCTCATCTACGTCCAGCCGGATGATTTCCTTTTCATGGAGCTTGGGTAATTGTACCAGGGCCGCAGGATTGTTCTTGATTCGCTCGTTCCTGTAATAGTAATTGTAGAAACTTTTCAGGGAGGAAATTTTGCGCATGATTCCCCGTTCCTTGTTCATGACCTCCTGGTTCTTGTCATTGAAACGGTATTTCAGGTATTCCATATATTCCTCAAAATCCGTGACAGA
>OHPG01000693.1_pt1 | contig 10089 bp, 7 predicted proteins | sample 1577751 | NCBI WGS metagenome assembly OHPG01 (sample SAMEA3879548, study PRJEB24766) | human gut metagenome | biome: human-associated habitat; feature: feces | place: USA | collected 1985/1987
CTTCTCTATGCTACCGGAATGCGTGTCAGCGAGCTTCTGGCTCTTAAAACAGAGGATGTGAATTTAAGCTTCGGATATGTGCTCTGCCATGACAATGGAAAGGAGCGTGTGATTCCCATTGGAAATGTCAGCCGTGATATGCTGCAGAAATATATGGATGAGGCGAGAGATTTTTTTGTGAAGAATCAAAGAGAACCCGCTCTTTTTACAAACTGCTCCGGAAAGCCCATGAGCAGGCAGGGATTCTGGAAGGTACTTAAGGGATATGCGGAGAGCGCCGGAATCCACAAGGATATTACGCCTCATACGCTTCGGCACTCATTTGCAGTCCATATGCTGCAAAATGGAGCAGATATCAAAAGCGTACAGGAAATGCTTGGCCATTCGGATATTTCTTCTACCCAGATGTATCTGGGACTGGATACTGTAAAAATGAGAGACGTTTACATGAAAGCACACCCCAGAAGCTGAATGCCGGGGTGTGCTTTGTTCGAGTGTAAAAATTAAATAATTCTTATATATAGATTGTAGCTGTTCATGCACTGCAGATCTGTCTGACAGACCTGCAGTATATTTTGTTTATATTAATCATGCACTGAGCTGATAAATATCAGCACATTTCTGCAATCGTATACAGAAGCTTCTCTGTATCTTCCCATCCAAGACAGGGGTCTGTAATGGATTTTCCGTAAATATGATCTCCTCCGATCTTCTGATTTCCGGATTCAATATAGCTTTCGATCATCAGTCCTTTTACCAGCGTTTTTAACTCAGGATCTACAAGACGGCTGTGAAGGACTTCTTTGGCAATACGAATCTGCTGCTCATACTGTTTATTGGAGTTGGAGTGGTTGGTATCAATGATCACTGCAGGGTTCTGCAGGTTCTTTTCCTGATATTTTTCCCAGAGAAGCCGAAGATCCTCGTAATGGTAATTGGGAATTGCCTCTCCATGTTTGTTTACCGCGCCTCTTAAAATAGTGTGTGCAAGAGGATTTCCTGTGGTTTCTACTTCCCAGCTTCTGTAAATGAAACGGTGGGAGCCCTGAGCGGCAGTAACGGAATTGAGCATTACACTGAAATCACCGCTGGTAGGATTTTTCATCCCTGCAGGAACGTCCATGCCGCTGACGGTCAGGCGGTGCTGCTGATCCTCAACAGAGCGGGCGCCTACTGCAACGTAGGAAAGCAGGTCGGAAAGATAACGGTAATTTTCCGGATAAAGCATTTCGTCTGCGCAGGTAAAACCGCTTTCCTGAATGGCGCGGATATGCATTTTTCGGATAGCCACCAGTCCGGCAAGCATATTGGGTTTCTTTTCCGGATCCGGCTGATGGACCATTCCTTTATAGCCTTCTCCGGTGGTACGCGGCTTGTTTGTGTAAACTCTCGGGATGATCAGAACTTTGTCTGAAATTTTGTCCTGAACCTTACGCAGGCGCAGAAGATAATCGCATACAGCATCTTCATTATCTGCGGAGCAGGGACCGATAATGGCAAGAAATTTGTCGGATTTTCCGGTAAATACGTCCCGTATTTCCTGGTCCCTTTTTTCTTTTAAGGTCTGAATAGCAGAGTCTACCGGATATTCATTCCGGATGTCCTCCGGTGTTGGTAATTTTTTGATAAATGAAAAGCTCATAATAATTGTTCCTCCTCGACAGTATTATATACGATTCTTCATCTGTTGTCGATAGAGAAGCTCACAGAAGGGATAAAACCTGATGCGGGAGTTACCGTTCAGATGCTGCGTGAACAGAGGGAACGGTAACTGTTTACAGGGTACTGTTTGTGAACAGAGTGAATATTAACAGGGACGGTTATTCACAGCGGTACAGAGCGGTAATGTGAAGGAAGCTTAAAAGGATTTCACTTATAAGGATCCCGTACAGGTAGCCGCGGATTCCCATTGCAGGGACAGCAAAAAGTACAAAAGAAATCCTTACCAGGATCCCGGCGGCATTGTGGAGCAGGCTTCGGACATTTTTTCCCAGACCGTGAAGGATGCTGACCAGAGCAGTATTCATATACAGAAAAGGACAGATAAAGGCCATGGTGCGGATGTAAACTCCTGCAGTGGGACTGTGAAAAAGAAAATTGCCAAGAAAAGGACCGAAAAGAAAAAATCCTGCTGCGCAAAAGGCTCCGAGAAGTATGCAACCGGTACATGCCTTTCCTGTAATATGGCGGATTCTTTTGCGGAAGCCAAGAGCCTGCATTTCTGCCACAGATGGCATAAGCATAACAGAGGCGGAATTTGTAACAGTGGATGGAAAAAGAATCAGAGGGAGAGCCATTCCTGTAAACACTCCGTAAATGCCGAGAGAATCTGAAGGGGACAGGCCATAAAGCTGAAGCCTCTGGGGTATCAGGACTACTTCAATACTTCCAAGCAGCGTCAGAAGCACCCGGTTCAGAGTAAGAGGAAAAGAGGTATGACAAATTTCCCCGAGCCTTGCTGTAAAACGGGATGCCTGAAAAAAGGAATACTGTTCTCCGGAAAATTCTGCCGCAATCATCAGAAGTCCGGCAGATGCGGCAAAAAGCTCTGAAATAAGGGCGCCTCCTGCGGCAATGGAAGCAGTAACCGGCCTGCTCTGAGAAATCAGGATACGGCAGATCAGAAAGGAGGAGCCTACCCGGACAAGCTGTTCCAGAAGCTGCAGTCCGGAAGGGATTCCGGCTTTTTTTCTGGCAAAATAATAGCTGTTGATACATGAATGAATGGCGCTTAAAGGAAAACTGAAGGAAAGAATCTGCAGCAGAGGTTCTGTCAGGGGCTGCTTCAGGATCTGTCCGGCAAAAAAATCAGAATTTGTATACAGAATCCATGAAGCTCCCACAGAAAGCGAGAAAGCGGTAAGAAGTCCTGTACAGAAGATATTTTTTGCTTCTCTGTGATGCTTTAAGGCAGTCTGAGAAGCAATCAGACGGTTCAGAGCAGTCTGTATGCCGGAGGTGGTAAGGGCAAGTACAAGGTTCTGCAGAGGAACCATAAGCTGATACAGTCCCAGTCCCTGGGCACCAATAGAATGTGACAGGAATATTCTATAAAAGAAGCCAATGACCCTGCTGGCAAGTCCTGTACAGGTCAGGATAAAAGTTCCCTTAATAAAATTCTGTTTTGACATAATTATATCCTGATAACTTTTTGTAAATATATGCAAAAAATAACCTTGACAGAACGAAGAGTATCTGTTACTGTAATTACAGTAAATCCGACAAAAATACTGGGAATTAAAAGAGGTGAGCAGATGAAGCTGTCAACAAGGGCAATATACGGGCTTCGAGCTATGATTGACCTGGGAGTATACAGTGAACAGGAAGCTGTTTCCATTCAGAGTATTGCCGGAAGACAGAATATTTCAGTCAGTTATCTGGAGCAGTTAATGGCAAAGCTGAAACGAGCCGGACTGGTGGAAAGCACCAGAGGCGCATGTGGGGGCTATCGTCTGGGAAGGCCGGCAGATGAGATTTCTGTTGGCGATATTCTGAGGGTTCTGGAAGGCGGTCTGGAAGCAGCACAGTGTCCGGGCACATCCCCTGAGGAAAATTGTGAGACAAAGGATATCTGTGTGGCAAAGCTTGTCTGGAAGCGGATCAATGACAGTATTACCCAGGCAGTAGATACTCTGATGCTTGGTCAGTTAATAGAAGAGAGCAGAAAAAAACAGGAAGAGAAAATGTAACATTGTTTATTATTGCAGGAGGACAGAGATTATGAATAAATTGATTTATCTTGACAATGCAGCTACCACAAAGACAGCTCCTGAGGTTGTTGAGGCAATGCTGCCGTACTTTACAGAATATTATGGAAATCCATCCAGTGTATATGATTTCGCAGTCCACAGCAAGGAGGCGGTAACAAAAGCCAGAGAGCAGATTGCAGGAGTCCTGAAGGCAAAACCGGAGGAAATCTACTTTACTGCCGGCGGTTCCGAATCTGACAACTGGGCGTTAAAGGCTGCTTTTGAAGCATACAAAGCAAAAGGTAATCACATAATTACAACAAAGATCGAGCATCATGCTATTCTTCATACATGTGAATATCTGGAAAAAAGAGGAGCAAAGATTACCTACCTTGATGTAGATGAAAACGGAATCGTCTGTCTGGAGGAACTGGAAAAAGCCATTACCCCGGAAACAATCCTGATTTCCATTATGTTTGCAAATAATGAGATCGGTTCCGTTCAGCCTGTCAAAGAAATCGGAATGATTGCAAGAGAACATGGAATTCTTTTCCATACAGACGCGGTTCAGGCCTTTGGACAGCTTCCGATCGATGTAGATGAATGCAATATTGATATGCTCAGCTCCAGCGCTCATAAGATCAACGGACCTAAGGGAATCGGATTTCTGTACATCCGCAAGGGCGTAAAGATCCGCTCCTTTGTACACGGAGGAGCCCAGGAGCGCAAACGCCGTGCAGGTACAGAAAACGTTCCGGGAATTGTAGGATACGGCGCTGCCGCAGAGCGGGCAGTAAACACAATGGCTGAGCGTACAGCAAAGGAAATTGAACTGAGAGATTATCTGATCAGCAGACTGACATCAGAGATTCCTTACGTGAAGCTGAACGGAGATCCGGTAAAGAGACTTCCCAACAATGTAAATGTAAGCTTTCAGTTTATTGAGGGTGAATCCCTGCTTCTGATGCTTGACAGCTATGGTATCTGCGGTTCCAGCGGTTCGGCCTGTACATCAGGATCTCTTGATCCGTCCCATGTGCTTCTGGCTATCGGACTTCCTCATGAGATCGCCCACGGTTCCCTTCGTCTGACACTCAGCGAAGAGACAACAAAAGAAGATCTGGATTACACAGTTGAGAAGCTGAAAGAAATTGTTCAGAATCTGAGAAATATGTCACCTCTTTATGAGGATTTTGTAAAGAAACAGAAATAAAAGGCCTGTATTCAGGTAATCTGAACCCTGAAGGCTGACAGGAACAAAGAGAAAATACGATATTATCACATAGCAGGAGGAAATAAGTTATGTACAGCGAAAAAGTTATGGATCATTTTCAGAATCCGAGAAATGTAGGAGAGATTGAGGACGCCAGCGGCGTTGGAACAGTGGGAAATGCAAAATGCGGAGATATTATGAGAATCTTTCTTGATATTGATGATGAGACTCATATCATTAAAGACTGCAAGTTTAAGACCTTTGGCTGCGGCGCTGCAGTGGCAACCAGCAGTATGGCCACAGAGCTTGTGATCGGCAAGACCATTGAAGAGGCTATGAAGGTGACAAACAAGGCGGTTATGGAGGCTCTTGACGGACTTCCGCCGGTAAAGGTTCACTGTTCACTTCTTGCAGAGGAAGCCATTCACGCAGCTCTCTGGGATTATGCTCAGAAGAACCACATTGTGATCGAGGGGCTTTCCAAGCCAAAATCCGATATTCATGAAGGCGAAGAGGAAGCAGAGGAAGAGTATTAAGAAAAAAGGCTGTGACAGACAGAATCCGGAATGTTCCATAAGGGACAGAACCGGAGGCTGCTGTTGCAGCCTTGCTCTGCTTATATTATAAAATGATATTGCGAGGTGGAAGTTTGACTGGACTTACAGAGGAACAGGTAAAAGAGAGGATTGAAGCAGGACAGACAAATGCTGATGAAAATCCCAATACCAGAACCTACAAGCAGATCGTAAAAGAAAATACCCTGACATTTTTTAACTTTCTGAACCTTGTACTGCTTGTTCTGGTTCTTATGGTAGGCTCGTTTAAAAATGCGTTTTTTGTTTGTATCATTATTATCAACACGCTGATCGGAATCGCACAGGAGATCCGGGCAAAAAAAACAATCGACAAGCTGGCGATTCTCACAGCCAAAAAGTCCATTGTTCTGAGAGAAGGAAAGAAATGGACAGTTCCTACAGAAGAGCTTGTTCTGGATGATATTGTGTGTCTGAAAACAGGAGATCAGGTGCCTGCAGACGCCAGGATACTGGAAGGAAGCCTGGAGGTAAACGAATCCCTTTTAACAGGAGAGGCAGACAACCTTCCAAAGAATCCGGGAGACGAGCTGTTTTCAGGAAGCTTTGTAACCTCCGGTGAGGCTTCCTGCCAGATCATCCATGTAGGAAAAGATAACTATGCTTCTCAGATCACCAGTGAGGCAAAAGAATTTAAACGTCATAATTCAGAGCTGAGAAACTCTCTGAATATTATCCTTAAGGTGATCAGTATTATTATTGTGCCTATCGGAGCTATGCTGTTTTATAAACAGTATTATATGGTGGGCGACAGCTTCAGAGATTCCATTGTAAGTATGGTTGCAGGCGTACTGGGAATGATCCCGGAGGGGCTTGTACTTCTGACAAGTGTGGCTCTGACCCTGGGAGCGCTTGTACTTGCAAACAAAAAAACTTTGGTACAGGAGCTGTACTGTATTGAAACTCTGGCAAGAGTAGATACTCTCTGTCTGGATAAAACCGGAACCATTACAGAAGGCAGTATGTGCGTGGAGCGTGTAGAGCCGTTTATCCGAAGTAAGGAATATCAGGCGTCCGGGGAAAGTCAGATGGAAGAAGGAGCCGCGGCGGAAGCGTTATCCCGGCAGGAAGCGTCTGTGACGGAAAAAACGGGACAGGAAGAAGCGGCAGAACCAGAAAATACAGAAAAAATAACAGAACCAGAAAATATTGCAGAGACAGAAAGCGGGAAACAGGCAGAACTGGTTTCAGATGAACCAAAAGCCGCTGATCTGAAGGAAATCGAAGAGATCATGTGCAGCCTTATGCATGTACTGCGTGATGAGAACGCTACTGCAAATGCTCTCAGGAAACGTTTTCCGGCAAGACCTGTTATGGCCTGCGAGCATGTGATACCGTTTTCTTCAGACCGGAAATACAGCGGAGCAGTGTTTGCAGAAAAAGGCACCTATCTTATGGGAGCTGTGCAGTTTCTTTTTCCGGAAAATAATCAGGACATGATCAGTCAGGCTCAGAAATACGCAGAAGAGGGGCTGAGGGTACTTGTTCTGGCCCACAGTCCGGAAAAATCCGAAGGCACGGAGCTTCCAAAAAATCTGGAACCGGTGGCATTTTTGCTTCTGACAGATGTGATCCGTGAGGAAGCGCCTGATACCCTGAAGTTTTTTGACAGCCAGGAGGTTGATCTGAAAGTGATTTCAGGAGACGATCCTGTAACCGTAGCAGCTATTGCAAGACGCGCCGGGCTGAAAAATGCAGATCAGTATGTGGATGCCACTACGCTTCTTACAGAACAGGATGTACAGCGCGCAGTTTCAGAGTACAGCGTATTTGGCCGTGTAACACCTCAGCAGAAAAAGCAGATGGTTCAGGCACTTAAAAGCCAGGGCCATACAGTTGCCATGACCGGGGACGGTGTGAATGATGTTCTTGCGCTGAAAGAAGCTGACTGCAGTATTGCGATGGCTCAGGGAAGCGATGCGGCCAAGAATATTGCAAATGTGGTGCTGCTGGATTCTAATTTTGCATCCATGCCCCATATTGTAAATCAGGGCCGACGGGTAGTAAACAATATCCGTACTGCAGCGTCCATGTTCCTGATCAAAACCATGTTTTCCGTTATGCTGTCTATTTTGACTATCTTTTTTGGAAATGCATATCCCTTTGAACCAATACAGATGTCTCTTATCAGCGCCTGTGCAGTAGGTATTCCTACGTTCCTTCTTGCTCAGGAAAATAATTATGATAAGATCGATCATACTTTCCTTCGGCATGTATTTTTGAATGCGTTTCCTGCAGCGATCACAATAAGCTCCTGTGTGTTTACCATCATGCTGGTATGTCAGAATGTATATCATTCCAATGCCATGCTGAATACAGCCTGTGTTCTGGTAACCGGCTGGAACTATATGGCAGCGCTGAAAACCGTGTATGCGCCTCTGAACCGTTACAGGAAAGTGATTATTTATGGAATGCAGTTTATTTTCTTTGCTGCAGCAGTTATTTTCCAGAATCTGCTTTCCCTTGGATCTCTGGACTTTGGTATGATTATTCTGGTATTTATCCTCATGACCTTTGCGCCGGTTCTTATTGATGTGATCACCGGTTGGATACGGAATATTTACGCGCGGTCACTGGATAAAGAAAATCCCGGACCGGTTGCTTCTTTTCTTACAAAGCTTCAAAACGGAAAAATTTCATAAAATGAACAGGATCCTCTTCAGAATTGTTGGGGATCCTTTTTTGTGGATGAAAAACATATGAGGTGGGGGAAGCTTTTATGTGAGTATTTTACGGACTTTATTATGCGGATTTTGCGTTTGTACATTTTCTGTTACTGTTTACGACCTTTGCAGTAGCTTGACCCAAATTGTATTCCAGATCAATTTCGTTGATGGCATTTTGTCCTGTATGTCTCGGTATTTTGCCATATACATGCCAAAATATCTTGCAGGATAGTAAACTGTGACCGGCATCCGGTTTTTATCAATAATTAAAAAATACAATACAATCATTGCATATATTAATAATACATGATAAAATACAAAAAGAAAGGTTAAGGATTATGGAATTTAAACAGTTAGAATCATACATTGCCATTGTAAAATATAAAAATCTTACAACAGCTGCAGAGACCCTGGGGATTTCTCAGCCTACCATCAGTATTCATCTGAAGAATCTGGAAGAGGAGCTGCATACCAGGCTGATCATCCGCACTGCCAAAAACTTTGAGGTGACTCAGAGAGGACAGGAATTTTTTATATGCGCCCAGAATATCCTGAAGCTTCGGGATGATCTGGTAAACAGCTGGAACGGCAGGGAGGCGGAGATTATCCGCATGGGAGTTTCTACCATTCCTTCCGCCTATATTTTGCCGGAGGTACTGCCTGTTTTTGGAAAAGAACATGAAAATGTATATTTTTCCATTGATCAGATGGACAGTCAGAAGGTGATTGATGAGGTACATAAAGGAACTTATGATCTTGGACTGGTAGGAATGAAGACAGAGGACGAGCTTCTGGCGTTTGAGCAGTTTTACCAGGACAGGCTGGTTGTGATCACTCCTGTAAAAGAGAAGTTTCTCAGAATGAAGGAGCAGAAGGAAATGCCTGTGGAATGTCTGTTCCAGGAGCCGGTGATACTTCGTGAGGAGGGCAGCGGAAGTGGGAAAAGCGCAGGAAGATTTCTGGAAAAAATGGGGATAAAGGAAGAAAAACTTCATGTTGCAGCCAGAATCAATGACCAGGAATCCATTAAAAATCTGGTGGCAGGAGGACTGGGAATTTCCATTGTATCCGAAAAGGCTGTGAAGGACTATGTGGAATCCAGACGGCTTCTTCAGTTCAGCCTGCCGGAGGAATTCTCCGGAAGGGAGTTTTATATTGTGTACCAGAAAAATTATATTTTAAAAGAATGTGCAGGGGAATTTATAAAGTTTCTGAAGGCATATCAGAAGTGAGCGGAGCGCTGCTGCCATAGGGTGTAAGGAAACAGGCTGTATGAACAGTAATCTGAACAAGAGGATGCGTAGTGCTGCTGTCATAAGATGTAAGGAAACAGAACAGTACCGGCACCAGAGAGTGCAGACAGAAAAAATACCCGGCAGAAAAAAGGAAGGAGATACGAAATGATTCAGTTACCGGAAAATTTTGAAACCTATGCGGAGGCCAGAAAAGCAGGATTTCTTCGTATGAAACAGTTAAAGGAGTCAGGAAGAAAAGTGGTTGGTATTTTTTGCTCCTTTGTACCTACAGAGCTGATCGAGGCTGCAGGGGGAGCAGCAGCGCCTCTGTGCGCAACAAGTGAGGAACCCATATCGGCAGCAGAGGCAGATCTGCCTAAAAATCTCTGCCCTCTTATTAAGGCAAGCTATGGATTTGCTCTCACAGATACCTGTCCTTATTTTTATTTCTCGGATTTTATTGTGGGAGAAACCACCTGTGACGGAAAGAAAAAAATGTTTGAGCTGATGGACAATATCAAGGAAACTTATGTCATGCAGCTTCCGGCAAGAAGAGACGAGGCAGCTCTTGACGCGTGGGAAAAAGAGGTGGTTCGTTTCTGGAAAAAGCTGGAGGATTTTTACGGGATCACCATTACAGAGGAGGATGTAAAAAAAGCCATTCGCCTGAAAAACCGGGAACGTGAGGTGATG
>OHPG01000699.1_pt1 | contig 9945 bp, 9 predicted proteins | sample 1577751 | NCBI WGS metagenome assembly OHPG01 (sample SAMEA3879548, study PRJEB24766) | human gut metagenome | biome: human-associated habitat; feature: feces | place: USA | collected 1985/1987
CACCCTCGGATTGCCGTTCAGTGAAGTGGAGCGGAACGACCTTGCGACCGTCCCGCTCACGAGGCTTTACGCACTACGTACTGCGATGGCTTCAATTTCCAGCTTCACATCTTTCGGCAAACGCGCGACCTGTACACAGCTCCGGGTCGGGTAGGTCGCCTGATGCTCATCGAAGAACTGCTTATAGACTTCGTTGATGGTGGCAAAATCATTCAGATCGGTGATGAACACGGTCATCTTGATGATATCGCCCACGCTCAGCCCGGCAGCAACCACGATCGCTTTGACGTTTTCGAGGCTTAAACGCGCCTGATCTTGCACATCAGCCGGGATCTCACCGGTTTGTGGGCAAACCGGAATTTGCCCGGAGGTGAAGACCATGCTGCCTAAATCAACGCCCTGAACATAAGGGCCGATTGCGCCTGGGGCACGTTGCGTTTCGATAATCTTTTTCATACATCCTCCGGCGTCAGAGCGCCTGGGTAAAAGTACGTGAAATAACATCCTGTTGCTGTTCACGGGTCAGTGCGTTGAAGCGCACGGCGTAGCCAGAGACACGGATTGTCAGGTTAGGATATTTTTCCGGGTGCTCGATGGCATCCAGCAGCATTTCCCTATTCATTACGTTGACGTTGAGGTGTTGACCGCCTTCGACATCCGCTTCGTGGTGGAAATACCCATCCAGCAGGCCGACAAGGTTGGTTTTACGTACTGGATCTTCTTTGCCCAGCGCCGCAGGCACGATCGAGAAGGTGTACGAGATCCCGTCTTTGGCGTAGGTGAACGGCAGTTTCGCCACCGACGTCAGCGAGGCTACCGCACCTTTGCGGTCACGACCGTGCATCGGGTTAGCGCCCGGTGCGAACGGTGTACCCGCACGACGACCGTCTGGCGTGTTACCGGTTTTCTGGCCGTACACCACGTTAGAAGTGATAGTCAGAATCGACTGGGTAGGGACGGCGTTGCGATAGGTTGGCAGCGCTTTAATTTTCTTCATAAAGCGTTCAACCAGATCGCAGGCAATGCTGTCTACGCGCTCGTCGTTGTTACCGTACTGCGGATATTCGCCGTCGATTTCAAAGTCCACCGCCAGGCCGTTTTCGTCACGGATTGGTTTCACGCGGGCATATTTGATGGCAGACAGGGAGTCCGTCGCCACCGACAGGCCCGCGATGCCGCATGCCATAGTGCGATAGACATCACGATCGTGCAGCGCCATCAGCGAAGCTTCGTAGCTGTACTTGTCGTGCATGTAGTGAATGATATTCAGCGCACTGATGTACTGCACCGCCAGCCAGTCCATGAAGTGATCGAGGCTGTCCATCACTTTGTCGTAATCCAGCACGTCGTCCATCAGCGGTGCTGTTTTCGGCCCGACCTGAATCTTCAGCTTCTCGTCCACCCCGCCGTTAATTGCGTACAGTAGCGTTTTCGCCAGGTTAGCGCGTGCACCAAAGAACTGCATTTGCTTACCAATCACCATTGGGCTGACGCAGCAGGCAATCGCGTAATCGTCGCTGTTGAAGTCAGTACGCATCAGATCGTCGTTTTCATACTGCAAGGAAGAGGTGACGATCGACACCTGCGCGGCATATTTTTTGAAGGCAATCGGTAATTCTTCCGACCAAAGAATGGTCAGGTTAGGTTCCGGTGCCGGCCCCATAGTGTGCAGGGTGTGCAAATAGCGGAAGGAGTACGCAGGAAGCGTACCATACGGATCTTCATGATGAAGTGATCGATCAGTTCCTGTGCCTGCTGCTCATTGAGTACGCCAGCTTTAAAGTCGCGCTCAATGTAGATATCGAGGAACGATGCCGTGCGACCCAGCGACATCGCGCCGCCATTTTGCGATTTCACTGCCGCCAGGTAAGCGAAGTAGAGCCACTGCACCGCTTCCTGCGCATTCTGCGCCGGGCGAGAGATATCAAAGCCATATTTCGCCGCCATTTCCTGAATCTGCAACAGCGCATGACGATGCTCTGCCAGCTCCTCACGCAGACGGATGGTGGCTTCCAGATCCTCGCCTTTTTCCAGACGGGACTGGAGATCGGCAAATTGCAGTTCGCGTTCACGCACCAGATAACTGATGCCATACAGCGCCACGCGGCGGTAGTCACCGATAATGCGCCCACGGCCATAACCATCTGGCAAACCAGTCAGTACACCCGATTTACGGCAGCGCAGCATATCTGGTGAGTAAACATCAAATACGCCCTGATTATGGGTTTTACGCAGATCGGTAAACAGATATTCAAATTCACTGTCCATTTCACGGCCATAGGCGTGGAATGAACTTTTAATCATATTAATGCCACCGAACGGATGCAGCGCACGCTTTAATGGCGCATCCGTTTGCAGGCCCACTATTTTTTCCAGCGGCTGGTTAATATATCCCGCATCATGAGCGGTAATGGTGGTAGCAATATTAGTATCGAAATCAACCGGCGCGTGGGTTGCGTTTTCGATACGAATGCCTTCCATCACTTTTTCCCACAATTCCGTGGTGGCTGGCGTCGCTTCAGCGAGGAAAGATTCATCGCCTTCATACGGTGTATAGTTATGTTGAATAAAATCGCGGACATTAATTTCGTTTTTCCAGTCCGTACCTTTAAAGCCAAGCCATGCGTCGGCGTACAGCTTATCGCTGGTATCAATATCTACCTTCATGAAAAATAATCTCTCTACAATACTTCAACTAAATTATGCAAATTCTGCGGGCGCGTTCACTTTGCCTAAATGAATGGCATCCAAAGCAATCATTTTTTCTTCGTTGGTTGGGATCACGGCGCAAATGACACGCGCATTTTCACTGGAAACAATTCGCTCACCACAGGAGTTAGAGCGATTATTCATTTCTGTATCAACCTCTACGCCTAATACAGCCAAATGTTCCATGACCAGACGACGAATTAAACTTGAATTCTCTCCTATTCCGCCGGTGAATATAATTCCATCCAGGCGACGTAATGAGGCTGCGTGTCCGGCAATATGACGGGCAATTCGGTGAACAAAGGTTTTAATTGCCAGTTGCGCGCGTTCGTGACCTTCATGCCAGGCTTTTTCCAGAACACGTAAATCCGAAGAAAGACCGGAAATACCTAATAATCCCGACTCTTTATTCACTACGCGTTCCAGGTCACCCAGGCTCTGGTTGGTTTGGCTGGCGACCCAGGACATCGCCCCGAAGTCGACATCACCACTGCGGGTCCCCATCATCAAGCCTTCCAGCGGCGTCATTCCCATTGAAGTGTCAACACTCTGACCGTTGCGAACTGCGCAGATTGACGCGCCATTGCCAAGATGCGCCACTACCAGGCCGGAGTCATCTTCCGCCAGATTCAGCAAAGAATGCGCGCGCTGGGAAACGTAGCGGTGCGACGTGCCGTGGAAACCATAACGGCGTACACCTAACTCTTCATAATATTTCCACGGCAGGCCGTATAAATAAGCCTCCGGAGCCATCGTCTGGTGGAAACTGGTATCAAATACCGCCACCTGAGTTACGCCCGGGAATAATTGCTGCGCCGATTCAATACCACTTAAATTGGCGTAATTATGCAGGGGTGCCAGTGGAGAAACGCGACGGATATTATCAATGACTTCATCGGTAATAATGGCGGACTCGGTAAAAATACTGCCGCCGTGAGCGATGCGGTGGCCAATTAAGGCCACGCTGTCATTTAAATTCCGTTTTTCCAGTTCAAATGCAATTGCCTTCAATGCACCTTCGTAGCTGTGGTGAGCCAGCGGTGCTGGCTCTCCCCCATTTACGGATAAGAATGCATTTTCCGAGTTAATACCGTCGGCAATACCTGACATTAATACTTCACAGTCGCTGGCATCGAGTACGGAAAACTTAATTGAAGACGAACCACAGTTAATAACCAAAACAACCGGAAATTCATTCATCTCTTTTCTCATCCTGAGTTACGGATTAAAACAGTTTGTATACGATGTTCAGGATGGTCAGCAGACCAATCACGGTAACAAACACGTTATCCAGACGACCACGGTATTTCGCCAGAGACGGCGCTTTACGGATGGCATACATCGGCAACAGGCACAGCAGGGATGCGATAATCGGTGCGCCCATGGCTTCAATCAGGTCGAGGATGTTCGGGTTGGCGTAGGCAACAACCCAGGTGGAGCCCATGATGAAGATCATGCTGAGGGTATTCAGTTTACCCAGCGACACTTTGGTTTTGTCACCTTTATAACCGAACTTCAGAATCAGGCCATTCAAGCCTTCCAGCGTCCCCAGATAGTGACCGAAGAAAGATTTGAAGATAGCCACGAGTGCGATGATGGAAGCCGCATATTCCAGTGTAATCGCGAAAGTTGTTTTGGTACCGGTCATGGACGCAAAGTGGTTAGCCAGATAAGAAAGCACTGGAATATTCTGCGCTTTGGCTTCCGCCATGTTGGCCGGAGACAGCGTAAACAGGCAGCTAAAGGCAAAGAACATCACCACTGCAACCATCAGCATGCTGGCACGAGAAATGATTTGGGAACATTTACGTTCGGTGAAGTCGCGACCGAAGTCTTTCTCATACTCTTCACGTTTAGAAACCACGAAGGAAGAGACGATTGGCGAGAAGTTAAAGGAGAAAACCATGATGGAAATCCCCAGCCAGACAGTGATCAGGATACCGTCATGACCGGTTAACGACAGCGAACCGAGGTCAACCTGGTCGATAACTGCAGAGTTCCAGTAAGGGATCAGCGACAGAGAAATCAGCACCAGGCTGGCGATAAACGGCCATACCAGGTAGCTCATCACTTTAACCATCAGATCCTTACCAAACCAGATGACGAAAGCCATCAGCAGCAACAGGAACAGCGCCACAAAGCCGCGATTCAGGGGTGCAAAGCCGAGCTGGTTTTCCCAGAACGTCATAAAGGTATTGGTAATAGTAACGCCATAAATCCATAGCAGTGGGCAAATCGCGAAGAAGTACAGGAACGTGATAACCACGCCGCCAGTTTTACCAAAATGCTCTTCCACCGTTTCCGTAATGTTGCCGGAAGGGTTAGAGCCAGAAAGACACAGACGCGCCAGCGCCCGGTGGCAATAAAATGCGATGGGGTATGCTAATACCAACATCAGAAGAATCGGGATCAGTCCGCCAAAACCTGCGCGGATAGGGAAGAACAGCACCCCGGCGCCGATTGCCGTACCAAACAAGCCTAACGTCCATGTGGTATCTGATTTACGCCAGGACGATTGTTTTGTCTGGCTGGATACAATGCTATCTGAAGTACTCATATCCTATCCTCAACGAATTAATTAAGCGTCAACGAAACCGGTGATTTGAGAGACGCGAGAAAGATCGATATTGCCGCCGGAAATAATACTGACGGTTTTTCTGTTTTGAATATATTGGTCTAATTTACCGCTTAATAATGCAGCACATGCCAGAGCGCCTGCGCCTTCGGTGACGACTTTATTGCGCTGAATTAAGGCAATCATACTGTTTCTGATTTCATCTTCGCTGACCAGCACGATGTCATCGACTAATTCACGAACGATTTCGTAAGTTAAATTACCCGGGCGGGAGACATCACAACCATCCGCCAGGGTGCCGGTAGTTCGGTGCGTGGTTATTTCTCCGGAGTGGAAAGAAGCCGCCATGCCGTGCACGTTTTCTGACTGTACGCCAATAACACGAATGGTCGGGTTAATAGATTTAATTGCCACCGCAATACCAGCAATTAAACCGCCACCACCAATTGGCACAATCACGTTATCGACATCATAGAGATCTTCCATAATTTCCAGACCAATCGTTCCCTGGCCAGCAATCACTTTCGGATCATCATAAGGTGGGATAAAAATACGGCCTTCCATTTCGACAATTTCGCTCACTTTAGCGATAGTGTCGTTGAAGTTATCACCATGCAGAACGACTTCTGCAGAGTAGTCGCACGTTGCCGCTACTTTGGATTTCGGCGCGCCTTTTGGCATCACCACTTTACCGTCGATACCCAGCATCGCGCAGGAGAGGGAAACCCCTTGCGCATGGTTGCCCGCAGAGCAGGCCACTACACCTTTACGTTTTTCCGCATCGGTCAGTGAACTTAATTTATTAAATGCGCCACGAATTTTAAATGAACCGGTACGCTGCATGTTTTCGAATTTGAGGAATCTTTCACCTTTGCAACGTTCACTAAAATAGTTGGAGCGAGGCATGCCTGTTTTATAAATTCGCCCAGCCAGTCGTTGTTTTGCTTCAATGATGTCATCAATAGCAACCGGGAGATCGTATGTAATATGCATTATAAAACCTCTTAGCCTGAATTAAATATGTAGGTAACCGTAACCGACACCTGCAAAACAGACAGGTGGATTATTTATGTTTAAATAAAAACAAATAACTAACCAACTTCAATTAATTGCCTTCGTCTACACCCATTATAAGATGAATACTCTTTGGCTAATTCCACCAAAACCGATGCTGCTTTTTTAATACGATAATTTTTCGACCATACCGCGGCATATTGTGCCACAGGTAATGTTTCTTCAACCGGAATAGTAATAAATTGATTTGAACCAAAAGGTGATGTCATATCACAAGGAATTACAGTTAAGAAATCAGCATTGAGAACAAGATTATAAATTGTCACGACTGAGTCGGTTTTAACGATGTTTTCAATACTGATGCCATTCCTTTGTAACGTAGTAAGTAGCTCGCTGTAGTACCCCATATTGGTTTGTGGCAACACCCACTGTTCGTTCTTCAACGACTCCAGCGTGGTGGTGCCGGTGCATGTTCGGGACTTACTGGCTACCAGCACAAACTCGGACTCGAACAGCGGCTCAACATGTAAATCCTGAAGCTTCATTTCTGCGCTTAACGTACCAATCGCAAAATCCAGTCGACCGTCGCGGATTGCCGGTAAGAACGAAGACAGTTGCGCTTCATACATAGAAACCTGCGCTTTCGGGAACACCTCTTTGAACTTGTTGATCGTCCCGGACATAAAAGTAAAACCAATCAATGAAGGAAAACCAAATGAGACTTCCACCACCGCCTCAGAAGACATACCGCTTATCTCATTAACCATATTTTTCATTTCACGGGTAATGGATTCGGAACGGGAGAGTAACAATTGACCGGCAGGTGTTAATGTTACACCGGTATTTTTCCGCACCACTAATTCCACGCCAAAATAATCTTCAATATCGTTAATGATTTTACTGACAGCCGGTTGAGTTAACCCTAATTCTTTTGCAGCCGAGCCGATAGAACCACTTCTAATGACTTCCTGAAAGACTACCAGGTGTTGCGTTTTCGGAAGAAGAATAGTGCTCATAACGACCTACGTTAATTACCTCATTGACGGCATGAAGTGTATCAAAATGAAATGAACAGGATATGTGCGACCACTCACAAATTAACTTTCAATACTTTCCATGGTATCGTTATTCCAATTAAATATCTTTATATATCAATAAGTTAAAGTATAAAAATCAGCATAAACCCTGATTTTTGTCAAAAAAAATGACGGGGATAACCATATTTTATGGCGATAACATCATTCGTTATGTGGTTAATACAAAAAAGGGGCTGAGACCATATTTCAAGCAATTACCGGATAATTACCAGGCAAATTTTGAGTTAAATTTAATGAGCAAGTTCTCAAATTTTATTATAAATAAATCATTTTCAGCGATAAATAATGCGGCACGTCACATTTTTTCACGCTATTTGTTGGAGAACAAACATTTATTTTATCAATATGTTAAAATTTCGAATACAGGTATCGATCATTTCGAACAATTGATTAACGTCAACTTTTTCTCTTCTGACAGGACGTCATTTTGTGAATGCAATCGTTTTCCATAAATTCTTCTCCCCTCATAGGTGACGAATAGCATTTTGTGTTGAGGATCACAAAACGAATAATTGCTGGTCGCCGCGATAAGGTCAGCCAAAGACAACAAGGGGAATTTTCACAGAGCTTTTGATCGGCGTAGGCCACAGAATGTTGCTTCGTTTACTGTAACGCCGGATAAATGAGCGTTTTTTGATAGTGCGAAAGAACCCTGCGAGGAAAATAAGCATCTATTATTGTTTGTTATGATGACAAGGCAGGCATCAATGAAAGGCTTCCCAATTGCACATATTTTTCACCCTTCAATCCCGCCAATGCACGCAGTGGTTAACAATCACAACAGAAATATTGATTATTGGACGGTAAAAAGAAAGTTTGCAGAAATTGTCTCCACCAATGACGTTAATAAAATATACAGTATAAGTAATGAACTGCGGAGAGTATTATCTGCAATTACTGCATTGAATTTCTATCAAGGCGATGTTCCTTCTGTCATGATCCGAATCCAACCGGAAAATATGAGTCCATTCATCATAGATATTTCTACAGGAGAACATGACGATTATATCATACAAACATTAGATGTAGGCACTTTTGCACCTTTTGGCGAACAATGTACTTGCTCAGCCGTCAATAAAAAAGAGCTGGAGTGTATTAAGGAGACGATTTCTAAGTATTGTGCAAAATTCACCCGAAAAGAAGCCATCTTAACCCCCCCTACGTACTTTAATAAAACCTCCATTCCTTCAGATTGTTGGCAAATTCTCTTTTTTTCACCCGATCATTTTAATAATGATTTTTATTGATTGTTTATAAAGGATAAAATAATGTCCCCTGTTTCATCAATTGGTAATGATATTAGTAGTGATTTAGCCCGTCGAAAAATGAATGACCTTCCTGAAAGCCCCATAGGAAATAACCTCGAAGCACTAGCACCATAGAAAAACTAAAACAGACCTCTATTGAAATGGTCACTTTACTTAACGCGTTACAACCAGGTGGGAAATGTGTTATCACTGGTGATTTTCAAAAAGAATTAGCGTACTTACAAAATGTAATTCTTTATAATGATTCGTCTCTTCGTATGGATTTTTTTGGTTATAACGCCCGAATTATTCAACGATCAGACAATACCTGTGAACTTACAATTAATGAACCGTTAAAAAACCAGGAAATATCCACAGGCAATATCAATGTTAATTGCCCATTGAAAGACATTTACAATGAAATCAGGAGATTGAACGTAATCTTTAGTTGTGGGACTGGAGGTATAGTTGATCTATCCTCTCTGGACTTACGGAATGTCGATTTAGAACTTTATGATTTTACAGATAAACATATGGCCAATACAATTTTAAATCCTTTTAAATTGGATGACACAGATTTTACTAATGCCAACATGTTTCAGGTAAATTTCGTTAGTTCAAAACAAAACGCCACAATCTCCTGGGATTATTTACTAAAAATAACGCCTGTTATAACAAGCATTAACGATATGTATTCTGAAGAAAAAATTAAGCTTGTCGAAAGTTGTTTAAATGCGCTTGGAGATATTACCGAAGAACAATTAAAAATTATGAGACTTGCAATTATAGAATCTATACCAAGAGCAACTCTAACAGATGAATTAGAAAATGAATTAACAAAAGAAATATATAAAAGCTCATCGAAAATTAACAATTACTTGAACAGAATTAGATTACCAGAGATGAAAGCATTCTCATTAGAAAAAATAGATTATTACATCGATATAATCATTAAAGATTATGAAAGCGTCAAAGAAAATGCTTATCTGATCGTTCCAAAAATTAATTACAATACAGATTTAGACATAGAGGACTCTAGCTCAGAGGAATTCCTTCCAGATAATATACCCGAGAAAGACGAAAATTCTCCAGACAATTGCTTTGAGGTCGTAAAATATAACACATATGAAGCTTATAACTCAGAGAAGCAATATTTTACCAGAGAGGACTATACGTATGATTACGACCTTTTAAATGCAATATAGACTTAATAATTTCTTACAAAGTCTATTATTAATACCGTAGATATTTATTCATCTTACACTATGCTCCAAAAAGCAAAAACCCGCCAGTTTACGCTGCC
>OHPG01000701.1_pt1 | contig 9944 bp, 7 predicted proteins | sample 1577751 | NCBI WGS metagenome assembly OHPG01 (sample SAMEA3879548, study PRJEB24766) | human gut metagenome | biome: human-associated habitat; feature: feces | place: USA | collected 1985/1987
TATAAAAATATATCCTCAGCCTTTTTAGATATTATTTTATATAAATAAACTCAATATATGTATATACATTAATATTACTTACGCGTACCGAAGTGTGGTCAACCCATTCCGGTTTACAATTATTTGAATCTGACGGGCTATTGATCTTACTGGATAACCGCTCTCCGGATGAGCGCGAAGCTTATCTTAATGACCATTCCTTTGCCTGCGATCCCCCCTATGTTTACAGCTTTATTCGGGATATGGCTATGGAGTAAATTACAAAACGGGATATCTGGACGGAAAAATTACCGATGACGGCGAATTTATTCCTGCCCCGCGCAATGAGGCGACAAAATGAATGGTCAAATAATCACAGTTGCACTCATCCTGTTGGGGCACACATTTCTGACACCTGCTGTACAGGCCATAGGGTTCGACTATTACAATGATCACGGTGTCATGTCTTACGGTAAAGGTTATGGGGAGGATGAGAAAATCATTGCCCAATTTCCGAAGATGAACAGAGCCGATTTGCGCCTTGTGACAAATATATCCGGGGAGCGGGAGTTAGTGGAAGGCTATATACCCACCGATGAAATAAGCATAAAAAATGAGGAATACCACTGGGTGACAGACGGCCGCGTTATTCTCTGGCGTGGCAAAATCGTTAGCAATCCACCGGGAACACCCACTGTCGATATTGCCAGCTTTCAGGCTATGGGCCGCTTCGCGGTCGATAAATATAGCCTCTATTTTGATGGACAGCGCACCGAAAGTAATAGCGGCGCGTCACATGTTGATCTGGCGACACTAAAAGCTATCGAAGGTAACTCTACCACGCTGGTGGATAGTAAAAATCTCTATTTGTCCGGTCGACGTCAGGGGAGCAGCAGTAATGTTACTGTATTAGAAAAAAGATGGTGGGGTATTAATCCACGTCTTATGAGTGTAAACAGAAATTTGTATTCCAATGATCTGCTTATCCGCAGTGGGCAGAATATTTATTTAAATGGCGTTCACCTTACGGCGAATGCAGACTCATTTGAGATAATTCGCTGGATACCTCATTCACTGCTGGTTTTTCGCGACAATAAGGGTATGCATCGTTATCCCTTTGGGCAATTGTCTGGCAAAGCGATACCCGTAGATGATGACGTCTCTTTTGAAGTAGGGGAAAGTCGCGTTCGCTGGCGTAAACAGCTCACGTCCGACCGTCAGTGGAGCAAGTGGATAGACCTACCAGATATTGAACCTGAACAATTTCATCTGATTACTGGCAATATTGCGCAATATAAAGATCGGTTGTATGTAACAAAATTATCGACATTTGGTGAAGACCATCTTGAGATAATCCCGCTGGATACGCCAGACCTGGTCATTGATCGCTCATTTAATAGCGGCAAACAGCATGCTTATTTTATCCGCCAATTACGGTCAAAGAGTGTGCAAATTATTCCAGTTAACGGTCCGCTAACTAAAAACGATCGCTTCGCTTATGACGATCGCAATGTTTATACATGGACCAATACAGAGGTAAGGATTACGCCCTCCCCCTGCCCGGCGAAAACACGCGTCAGAGAAGAGAATGTGCGTGAACTTCACAACAGAGACATTATTATTCCGTTGACGGATGAATCATGCCATAACGCAGCCGCAGAGGTGCAAACTTTGAAGCTCTGACCCCATGCCGCTATACTGCCGCCATCACTTAAAAACAGGATACAACAATGAACGACAGTGAATTTCATCGCCTGGCTGATCAACTGTGGCTGACCATTGAAGAGCGTCTGGACGACTGGGATGGCGATAGCGATATCGACTGCGAAATCAACGGCGGTGTACTGACCATTACCTTTGAAAACGGCAGCAAAATCATTATCAACCGCCAGGAGCCGCTGCACCAGGTATGGCTGGCAACCAAACAAGGCGGCTACCATTTTGATCTGAAAGGCGATGAGTGGATTTGCGATCGCAGCGGCGAAACCTTCTGGGATTTGCTGGAACAGGCGGCGACGCAGCAGGCGGGTGAAACAGTCAGTTTCCGCTAAGATTGCATGCCGGATAAGCCTCGCTTTCCGGCACGTTCATCACGAAAAATACTGCTGTAATAGCGGCGTATCGTGATCCTGATTGGCAGGCGGCATGTTGCCAATCGATTTGGTGCGGAACGGAATCACCTGTTCACGACCATCAACCTTCACAATCTGATAGAACTGCGGCAGGTTGAAGTTGATGAAGCTTGAGCCGTAGGTAAAACGGTCGTGCGATGACGAGTAGAAGCGACTGACGTCACGCACCAGCTCCTCTTTGCTGCCTTCGCAGTGGTGATACACCTCAACCCGGTTGCTTTCGTCGAGAATGTAGATATTAAAGCCATTCTCGTCTTGCGTTTCTTCGAAGAAGAACTGGATGATCCCTTCGCTGGCAAAGCCGTCCACCACCGCCGGTAATTTGACGTGATTGGTTTCAACCTGCACTGACAGGCCGTGCAGTTTGTTATGCGAAATAGCGCCATAAAACTCGATGGCATTTTCCAGTTTCTGTACCGATACATTCAGGCGTTCGAAGAATAAGCCCCAGGTTTGACCAGAAACGCGCAGCGCCTTGAAGCGCCCGGTTTCCTGGCGGGTGCTGGAAAGACGCAGTTCAATGCACTCAGAAACCAGTTGCTGCACGCGAGTACGGATTAATCCGCGCAGATGCTGGCTGTAGCAGAAGACTTCCACGCTATCTGGCGGTGCGGCGTCCTGATGCATTTTACCGAGAATGGTTTTCAGGGCTTCGATCATCGACTGCTCGCCGTTGAAGTGCAACGTACGCACTTCGTTCCACGAGTTGCGGTACAGCAGGTCCACGCTACCTACCAGGCAATTTTGATTCTCGCCAAAGCTGAAGACGTCCAGCTTACGGAAATCAAAATGCACCACCTGATTGCGGAACGCAGCTGTCGGGTCATATTCCAGGTTAACGATAATCGCCAGATGGCGAATTTCACACGGGCTGTAGAGCGCTTTTGGCGTCGGTGCAGGCAGGCGCAGCGGGAAATGGTGTGACACATCGGCGACCATCTCCTGCAATTTAGGCAAATCGACAATGCCGTTGCCTTTAATATACAAGCGGGTACGCGAGGTCAGCAGGCCGTTAAACCATGCCCACGCCACCAGTTTATTCAGGTAACGGTTATATTCCAGCGGCTGATGGCTGATGATCGACTCAATATTTGGCGCGCGGTTATACAGATACCAACCTGAACGGTTAGCCCGGCCCGGCGGCACATAAATAAAGGTCAGATTCGGTTCCGAGAGATCGGGCGAAATCTGCGGGTTTACCAGCGTCACTTTACCCGGCAATGCTTCAAACGCGGCATACAGCTTACGCGTCAGCACGCCGATATCCTGCGGACTGGCGGAGACGCTAAGGTTATTGCGGCGCGCAAAGCGAATCAGATTACGGTAGCTCTGCATCATCGCGTCGAGCAACTCGTTGTGCGCCTCACGTACCTGATCAATCTTCCAGTTAGCGCGGTTATCGAGCATTGCCAGACGAGCATCGTCCCATTCCCACTCTTTCACTAACTGGGTTAGCACTTCACGACGCCAGCCTACGCAGGCGCGTTCACGGCTGAGTTTTTCGCACACTTTTAAATAGAAGCAGCGGCGTACTAAATCCAGACGGGTGAAATCTTCAATCGCCGTCAGGTATTCAGTAACACGCTCCAGCATCATGCAGTAAGGATCGAGGCCAAACGACACAATCTCGCCGTCGTGCAAACGCTGTTTGATATCTTTCGCCAGCAGACGAGGGTTCGGGTATTCCCAGGAATAGGCTTCCAGCAGCAGTGTTTTCAGCACCGCTTTGTATGGGGAATCGATACTCTTGTAGAGCTGCCAAAGGCTGGCACCAAAGTACTCTTCAGCAGAAAGCGAGCTTAAGCCACCGAGATCCAGCCATTCATTTGGCGTCAGCACGCCCTGCGCGTAAAGCGTCATCACATAGTCGTCGTAATGCTCTTCTTCGTCGCACGGCACCATATTCCACAGAATACGCTTACCAGCGAGACGCACGGCGGTACGGTAAAATTCGTCAAGCAGCAGTATATGCTGGGTGGAGCCACAATCTTCGCCCCCCAGGCTGCCGCTTTCATTATGACGGAAGCGATTTTCATCAATCAGGAAGAAGCTAACTTCCACGCCCAGCGAGGCGGCCCAGCTTTCCAGCAGGCTGCATTTACGTTGTAGTAACTGGCGCTCTTCGCTATCAAGCCAGGATTGATGACAGACCCAGATATCCAGGTCAGAGGAACAACTTTGCCCTACGGACGAGGTGCTGCCCATGGTGTATACACCAGTAATTGGAAGCTCACCTTTCGGCGGATCCTGTACTGACATTCCACGATACAGTTCAAGCTCGTTCAGGTAGTGGCGTTGAGTTTCATCAGGCGTGTAAAGGCAAATGCCTTTGGGAACGTTACCATCAAGGTAACCCGGCATTAGCGGATGGTGATAGTGCAACAATGTCGGCAGTAGACTGTAGACCTGTTGGAATGCAGGCCCCATAGCAGCAAGCGCGCGATCCACACGCAATTGATTTATGGCATCCAGTCTCTGTTTCAGAGTCTCAATATAGAGGTACAAGACGTATCGCCTGATTTGCTACCCGTCATGACTGTGATTCCGCCAACATCAACGGTAACACGCGGCATTCGGGATATTTCGTATGTCAAAGGTAACCGTTACCACTTTTCGCGCCTGGTTTTTTTAGTTTCACGACGAAAAAATGGTCTAAAACGTGATCAATTTAACACCTTGCTGATTGACCGTAAAGAAAGATGCGCTACATACAAGTGTAGCACCGTTTATTCTCTGTAAATTCCTTATTACGACGGCGTGAAACGCCTGTCAGGATCCACTGCCAGACCTCATTTTACGGTTTGCGCAGGCGTCTACGTTTCACCACAACACTGACATCGCTCTGGCAAGAATGTTAGGATGGACCACGGATGATAATGACGGTAACAAGCATGTTAGACAATGTTTTAAGAATTGCCACACGCCAAAGCCCACTTGCACTCTGGCAGGCACACTATGTCAAAGACAAGTTGATGGCGAGCCATCCGGGCCTGGTCGTTGAACTGGTACCGATGGTGACGCGCGGCGATGTGATTCTTGATACGCCGCTGGCGAAAGTAGGCGGAAAAGGCTTATTTGTAAAAGAGCTGGAAGTCGCGCTCCTCGAAAATCGCGCCGATATCGCCGTACATTCAATGAAAGATGTGCCGGTTGAATTCCCGCAAGGTCTGGGACTGGTCACTATTTGTGAGCGTGAAGATCCTCGCGATGCCTTTGTGTACAATAACTATGACAGTCTGGATGCGTTACCGGCAGGCAGTATCGTCGGGACGTCCAGTTTACGTCGCCAGTGCCAACTGGCTGAACGCCGCCCGGATCTGATTATCCGCTCCCTGCGCGGCAACGTCGGCACTCGCCTGAGCAAACTGGATAACGGCGAATACGATGCCATCATTCTTGCCGTAGCCGGACTAAAACGTTTAGGTCTGGAGTCACGCATTCGCGCCGCGTTGCCACCCGAGATTTCTCTTCCGGCGGTAGGACAAGGTGCGGTGGGCATTGAATGCCGCCTTGATGATACACGCACTCGCGAGCTGCTTGCCGCGCTGAATCACCACGAAACTGCACTGCGCGTTACCGCAGAACGCGCCATGAATACCCGTCTCGAAGGCGGATGTCAGGTACCAATTGGTAGCTACGCCGAGCTTATTGATGGCGAAATCTGGCTGCGTGCGCTGGTCGGCGCGCCGGACGGTTCGCAGATTATTCGCGGTGAACGCCGCGGTGCGCCGCAAGATGCCGAACAAATGGGGATTTCGCTGGCAGAAGAGCTACTGAATAACGGCGCGCGCGAGATCCTTGCTGAAGTCTATAACGGAGACGCCCCGGCATGAGTATCTTGGTCACCCGCCCGTCTCCCGCTGGAGAAGAGTTAGTGAGCCGTCTGCGCACACTGGGGCAGGTGGCCTGGCATTTTCCGCTGATTGAGTTTTCTCCGGGTCGACAATTACCGCAACTTGCTGATCAACTTGCAGCGCTGGGGGAGAGGGATCTGTTGTTTGCCCTCTCGCAACACGCGGTTGCTTTTGCCCAATCACAGCTGCATCAGCAAGATCGTAAATGGCCCCGACTACCTGATTATTTCGCCATTGGACGCACCACCGCACTGGCGCTACATACCGTAAGCGGACAGAAGATTCTCTACCCGCAGGATCGGGAAATCAGCGAAGTCTTGCTACAATTACCTGAATTACAAAATATTGCGGGCAAACGTGCGCTGATATTACGTGGCAATGGCGGTCGTGAGCTAATTGGGGATACCCTGACGGCGCGCGGTGCTGAGGTCACTTTTTGTGAATGTTATCAACGATGCGCAATCCATTACGATGGTGCAGAAGAAGCGATGCGCTGGCAATCCCGCGAGGTGACGACGGTCGTTGTTACCAGCGGTGAAATGTTGCAGCAACTCTGGTCGCTGATCCCACAATGGTATCGTGAGCACTGGTTACTACACTGTCGACTATTGGTCGTCAGTGAGCGTTTGGCGAAACTCGCCCGGGAACTGGGCTGGCAAGACATTAAGGTCGCCGATAACGCTGACAACGATGCGCTTTTACGGGCATTACAATAACTCTCATAACAGGAAGCCATAATGACGGAACAAGAAAAAACCTCCGCCGTGGTTGAAGAGACCAGGGAGGCCGTGGACACCACGTCACAACCTGTCGCAACAGAAAAAAAGAGTAAGAACAATACCGCATTGATTCTCAGCGCGGTGGCTATTGCTATTGCTCTGGCGGCGGGCGTCGGTTTGTATGGCTGGGGTAAACAACAGGCCGTCAATCAGACTGCCACCAGCGATGCCCTGGCTAATCAACTGACGGCACTGCAAAAAGCCCAGGAGAGCCAAAAAGCTGAGCTGGAAGGCATTATCAAGCAACAAGCTGTACAGCTTGAGCAGGCGAATCGTCAGCAAGAAACGCTGGCAAAACAGTTGGATGAAGTCCAACAAAAGGTCGCCACCATTTCCGGCAGCGATGCTAAAACCTGGCTGCTGGCTCAGGCCGATTTTCTGGTGAAACTCGCAGGACGGAAGCTGTGGAGCGATCAAGACGTCACGACCGCTGCAGCGTTGCTGAAAAGTGCAGATGCCAGCCTGGCGGATATGAATGACCCGAGTCTGATTACCGTTCGTCGGGCAATTACCGATGATATCGCCAGCCTTTCTGCGGTATCGCAGGTGGATTATGACGGCATCATCCTTAAGCTTAATCAGCTTTCAAATCAGGTAGATAACCTGCGTCTGGCCGATAATGACAGCGATGGTTCGCCGATGGATTCCGACGGTGAAGAGCTTTCCAGTTCCATCAGCGAATGGCGTATCAATCTACAAAAAAGCTGGCAGAACTTTATGGACAACTTCATTACGATTCGCCGTCGTGATGACACCGCCGTACCGCTGTTAGCGCCAAATCAGGATATCTATCTGCGCGAAAATATTCGCTCTCGCCTGCTGGTCGCGGCACAAGCCGTACCGCGTCATCAGGAAGAGACTTATCGCCAGGCGCTGGAGAACGTCTCCACCTGGGTACGTGCTTACTACGATACTGATGATGCCACCACCAAAGCGTTCCTCGACGAGGTGGACCAGTTAAGCCAGCAAAATATCTCGATGGATCTCCCGGAAACCCTGCAAAGCCAGGCGATGCTGGAAAAACTGATGCAGACTCGCGTGCGTAACCTGTTGGCACAACCGGCAGCGGGGACAACGGAAGCTAAACCTGCACCTGCACCTGCACCTGCACCGCAAGCTGATACTCCGGCAGCCGCGCCGCAAGGAGAATAACCATGCTAAAAGTGTTATTGCTCTTTGTTTTGCTGATTGCGGGGATAGTGGTTGGCCCGATGATTGCCGGTCATCAGGGTTACGTATTGATTCAGACCGACAACTACAATATTGAAACCAGCGTCACTGGCCTGGCGATTATTTTGATTCTGGCGATGGTAGTGCTGTTTGCCATTGAGTGGCTACTGCGGCGGATCTTCCGCACAGGCGCACACACCCGTGGGTGGTTTGTCGGACGTAAGCGTCGCCGTGCCCGTAAGCAGACCGAACAGGCGCTGCTGAAACTAGCGGAAGGCGATTATCAGCAAGTTGAAAAGCTGATGGCGAAAAATGCCGATCACGCTGAACAACCGGTGGTGAACTATCTACTGGCTGCCGAAGCCGCGCAACAACGTGGTGATGAAGCACGCGCCAACCAACATCTGGAACGCGCAGCGGAGCTGGCCGGCAATGACACCATTCCGGTAGAAATCACCCGTGTACGTCTGCAACTGGCCCGTAATGAAAACCATGCTGCACGCCACGGCGTGGATAAGCTGCTGGAAGTTACGCCACGCCATCCAGAAGTATTACGTCTGGCGGAACAGGCGTATATCCGCACAGGTGCATGGAGTTCGCTGCTGGATATCATCCCATCAATGGCGAAAGCCCATGTTGGTGATGAAGAACATCGTGCAATGCTGGAACAACAGGCATGGATTGGCCTGATGGATCAGGCTCGTGCCGATAACGGTAGCGAAGGTTTGCGTAACTGGTGGAAAAACCAAAGCCGGAAAACGCGTCATCAGGTGGCGTTACAGGTGGCAATGGCGGAACATCTTATTGAATGTGACGATCATGATACTGCTCAGCAAATTATCATCGACGGCCTGAAACGCCAGTATGACGATCGCCTACTGCTGCCGATCCCGCGTCTGAAAACCAATAACCCGGAACAGCTTGAAAAAGTGCTGCGCCAGCAAATCAAAAACGTCGGCGATCGCCCGCTGTTGTGGAGCACACTGGGTCAGTCGCTGATGAAGCACGGAGAATGGCAGGAAGCATCGCTCGCCTTCCGCGCAGCGCTGAAACAACGTCCGGACGCCTACGATTACGCATGGCTTGCCGACGCGCTGGACAGACTGCACAAACCAGAAGAAGCTGCAGCGATGCGCCGCGACGGTTTGATGTTAACGTTGCAGAACAACCCGCCACAGTAGTTCTTTCTCACCCGGAGGCAAGCACCTCCGGGACCTTTCTGATACATAAAAAAACGCCTGCTCTTATTACGGAGCAGGCGTTAAAACAGGTCTGTATGACAACAAGTGGGTGCTTCACTCAACGTTGTGTCCATGGTGTCTGATGAGGCATAAGCGACATCTGTCAGTGGACGATAAGCACCGTAAACGGCTCTGCGTCATTCCGGAGTTTATGAGGCACTAAGGCGAACATAAGAGATGGAATGAGCATCTACTCGTTTATTATGCCACAGAGAACCGGGAAATAACATCCCTTAACACTTGTTATGAGATAATTCTGTAATCCTCTTTGCTTCCTGAGTAATAACTTCCTGAGTGAATATTTCTCCTGCGCACGATTCTACACATATATATAATGAATAATAAAAGTCATTCAATTAATAACATATATATTAATTGCCGTTAAAACTAAAAACAGCATCAATAATCAACGCGATATAACATCACCGCCTTACATATCACCTGCGCCAGAGGTAGGATTGAAAACGCTCTCCTGATTTTCCAATTCATTTTCTGGATAAATAAATAATTTATTTTTATCACTATTATTTATGCAATCATCCTGTCAGGGAGAGGGATCTCAATTATCAATGCTTAATTACGTCAACATTTTGACGACATGAAACCGGAGCATTTTGCATGGAATTTTCGTTTTCACCCAAACTTCTTGTTGTGGCTGTCGCCGCCGCTCTTCCACTCATGGCCAACGCAGCAGATACCCCGTCAACCGCCACCGCACGCAAAGGCTTTGCCGGATACGATCACCCAAACCAGTATCTGGTTAAACCGGCGACCACTATTGCCGACAAC
>OHPG01000715.1_pt1 | contig 9651 bp, 8 predicted proteins | sample 1577751 | NCBI WGS metagenome assembly OHPG01 (sample SAMEA3879548, study PRJEB24766) | human gut metagenome | biome: human-associated habitat; feature: feces | place: USA | collected 1985/1987
CATTAAAGGCTTATAGCCGTCCGTCGAGCCACCCGTTTTACGGGTGGGGGCGACTAGGCTCTATGTCTTTATAAAAGTAAAAATTTTGAGAGATTGTAATATGTAAAAATGTTGAAAATTAGGTAAAAATAGGGGAAATTAACCTTGACAGAAATAAGTGGGGAGGGGTAAAATGATAATGATACATAGGGCTAGGGGAAGCCCCCCAAATTAGAGATGGAGGAAAAAGAAGTTATGAAAAACAAAGTAGTAAGAAAACTTCTCATGGTAGGTCTCAGTTCTTCTGTGGTTTTAACAAGCACAGTAGGCGTGGCTGCTGCAGCTACAGATACAGATACTGTAGTTGTAGAGGATTCAGTTACACTGGATGATGAGACTCTTGCCCCGGTGGAAGATGAAGAAGCACCGGAAGAAGACATCACAGACGAGGCAGAAGATACAGCGGATACATCCGCAACCAGAACTGTATGGGTGAAATTTGAAGATGAAGAAACAGGTGTTATCCTTGATGATGTACTGCCACTTCAGATTGGTGCAAATGATACAACATTCCATACAAGCCAGATAACAGGAACTCCGGAAGGGTATGAACTTTGTGAGACAGGCGATGTATACGTTGATAATGATACAGCTGTTGTTAAAGTAAGAAAAACGACACCGCAGTTTGAAGCAAAAACTGTTGCAATCTCCTATCAGTTAGAGGATGGAAGTGAAGTAGCAAAAGGAAGCATCACTGTTCAGCCATATGTAGATGGTGAAGCAGCTTATTATAATTTCAATACATCTGAACTCACAGATGTGCCGGAAGGTTATGAGCTTATCACTGTTGGGGACTTTGATGTAACAGATACAGATAACGCTGTTATTGTTGTAAAAAAAGCAGAAGCTGAGAAAAGAAATGTATGGGTAAGCTTTAAAACAGAAGAGGGAGTAATCCTTCCTGATGTTGCTCTCATTCAGATTGAAAAAGACGCTACACAGTTTAACACAAGTCTGGTAACTGTACCAGAAGGCTATGAACTTTGCAGTGTTGGTGATATGACAATTGATAAAGACAGCAATGCAATTACTCTTGATGTAAGAAAAATAGAATCCACAAAAGATGTTATTATTAATTATGTGGATGAAGCAGGAAATCTGGTACTGACAACAAGTATTAAGCTTGATAAAGATGCGACATACTTCAATACAAATATCCTGACGGATGTACCATATGGCTGGATACTTGCAAATGTTGGAGATATCATGTTAAATGAAGATGGTTCAGCAACAGTTATAGTTAGACAGAAACAGTACACCAAAGATATAGTAATCAACTATGTAGATGAGGAAGGAAACAACGTATTCACATCCGGAATCAAAGTTGATATAGATGCAACATCTATCAACACAAGTATGCTGACAGATGTACCGTTCGGCTGGGAGCTTGTAAATGTAGGAGATCTTGCTATTGAGAACAATGCAGTAGAAGTAGTAGTAAGAGAAAAAGAATACACCAAAGACATTATAATCAACTATGTAGACGAGGCAGGAAACAACGTATACACATCCGGAATGAAGGTGCATAAGGATACAACATCCATCAACACAAGTATGCTGAAAGATGTACCGTATGGCTGGGAGCTTGTAAATATAGGAGATCTTACTATTGAGAACAATGCAGTAGAAGTAGTAGTAAGAGAAAAAGAATATCAGAGAGACGTTACAATTAACTATGTAGACGAGGAAGGAACCCTGATAGCAAACTCCGAGATCAAACTTGATATGGAAGCAACATATTTTAGCACAGCTATGGTTCAGGACATGGTACCAGAAGGTTGGATGCTTGCAAACATAGGTGATGTTCCGGTAGAGAAGGACAGTACAGCAACAGTAGTTATAAGAAAATTATAAGAAGATAGAAAGAATGTAAGCACATATAAAAATCGGGGCTCATTAAAGAGCCCCGATTTTTTTCATGTGTTCCTTTAAATTTTTTTCATAGCCCATATCACTTAATTCGTAGAAATGTTCATCCTGTATTTCAGAAGGAAGATATTGCTGTTTAACATAGTGGTTCGGGTAATTGTGAGCATACTGATAACCGATTCCTTTGCCAAGCTTTTCGTGACCGCCGTAGTGAGCGTCCTGAAGATGAACCGGCACAGTGGTCCGTGTTTTTTTTACGGAGTCCATGGCAGCGGCGATTGCGTTTACTGCGGAATTGCTCTTGGGAGCGCAGGCCATATAGGCGGCTGCCTGGGAGAGGATAATCTGAGATTCCGGCATACCAACCCGTTCAACAGCCTGTGCGGCCGCAGCAGCTACACAGATTGCCTGAGGATCTGCATTTCCGATGTCCTCAGATGCAAGTATCATGATTCTCCTGGCAATAAATTTGACGTCTTCGCCTGCATAAAGCATTTTTGCCAGATAGTATACAGCTGCATCCGGATCAGAGCCGCGCATACTTTTTATAAAAGCAGAAATAATGTCGTAGTGATTATCGCCCTTTTTGTCATACTGGATCACCCTCTTCTGGATACATTCAGAGGCAACGTCAAGAGTCAGATGAATAAGTCCGTCCGGGCTTTTGGGAGTGGTAAGGATTCCAAGCTCTACTGCATTCAGCGCGCTTCTTGCATCGCCGCCTGCCATATCTGCAAGAAATTCCACAGCATCCTGCTCGATAACAGCTCCGTAATTTCCCATGCCTCTGTCGCAGTCATTTACAGCCCGGAGGATCAAAGTCTGAATATCCTGATTGCTCAGAGCCTTCAGCTCAAAGATAATGGAGCGGGACAAAAGAGCGCTGTTTACTTCAAAATAAGGATTTTCTGTAGTTGCGCCGATCAGGATGATTGTTCCATCTTCCACAAAAGGAAGAAGATAATCCTGTTGTCCTTTATTAAAGCGATGTATCTCGTCAATAAAAAGAATCGTCTTTTTGCCATACATTCCAAGATTATCCTGGGCTTCTTTTACAACAGCCTCCATATCTTTTTTTCCGGCCACAGTTGCATTGATCTGAGTAAAATTAGCGCTGGTAGTATTGGCAATTACTTTAGCCAGCGTTGTTTTGCCTGTTCCGGGAGGACCGTAAAAGATAACAGAGGTCAGTTTATCAGCCTTAATGGCGCGGTACAGCAGCTTGTCCTTTCCTACAATATGTTCCTGTCCTACGACCTCTTCCAGGGAAGTGGGGCGGAGACGGGAGGCAAGAGGAGATTCTCTGTCCAGTGTTTTTGATTTTGCATATTCAAATAAATCCATAATAATCACTCCATTTTAAAAGTATGATCTGGTTTTGTGTAATGACTGTTATCCTTGGAAACATCAGAAAGATTTTTAAAATTTACGGTTTACAAAGGGCTTCAGAGCATCTGCAGAGCGGTTTAAGACCAGCTCTTCCGGGAAATCAAGCTCTTCAAGAAGGCTGCGCACACTTTCAAACTCATTGATGGCGCTGTCAAAATGAGCGTCGCTGCTCATAACAACAGGAACCTGATATTTCATGCATAATTTCAGCATTTCTGTATCATTTTCTTTGGCGCCCTGGCGAAAGCAGGAGGGTTCCAGGGAATGATTGTTCAGTTCAAGAACTTTGCCGTGTTCTTTTGCTCCCTGAACAAGAGCCGGATAATCAATTTCATACCGTCCGTCATCCGGATGACCGATAATATTTACGTAGGTATTTTTCATAACATTCAGGTATGCTTCTGTGTTTTCATCCCTTGAACCAGGCTTCATGCAGGGAATATGAAGGCTGGCGATCACAACGTCCATATTTCTGAGTTCTTTTTCCCCAAGATCCACCTGTCCGTCCGGACTGAGAATATTAAGCTCAGTCCCCAGAAGCAGACGAATGCCGTGAAGTTCTCTGGGGACAACCTTCAGGTTATGAAAATAAAAGTTATGGCAGGTTCCGGGCATGGCTGGAGCATGTTCTGTAATTCCAAGAATCTCAAGACCTTTTCCCGCAGCGGCGGCAGCCATCTCGTGAATGGTGCAGTAAGCATGACCGCTGGCAACTGTATGTGTATGAAGATCAAGAACAGATTCGTATTTCATAAAAACCTCCGTTTTCAGCTTTATTTCTTTGTGTCATCTTTTATTATACTCCATTTTGCATCATTTGAGGATACCTGTATTTCTCTGTTTTTTCCGTCAAAAAGCACTTGCCTATCATGTGCTAAAGTGTTAAAATGTGTTATGCAGTAATAGGACAGTGATTTAAAGGAGCAGAGAATATGGGTAAAAAAATCAGAACAGAAGAGGTGGATCACCTATTTGAAGCGATTCTTTGTTTAAAAGATAAGGAAGAATGTTATACGTTTTTTGAGGATGTATGTACGATCAACGAACTTCTTTCTTTATCACAGCGTTTTGAGGTAGCAAAAATGCTGACAGATAAACGGACATATCTGGATATTTCGGAAAAAACAGGCGCATCTACAGCTACTATCAGCCGTGTAAACCGTTCTTTAAATTACGGAAATGACGGATATGAAATGGTTTTTTCCAGAATGAGAGAAAAGGAAGTTCAGAAAGAGGGTTCCGAAAAAACAGAATAATACACAGATTAAAAAGAGCAGAGGATACGGACATTACCGCATCTCTGCTCTTTTTTCTTATGAAGGGGTATCTTGCGTTTGAGTTTTTGTGGTCATATACTGGTATACGTCTGCGGAAATACTCTTTATGGTTTCGGCAGATGCTGCGGAATCTTTCAGGTTGCTGGACAGAAGGCAGATCACATAAGGTTTTTTGTTATCCAGCACAATTGCCATATGATTTTCAAGGGCATTTTGCTGAGAAGCTGCCATACCTGCCGTCTCTGTCTGGCCGGAAAGTCCCGGGAGGATTTTTGCATTTTCCGTCTGCTGCTTCAGGAGAGAGAGTATTTCTGAGGAAGCGCTGCTGTTTACTAATGTCTGATTATAGATTTCAGAAAGAAGGCGGCAGCAGTCTGAGGCGCTGGTGGTATTGTTTTTTTCTGAGCTGTCTGCGGTAAGTGGCGCTTCCAGTCTGGTGGATGTAAATCCATGGTCCTGGCAGAACTGGTTTACAGCAGCAGCGCCTGATTTAAAATCTCCGCTTCCCAGAAGGGCAACAAGCTCATTGGCGGCGTCACTGTCATTGGATGTGATCATCTTTTGGAGAAGGGGCTTCAGAGTATTCTGGTAATCGGAAGCTGAATCTGAGGCAGGATCCGGATAAACCAGTTTTTCATATACAGCGCCCATGATATAAGCACGGATCAGTCCGGAAGCCTGCATGGCTTCGTCCGCATGGATGGTACTGTAATCGTCAGTTACAGGATCCATAACAGCAATTGCCCAGCTTTCGCCTGACTTTTCCAAAGGAGAAGTGTACTGAGTCTGAAGTTTTTCCGTAAGCTGGCCAAGGTGCTGACCTCTGGCTGCTGTCAGTGGTTCTACAATACTGAAATATTCGTCAATTCCGTCTGCGATCCCGGCCACCATTGCCGGATGGTTGGCAGTATTGGTAATATAAAGATCATCATTCTGATTGCTCATAAATCCCATTTCAAGAATAGCCACAGGGACAGTGCTCCAGTTGGTTCCCGTCATATTATCAGAGGAGATGATGCCCTGATTTCCCAGACCTGTAGCAGCGCAGTAGTGGTTGATGATACAGGAAGCAAGGGTGTTGCTTTTTTCTATGATGTCTGAGGACAGATACTGGTTGGCAGAAGTGGGGGCCATGGTCAGGGCTCCGGCAGCAGAGCTGCTTCCTGCGCTGTTTGCATGAATACGCACTGTAATGTCAGCATTTTGCTCAGTAGCCAGTTCCGCCCGTTCTTTGTTGCTGATAGCGGTTTCGTGATCGGTTCTTGTCATAATTACCCGGTATCCTCTGTCAGTAAGCTCCTGTTGTAAAAGAAGAGAGACCTGCAGGTTGACCTCATATTCCGGGACGCCGGAGGAGGTTGCCTTTGCCTTAGTCTCACTGGAACCGGGAGCCACAGGCTCCGGAGCGCTCATATCAACAGAAGGTCCCTGATGTCCGGGATCTATCACCACAGTAAAATCACCGCTTACGGAGGCCGGAGAAGCAGCCGTATTGGCGGCATCCCAGTCGATTCCGGAGACGTTTTCCTCAGTGGGGGAATCAGTAAAGGTATCGGAGCTGTCGTCTTTCTGGGAAGAGGGCGGTCCTATCACAGCCTGTCCTTCTTCGCTTTCGTAAGAAGCGCCCAGAGCGGTAACCGGGAAGGTCAGTATAAGAAATCCGGCGGAAAGAATTTTTAGTATTTTTTTCATATAAATCCTCCTGAAAATAATGATGTATTTCATATAAAAATTGAAAAGCGGTTATTGAACATAGATTTTACAGAATCCTGTTTCTTATATGATAAGCTATAATAAACAATTTGAAAAGAAAAAAATACTTGCAAGACTTTTAGATTAAAATTATAATGATAATACATGAAAAAAACTGCAAAAATACCATGTAAAATATGCATATTGCACAGACGAAAAGGTTGGGTGCAGAGGAAGGGATGAAAAAGTTACATGAATGGAAAAAAGGCAGGCATGCTGACTCTGGCTTTTCTGATAATCGCAGGACAGTCTTCCTGCGGAACAGACAAGGTTCAGCAGACAGAAGAGAAAGTACAGGAAGCTGCAGAGGCGCCTGCAGAGGAACAGGAAGAGACACAGCCGGAAATTACTCCGGGAGAAATGCAGGGGCCTCAGCCGGGAGCAGAGGAACAGGAAAATTCAGAACCACAGGGAGATCCGGATCATCATCCGGAGCCGCCGCCTGAGGAGGAGATACAGAATGGCACAGGGGACGGAGCGCTTTCACCTCCGTCAGAGGCTTCATCAGGAAGCGTGTTCGGAGGAACTCCGTCTGCAGGAGCAGTAACAGATGAAGCGCTTTCCGGGCTGCTTTCCAGTCTGGCGTTTCCTGCCAATAATGGAAGCTGGTCTGCATATGTATGTAATATTTCAGCAAATACAGAGGGAAGTGTCAATGAACACAGAATGCAGGCTGCCAGCCTGATCAAGCTTTATATTATGGGAGCTGTTTATGAGAATTATGATAATCTGGCAGCGCAGTATGGGCAGGGAAATGTGGACAGCAATCTTCGTTCCATGATCACCGTCAGTGACAATGATGCGGCAAATAATCTTACCGGATATCTGGGAGGAGGAGACGCTGCTGCGGGAATGAATGTTGTTAATGAGTACTGCAGTGTAAATGGATACAGCAATACGCACATGGGAAGACTTTTGCTGCACAGCAATGAACTGGATGATAATTATACATCTCCTGCAGACTGCGGACATTTTCTCAAAAAGATTTATGACGGATGGAAGTCAGGAGATTCGAATGCAGCAGCACAGTTTGATCTTCTGGCAGCTCAGGAGAGAAGAAATAAGATCCCGGCCCAGATGCCGGCAGGCGTCAGTGTGGCAAATAAAACAGGGGAGCTTGCAGATGTGGAAAACGATGCGGGAATTATTTACAATACACAGAATGATCTGATTCTTGTGTTCATGTCAGAGCAGCTTTCAGAAGCAGGTTCTGCCCAGAGTGCCATAGCGGCGCTGAGCCGGCAGATTTACGACTATTATCAGCAGTAGGAAAGGCAGCAGGGGAAGTCGTTTACAGGGATTGAAACAGCAAAGGAGCTGATTCACATAATACTCTAAAAAGGAGGACAATGATATGAGTAGGAAATGGAAAGAGTTTTCAGGAATTGCCCTTTTGAAATGGGCGGCGCTATTTGCAGTGGCATTTGTGCTGTCTCTGCCTGTAACAGCAGAGACCGGATTTGCGGCAAATAATTACACAGTAACAGTTGCCTCAGGCTACCTTGCTCTGAGAAATGCCAAAGCCTATGATTCATCCAATGAGATCGGAGAGCTGTATACCGGGGATACTGTGGATGTAACCGATTCAAGCGGAGCTACTTACTGGACTGTTTATTCTCCAAAGCATGGTAAAACAGGATATGTGAACAGAGCATATCTGGCAAATTCATCAGGCTCCAGAACAGTAAAGGTAGACAGCGGCTATCTTGCCCTTAGAAACGACAAAGCCTATGACAGCAAAAATGAGGTGGGCAAGCTGTATACCGGAGATACCGTACAGATTGCCAACACAAATGATGACACTTACTGGCTGGTATATGCTCCGGGACTTGGCAAGGGAGGATATGTAAATAAAAATTATCTTCAGGGTACCTCTTCCGGTACTTCAGGACAGACAAGAACAGTCAGTGTAAGCAAAGGATATCTTGCCCTGAGAAATGCCAAAGCCTATGATTCATCCAATGAGATCGGAGAACTGTATACCGGGGATACTGTACAGCTGATCGATACCAGCGATTCTACCTACTGGTATGTATATTCTCCGAAGCATGGCAAAAACGGATTTGTAAACAAGAATTATCTGACAGGAGGCTCTTCTTCATCAGGAACAGTTACAAAAACAGTCAGTGTAAGCAAGGGTTATCTTGCCCTGAGAAGCGCCAAAGCCTATGACGCTTCCAATGAGATCGGAGAATTGTATACCGGCGATACCGTACAGGTAACAGATACCAGCGATTCTACCTATTGGTATGTATATTCTCCAAAGCTTGGAAAAAGCGGATATGTAAATAAAGATTATCTTTACTGATAAAAAGGAAATTCACTGAAAGGTAAAGACAGACACAAAAAAGGGGGCTTGAAAAAGCCCCCTTTGTATCATCGGTTATCCGGATCAATGTTTATTTTTTGATTTTTTGCTTTTGGTAAATTCTTCATTGTTCTCATCCCGCAGTTCATCTACAAGCTGCTCGATGAGCATTTTTTTTGTGTACACATCAAAGCTCAGAAGACAGATAAAGGAAAAAAGCTTCAGAAATCTGCGGTCTTCTTCAGGCGCTGATTCAAAAGTAGCTTCAGCGGTATGGTAGCGTTTTACCAGATCTTCTTTCAGAAGCTCTACCTGGTCCTTTTCCATGCTGAACACCTCGTTGTAGATGGAAGTCAGATCCATGTCTGTATCTGAACGGAAATATTTTTCTGTGATAGGCCCCAGAAGTGTCTGGATGTCATTAATGGAGAGAATATTTTTAAAGTAATAAATAAATGTCAGGACATATAAATGCTCCTTGGAATATTTCTTTTTTACCGGCGGCGGTAAAAGATTGTTTTTGGTGTAATTATTAATCATGGTTTTAGTCAGAATCTTATCGTCTTCGCGGCGTTTGCAGTCGCTTAAATGTTCGTCCATAAAGGTCGTGACCTGATCCATATAAAGGTCGATATTGGGGACTTCCCCCGGTTTGATATAATTTAACTTTGCCAGCCGCTTTAACAGCGTGGCAACAAATTGTGTATATTCAGTATTCATAACTTGTCATCTCCATTCACATAACAGTAACTATATGACATTATATAGTATTTAAAACTAGATAGCAAGGGGCGGATATAAAAGTTGGAAAAAAGAACTTTATTTTTACAACTGAAAATGTTACAATAAATAAAAATTACAGAAATGAGGTTTGGTTATGAAAGGTTTTGTAAAAAAAGCGACAGCGGCAGGACTGAGCGCATTACTGCTTGCTTCACAGGCAGGCGGCATTTTCGTGCAGGCAGCGGATGCAGCACCGGAAAACGGCTGGTATCACCTTGGCAGAAAATCTTACTG
>OHPG01000726.1_pt1 | contig 9491 bp, 9 predicted proteins | sample 1577751 | NCBI WGS metagenome assembly OHPG01 (sample SAMEA3879548, study PRJEB24766) | human gut metagenome | biome: human-associated habitat; feature: feces | place: USA | collected 1985/1987
CTCCCTGAGCGTCATGCTGCGGCCAAAACACCCGTAAATTCCAATGCCGTAATCTTTATCCTCCGCCGTCTTCCCCATCAGTTCTAACACCCTGGTATCCTTAAGCCCCAGCCGCTCGCCGGCCAGGTCCGCCATACATCCGGGCGCCGCGTCAAAATTTGTATGCATTGCATAATAAGATATGTCGTTCTGAATCATTTTAAGAATACGCCGGCTGATGAAATCTTCATCATTGACCTTTTTTAACGGTTTAAAGATAAGGGGATGGTGGGTGATAATCATATCCGCCCGGCATTCCACCGCATTGTCAATCACATCATCGGTGGCATCCAGAGCCAGATACACGGTTCTCACCTCTTTGTCACTCCTGCCGGCCAGAAGGCCCGGGTTATCCCAGTCACAGGCAAGAGAAACCGGCGCCAGTTCTTCCAGGATTTCAATCAGTTCCCTGCATTTCATCTTGTGCCTCCTTTATAATTTTCTGCCTCTCCTTCAGTTCCATAAGACGCCTACGGGCGCTCTCTGAATGATTCTGCGACAGCTTTTCAATCAGCTCTTCCACTGTTTTTTTCTCTTTTTCCAGATACCCGGCAAACACGCCGTTCTTCTCTTCAATCAGGCAGCGTCCGTACTCATAAAAGCAGTCTCTGCCGTACTTCATCATCCCATGGCCTGCCTCTATCACTGTGTAGTATTTCCCTTCGTCCCTGACCATTGTTTCCCTCAGGATGCAAAAGCCGTTTGTTTCGAGAAAACGCCTCACATGCCCAGGCTCCGACTGAGGGGAAAGGATTAGGCGTTCTGTACTTTCAAAAACATGCCTCCCTTCCTCCAGAATACGGCTATTACAATTGTGTCTGCCTCTCCCGCCTCAAGCTTATGCAGGCCGTCGCTCTGCCTCAGGCATATCCTGTCTTCCAGACCGTATTCATGGACATGCCGCTTTGCGCGCTCCAAAGGCCCTTTCCGCACATCCATGGCCAGCGCGCGGGGGGAAATTCCTTCCTTCACAAGATAAATCGGTATGTATCCATGATCGGTTCCTATATCAGCAATTATGCTTCCCCTGCGAACAAAGGAAGCAATTGTCTCTAAACGGTGTGATAATTTCATCTAAATTTCCTCAGTTAAATTCTTATTTCTTGTATGGCGGTTCATCCAAAAGCCGGACTGTAATCATGGCCGAACTGTTGCCTCATTAATCCAGGTAATCCTTCAGCTTCTTGCTTCTGCTTGGGTGACGCAGCTTTCTGAGCGCTTTTGCCTCTATCTGGCGGATACGCTCCCTTGTCACGTTAAATTCCTTTCCCACCTCTTCCAGAGTCCTCGGCCTTCCGTCATCCAGGCCGAATCTCAGCCGGAGTACCTTCTGTTCCCTGTCCGTCAGCGTGTCAAGCACTTCCATAAGCTGCTCATGCAGCAGAGTAAACGTGGCCGCATCCAGGGGCACCTGCACATGGTCATCCTGGATAAAATCTCCCAGATGACTGTCTTCTTCCTCACCAATTGGTGTCTCCAAAGATACCGGCTCCTGGGAAATCTTCAAAATCTCACGCACACGTTCTACCGGCATATCCAGTTCTTTTGCGATCTCTTCCGGCAGCGGCTCTCTTCCGAGCTCCTGCAGAAGCTGTCTGGACACACGGATCAGTTTGTTGATCGTCTCCACCATATGCACCGGAATACGGATCGTTCTCGCCTGATCTGCGATTGCTCTTGTAATCGCCTGACGGATCCACCAGGTAGCATACGTACTGAATTTGTATCCTTTGTGATAATCAAATTTTTCCACTGCTTTGATCAGTCCTAAATTTCCCTCCTGGATCAGATCCAGAAACAGCATTCCGCGTCCTACATAACGTTTTGCAATGCTGACCACAAGACGAAGGTTCGCTTCTGCAAGCTCTTTCTTTGCATCTTCATCTCCTTCCTCCATTCTCTGCGCCAGCTCAATCTCTCTGTCTGCACTTAAAAGCGGAACTTTTCCGATCTCTTTTAAATACATTCTGACCGGATCTTCAATGCTGACACCGTCCGGAACTGACAGGTCAATATTCTCCATATCTACATCATCCGCTTCTTCTGCCATGATCACGTCCATGTCTACGTCCAGATCATCGTCACTGCTGATACGCAATACGTCAATATTGTTGGCTTCCAGATACTCAAATACCTTTTCCATCTGTTCTGCTTCCAGTTCCATATCCGCAAAAAAGTCATTGATCTCCTGGATCTCCAGTATACTTTTCTTTTTCTTTCCCTGTGCTACCAGTTCTCTGAGTCTTTCCGTAAACTTCTGAATGTTTTCTTCCATGTGTCCATCCTTCCTCTGTCTGCAGCAAACGCAGACTGTCTTGTTTTATTTTATCCTTATTCAATAGAAATATGCAGTTTCTTCAAGTCATCCAGTTTTCGCTTTTCCTCCATCAGCTTCTGAAGTCCGATGATATCTGTCGGCTCCAGATGCATGGTCCTGTAATCGATACTGTGTGTCTTGACTTTTACGATTGTCTCCTGCAGTGCTTTTTCCCGTTCCTCTTTGGTCGTCAGCTTCTGGATCTTCGTATGAAACAACGAAGCTGCTTCCCGGTGTTCTTCTTCCTTTGTAAAATGATTCAGGATCTTGGCGGGATTTAATTCTCCTTCCTCATACTGGTGATATAAAAATTCTGCCACTGTATGGTACAGAGGTTCCGGAAAATCCTCCGGACTGATATACTTCTGAATGATTCCAAACAGTCTTCTGTCCTCGATCATCCAGGTAAGCAGAATTTTCTGGGAAATCTTCACCCCGTCTTCTTTCGGCTTCTCGCTGCCTGTGGCCTGCTTCGGACGCTCCACCGGCTTTGCCATTCCTTCTCTCACCGCCGTCTTTGCCACCAGTTTTTGCAGGCTCTCAACTGTGGCCCGATATGTACCCGCAACCGCTTCAATATAATTGTTCCGCTCCAGTTCATCCTCAAAGCCGATCAGACGCCTTGCAGCCTCCTGGAAAAATGCAGTCTTTCCTTCCGGAGAATTCATATCATACTCTTTCTCCAGCATCTCCAGTCCGAACATAAATCCGTTTCTCGCATTTCCGATCCTGCGTTCAAATTCCTCAGCGCCCAGATTCTTGATAAATTCATCCGGATCCTTATATGGATCCATCCGGATCACCTTTGCAGTGATCCCGGCCTCCTTCAAGATCGGAACTGCCCGAAGCGCCGCTCTCGTCCCTGCCTCATCGCTGTCATAGGTCAGATATACTTCCTGAACATACCGCTTGATCAATGCCGCATGCCCGGTCGTCAATGCAGTTCCCAGTGATGCCACTGCATTGGTAAATCCCGCCTGATGCAGCGCGATCACATCCATATAGCCCTCACACACCAGAAAATACGGCTTTCTTGATGTGCGCGCCCGGTTCAGTCCGTACAGATTACGGCTCTTGTCAAAGATCTCTGTCTCCGGTGAATTCAGATACTTTGGCTTTGCGTCTCCCATCACACGCCCGCCAAATCCGATGACCCGGTTGTTCACATCCATGATCGGGAACATCACCCGATTCCAGAATTTGTCATAAACACCATTTTTCTCATCGGTATTGATCAGTCCCGCCTGACGGATCAGATCTTCCGTATACCCCCTTTTTCTGAGGTAACGAAAGAGATCATCGCTGTACTTGCTGGAATATCCGAGACCAAATGCCTTGATCGTCTCCTCCGACAACTGCCTGCCGGTCAGATATGCGTGCGCCGTCTTTCCCTGTTCAGACTTCAGCTGCACATAAAAATACTGCGCTGCCAGCTTGTTGATCTCAAGAAGCTGTGTCTTTCTGTCTGCCCTGGCTTTTGCTTCTTTTGAATACTCCATCTCAGGGAGTACAACACCTGCCCTGTCCGCCAGAAACTTCAGTGCTTCCACAAATGAAAAATTCTCATAATCCATCAGAAATGTAAATACATTTCCTCCCGCTCCGCAGCCAAAGCAGTAATACATCTGCTTTTCTCTGCTTACGGAAAAAGAGGGGGACTTTTCATTGTGAAACGGACAGAGTCCGAAATAGGAACTACCTTTTTTCTGCAGTCTCACATATCCTGAGATCACATCCACAATATCATTTTTTGTTCTTACTTCTTCGATTACTTCTTCCGAATAATACATGTCTGCCTCTTACTTCTCTTTCATTTTTGAGCATTTAAAATCCCCTACACTTATTATATTCTGCGGTCACATCTCTTTTCCTTTATTTTTTTGAAATTCTTTTTTCCAGTGCATCGATCACCGTCTCAAGCACTTTTAATCTGGCGTAATATTTATCATTTCCCTCTACCACGATCCATGGAGCATATTCTGTGGAAGTCCGGATCAGCATCTCATTGACCGCCTCCTCATACTGCTCCCATTTTTCACGGTTTCTCCAGTCTTCTTCTGTGATCTTCCACTGCTTTTCCGGATTTTCCTGCCGCTGTCTGAATCGCTTTTCCTGCTCTTTTTTGTCAATCTGCATCCAGAATTTCAAAACTACAGCCCCTGCGTCCGCGAGATCCTTTTCCATATCATTGATCTCCTTATACGCCCGTTTCCACTCTTCCTGCGTACAAAACCCTTCTATCCGCTCTACCATCACCCTGCCGTACCAGGTTCTGTCAAAAATTGCGATATGCCCGTCCTTTGGCATGTTTTTCCAGAATCTCCAGAGATAATGATGTGCTTTCTCCAGATCATTCGGCGCCGCTGTAGGATTCACCACATATCCCCTGGCATCCATCTTTTCTGTCAGCCGCTTGATCGCTCCTCCTTTTCCGGCAGCATCCCAGCCTTCAAACCCGATTACCACCGGAATGCGCTTCTGATACAGCTCTCCATGCAGCTTCCCGATCTTTTTCTGATATTCTTTGAGCTTTTTCCGATACGTTTTCCTGTCACAACACAAACTTAAGTCCACTTTTGCCAGCACAGATTCCTGAAACCCTTTTGTTGCTCCATCTATCAGACTTCTATTCTCAGACGCCTCTTTTTCCGCTTCCCGGATCACCTCTGCCGCCGTCTCCCTTGCAATCTCCCTGCGCCTGTTGTCAATCCCTGCTGTCAGCATCTGCGTGATCACGGTGTAGATTTTGACTGTTGCATAGCGTCTGTCTGTAGCCTCCACAATCGTCCAGGGGGCATATTCCGTATCTGTCCTCTGCAGCATTTCTTCTATCATTTCCTGATACTGATCATACTTTTCATTTTTCTTCAGATCTGCCTTTGTCACACGCCACGCCGTATCTTTAGACTCCATGAGTTTATCAAACCGTTTTTTCTGTTCCTTTTGATCGATATCCAAAAACAATTTAATCAGAAGTGTCCCGTCCTCCGTGATCTGTTTTTCAAAGGAACAGATCGAGCGATAGCAGTTTTCTATTTCCGATTCTCGCATTTTCTTTTCAAACCGGTCACTGAGCACCTTAATATACCAGCTTCCATCATATACTGCCATCCGGCCTCTTTGCGGTGTCTTCGTCCAAAACCGCCACAAAAAAGGGTGCATCGCTTCCTCTTTTGTCTCCTCTTTCACCGTAAATACTTCAAATCCCCTCGGATCCAGACTCTGAATCAGTTTTCCGATCTGCATTCCTTTTCCTGCGGCATCAAATCCTTCAAATACAATCATGATCGGAAGCCCCATTTCCTTACACTGCCTCTGAAGTTTTCCCATCTGCAGCTTCAAAGCAGTCATTTTTGCCTTGTATTCACTTTTTTCCATCTTCATTGTCAAATCTACTTTTTCTAACATGATTTGCCCTCCCGATCCTTTCTGTCTTAGTTTTCCCATCTGTTTCTTTTTTATCCTGAAATCAGAAAAAACCGCATGACCTTCTGTGAAATACACTGCATTTCATAAAATCCATGTGGTTTTCTTTTCGTAACGACTGGCGATCACCCTCCATGGCGATTTTGCTTAAAAAATCAGATATCTTGCGTTTCTGATTTTTGTTTCATTTCCGCCAGTACTTTTTTGAAGTTTTTTCGAAACAAGATCAACGTTGTAGCAACCGCGATCACGTCTGCGATCGGTTCTGCCAGGAACACTGCCTGTACATTGTCTTCCAGAAATACCGGCAGGATATAGATCAGCGGAATCAACACGATGATCTTTCGAAACATTGCCAAAAACGCTGAAATTTTAGAATTTCCAAACGCAATAAACGTCTGCTGACAGGCAATCTGTGCTCCCATCAGTACCACTGCCGCCATATAAATACGCATCGCCCATCTTGCAAATTCTGCCAGCTGCAAGTCATTGGTAAAGATCGTAACAAATACACCCGGAAGCAGTTCTGCTACTGCCCAGATACAGGCCGCATAAATCACTGACGACAACAACAGCAGACGGAATCCTTTTCTCACACGTTCTGGATTGTTGGCTCCAAAGTTATAACTGATGATCGGCTGTCCTCCCTGGGTCAACCCCTGCAGAGGCAGCATGGCAAACTGCATCACACTGGAAAGGATGGTCATGGCGCCTACTGCCAGGTCTCCACCATATTTTAATAAAGAAGAGTTAAAGCACAATACCAGAATACTCTCTGTAGACTGCATGATAAACGGCGCAAACCCAAGCCCGATACATGGAACCATCACATCTTTTCGAATTCTGAAATTCTCTTTTTTCAATCTCAGCACCGTATCTTTTCCAGAAAGGAAGCGGATTGCCCAGACTGCGCTGATTGCCTGAGAGAGCACCGTTGCCAGAGCGGCTCCCCGCACGCCCATATGGAATCCAAAAATGAAGATCGGATCCAGCACAATATTTGTCACTGCACCGATCACAACTGTCATCATACTGATCTTAGAAAAGCCCTGTGCGGCGATAAATGCATTGAGTCCAAGTGTCAGCTGTACAAAAATCGTTCCAACCGCATAAATGTTCAGATAGCTTTCTGCGTATCCGATGGTATTCTCACTGGCGCCAAACATCATCAGTAAAGGACGCTTAAATACAAGCACCAGAGCTGTCAAAACAACAGCGGTAATCACCAGTGCAGAAAAACAGTTTCCCAGTATCTTCTCTGCACCCTCATTATCCTTTTTTCCCATCAGAATACTGGCTCTTGGTGCGCCTCCCATTCCCATCAGTGCCGCAAATGCAGAGACGATCATAATAATCGGAAAACATACACCAAGTCCGGTAAGTGCTGCCGCACCCTCTCCCGGAATATGTCCGATATACATCCTGTCCACCATATTATAAAGTGCATTGACCACCTGTGAGATAATAGAGGGCACTGCCAGTACGAACAACAAGTGTCCGATCGGCTCCTTCCCCAGATCCACCTCTTTTGACATTTTCAGTTTCATAATGATGACTCCTTCCCTTTTGCCCGTTCTTCAAATCGCGCAAAAATCTTCTCCATTGTATTGGCCATATTTGCAATATCCTCTTCGGGAATCCCCTCAAGGATCTCCTGATCGATCTTCCGCTTGATTCCTCCAAGCTGTTCGATCACAGGAAGTGCATGTTCTGTCAGCTTTAGATGCTGCACTCTCTTATCATGGTCATCTGCCACACTGATGATCATCTCCTTCCCCAGCAGCGCATCTACACTTCTGCATACAAGCGCCTTGGAAACGCCGAGACATGTACATAACTGACTGTTCGTATCGATTGAAGGATTATTTGCCAAAAACAGCAAAATTGATATTTCATTCGGAGAATATGTCTCATTTCCCAACATTCTCCCAAACTCATCTGCATACACTTTCCTGATCTTCATAAACACAGAAATCATACCTTCCACTGTCATCTCTGCGCTCATTTTTCCACCTCCATTTGTTTACTTGTAAACTTTCTATTAGTATATCACGTTTTACAGAATTGTCAATTTTATATCACACACTTTTTTCAAATTTATAGTTGACATTTCAAAAACTCTATAGTATTATACTAAAAGTGATGTGCTTCACGTAAGTTTTTCATCATAATGAGCGGAAGTGTCGGAACTGGCAGACGAGCAAGACTAAGGATCTTGTAAGCATTGCGCTTGTGTGGGTTCAAGTCCCATCTTCCGCATATTATAAAAAGGTATGATTCCATGTTCGGAATCATACCTTTTTTGTTTATAATTTTCATGTTCTTTGTTTTTAATAGTTTCAACAAACTATAACATAGGAGTTTTTCTATACTCCAGGTAACGCTACGGCTTTGCATCAACCCTTCCACGCTGCGTTAAATATCCCGTCATAAATAAAAGACTCCAGACGTTCTCTAAAGACTGATACATTTCCGGATAGATCAGCTCCTGATGAATCTCTTTTATGATTTCCCCGCCGGCAAGCAGAGTTTCAATCTCACGCTTGGTTTTAAGATTGTCGGACATTTGAATAAATTTCTTGACGGCATCATTACTGCTGGTGTTGATCCAATAGTTTTCCGGAAACACATTTACATAGTCTTTGATTTTATCACAGTGATTCAATACATCCCATGGACAATACGCTTCTACGCCACCAAACTGATACCCGTCGTACCAGCTTTTGATTTCTTCATAATGATCCTCTGTTTCATAATACTTTAGCATTTCTCTTACTTCCGTATCCGTAAAACCAAAATATTCATCATAACGTTCATCTGTATGCGCATACATCCGGTCATTACTGCAAATTTCAGACTATTGTTTGTTTTTAGTGCCTGTTCCAACAGATTACGGATTAGAAATATCATTTGCTCATAATATCCATTTTCAAACGCCTTTGCTAATGGAACATCATATTCATCAATTAAAAGAATTACTTTTAATCTATAATGCTTCTCTAATAATTTTGACAATATTTTCAGTCCACCGCAAAATACAGTTTCGCTCATATTACTGTCCAAAAGTTCTCTATATACAGATTTATCATGTTCACTCAGGTATTCACTATCTGATAGAAACTGGAATTCTTCCGCTGTTCTTTGCATAATCTGAACTGCAAAATCAAATGCATCCTCATAAGCAGCAGCATTGATTCCTTTAAGGGAAATTGAAATAACCGGATATTTCCCCATATACGCTTCACAAAGCTTTGTATCTTTTGAAATTTCCAACCCATCAAAGATACTCTTCTCTCCTTCTATGGCAAAAGGTAGTTTCCAGCCGTCAATACCTTTGTAATTCTCCTACCAGTAACCTTAGATATCCTAATCCCATAAAACAAAAGCACTTACAGTTTCCTGTAAATGCTTCTCTCATTATGCGGAAGATGGGACTTGAACCCACACGATCGCATTGATCACAAGATCCTTAGTCTTGCTCGTCTGCCAGTTCCGACACTTCCGCTTACCATAGCCTGTTTTGTTCACCACACGCTACATTTAGTATAATACTACTGATACGCAAAAATGTCAACTGATTTTTTTAAATTTTTCTAATTTTTTGAATAATTTATATTATTTCTCTTTTTCATTATAATCAGACTTTTAGAAACTGCGCAATTCCTCTTTGCAATTTCTCATCTGACAGTGTCACTTTCAGATGAGAAAT
>OHPG01000743.1_pt1 | contig 9275 bp, 9 predicted proteins | sample 1577751 | NCBI WGS metagenome assembly OHPG01 (sample SAMEA3879548, study PRJEB24766) | human gut metagenome | biome: human-associated habitat; feature: feces | place: USA | collected 1985/1987
ATGGCCGTCGCCTGTGGTCAGATAATTTCCGTCTTCGGTGGCGGAAATCTGGAAGGAACCGTCTCTGGTGTAAAGGGGTTCTTCATCATCCTCATTTCCCTGTATGGCAAAATAGGCATTGCCTATTATCGCAAAATCCAATGGATTATCAGATGGAAGGAGATTCCCCGCTTTCATGATTGTTTTTACCTGCCCCACCTTTGAGCCATGCCCCACCAGGTGCTGTCCCTCTGCTTTCGTATTCATCTGAGTCTTCATCAGTTCCTCAAAGGTAACCTTTGACACTTTAAAACCGGTTGTATTTACATTTGACAGGTTATTCGCCGTCACGTCCAGCTCCGACTGGAACGCTTTCATTCCGGATACTGCCGAATAAAATGCACTGTTCATTTTCTATTCCTCCCGGATCCTTCATCCGTTATCATTATTAAACTGCTGTCGTTTTCTTCCTTCATCAGATTTTCCCAATCTCAGAAACCGTTTTCTGGTTCATCTGATCGATAATGGTAAGCGCGCGGCTGCAGGACTGGAATGCCCGCTGGATCTCCATCGTCCGCGTCATCTCGTCATTTAAATTCACGTTGGACTGCTCCAGCCTGCCCTGGTAAATCTCAGGATAACTCTCCGTAAGCTGCCGTCCCGGCCCCGAACATCCCGTTATCATAAACCGTCAGATTATTGTAATTATCGGCATCCACGATGCTAAACAAATCCAGCTCTCCGCCTTCATTGTCATAAATCACTCCGTTGGAACCGACATTAAATCCGTCCTCACCTATCTCAATCGGGCCCATATCTCCCATTACATAACCTTTTCCCGGCAGAACCAGAAAGCCGTCTTCATCTTTATCAAAGTTACCGTTTCTCGTCAGATATTCCCCATTATCTCCCCGGATCACGAAAAAGCCGTCTCCGTGGATAGCCATATTATAGGGATTATCCGTTTCCACTATAATTCCCTCTTCAAAATCCGTCGCTTCACCGGCCACGATGGCTATCGGAGACCCCTGGCCGACAGGCGTTTTGGCTGTCCCTGTCTGCCTCACCAGCTCCTGGTCAAAGGTAGTTCCCATAAGCCGTTTTGACCGGTAGCCGGGAGTCTTCTGGTTCGCCATATTATCTGCCGTAATATCTAATGCCCGGCGGTTCATCAGCATACCTGACGCCGCCGTATAAAATCCTGAAAACATCTGCTCACCCTCTCACATATTCGATCAGATCCTCTTTCAGCTTTGTAATCGCCTTTGTATGGATCTGGCAGACTCTGGATTCACTTATCTCCAGAATCTCTGCTATTTCCGCATATTTTAATTCTTCATAATAATAAAGTGTAATAACTAAACGTTCCTTTTCCTTCAGAGATTCAATCGAAGTAGTCAGAGTTCTGCATATCTCCTTATAATACAGACTTTCTTCCGGCTTATAAGAATCGTTCCGGTTCTCCGGCTCCGCCCTCAGAATCGTACCCGTAATGTCTTCCAGCATGGATTCCAGGGAAATGACTACAGAATGGTTCATATACTGTAAATGGCTCTCCACCTTCTCCGGAGGAATATCGAGATAGGATGCAATTTCTTCCACATCCGGCTCTCTCATATTCCGGTTCGACAGACTCGCATAAGCCTCTTCGATTTTTTTATTAAAATTCCTTGCCCTGTGAGGAACCCAGTCTTGTTTTCTGATAAAATCAATCAGTGCGCCCCTCACCCTCATATAGGCATAGGTCTCAAATTTAGCCCCTTTTGTCTTATCATACCGATCCATACAGTCCATCAGTGCCAAAACTCCCTGGTTAATCAAATCTTCTTCCTGGGCGTAACCTGACGCAATGCCCCGCATCTGGGAGGCTGCCGAACGGACGATGTAGATACAGCTCATCGTCAGCTCATTTCGCAGCTCCAGATCTTTTGTTGCCTGGTATTTTTCAAGGGACTTTATAAAATCCTGACTGCTTTCCATCGCCATTCATCTCTTGCTTTCCGTTATTCTAACGCGATACTTCCCAGCGCCTGAATCTGTATATTATTATCAATCTCGCTGAAAGAGACCACCGTCACATTGGGATAAAACTGATCGATCAGTTTTTTAAAATAGATTCTCACAACCGGAGAGGTAAGTACGATAGGGATTGAAACCAGCTCTTTGATCTTTCCTATCTCCTCGGTGGAGACATTGATGATTTTCTGTATCGTTATCGGATCCAGCGCCAGATAGGAACCGGTATCCATCTTTTTCACCGACGACATGATCATGTTCTCGATCTTCTCATCCAGACTCAGTACCTTCATCTGCCCGGCTTCTGAGAAGCGGTGGGAAATCGTTCTCTTAAGAGCCTGCCGTACATATTCCGTCAGCATATCCGTATCCTTGACCTGAGTGCCGTAATCGGACAGCGTCTCGATGATTGTCTCCATATCCCGTATCGGAATGCCTTCCCTCAAAAGATTGGCCAGCACTTTCTGAAGACTGCCCACCGTGATGATGGATGGGATCGTATCCTCCAAAATGGTGCTGTTGGTCTTTTTCAGATTTTCCAGCAGATTGTTCACTTCCTGACGGTTTAACAGCTCATGAAGATGTTCCTTTATGATTTCCGAAAGATGGGTGATTATCACCGATGTCGGATCGATCAAAGTATAACCGGCCAGCTCCGCCTGGATTTTTTTATCCTCGCTGATCCATTTGGCAGGAATATGGAAGGCCGGATCCACCGTCTCTATACCCGAAATATCGTCGCTTTCATCACCGGGCGCCAGCGCCAGATAATGATCGGTCAGGATGTCGCCTCTTGCCACCTCTTCCCCCTTCAGAAGAATGCTGTACTGATTCGGGTTGAGCTGCCCGCTGTCCTTGATGCGGACCGACGGGATGACAAATCCCATCTCCAGAGCCATCTGCTTTCTAAACATTACGACACGGTCGATAAAGTTTCCTCCGCTGGATTCATCCACCAGCGGTATCAGGCTGTAGCCGAATTCCATCTCTATCTGTTCAACATTCAACAGAGAGTAGACATTTTCGATATTCTTATAAAAGGATGCCTCGCTGGTCACTTCCGTCTCGATCAGACTGCCTGCAGCGGCGGCCTCTTCCACGATGTTTCTTTCTTTTCTTTGTAAATAGTAGCCTCCCCCGATCATAACGGCGGAAATTGAAAGAATCTGCGGCACCGGGAAACCAGGAATTAACACCAGGCACAGAATTGCCGAGCCTGCAATCATAATAACCTTGGGCTGGGCCAGGAACTGGCTGGCAACCTCTTCACTCAAATTATTTTCCGACGCGGACCGCGTTACTATCATACCGGTAGCCACAGAAATCAGCAGGGCCGGAATCTGGGAAACAAGTCCGTCACCGATGGTTGCCGTCGTATAAATCTGCATTATCTCTGAGATTGACCCCTGGTTATTGGTAAATCCCACGATCAGACCGCCGATGAAATTGATCAGTGTAATAATGATGGAGATAATCGCATCTCCTTTGACAAACTTCGTTGCGCCGTCCATAGAGCCGAAGAAATCTGCTTCCCTCTGTATCTTGGAACGCCTGCTCCTGGCCTGATCCTCATCGATAAGGCCGCTGTTTAAGTCTGCGTCAATCGCCATCTGCTTACCGGGCATCGCATCCAGTGTAAATCTTGCCGCAACCTCGGCCACACGCTCAGAGCCTTTTGTAATGACAATAAACTGAACCAATACAATGATAAGGAAGATGACAAAACCAATTACCACATTTCCTCTGATTACAAATTCACCAAACGTTTTTACGACCTGACCGGCGTCTCCGTTGTTAAAAAGAATCCTTCTTGTGGAAGAAATGTTAAGTCCCAGCCTGAACAGTGTCGTAATCAAAAGAATCGACGGGAATATGGAAAACTCCAGAGCTTCCCTTATGTACATCGTCATACACAGAATAAGGAATGACAGCGTAATATTTGTGATGAAAAAGAAATCCAGTAAAAATGTGGGCAGAGGGATAATAATCAGGAAAATGATTCCGATTACACCCGCTGTCACCAGTAAATTAAATCGTTTCAAGACAGACCACCATTTCGGATAATATTCTTAGTATCAATAATTTCGCTGACTTTGACCCCAAAGTTATCATCGATCACAACGACTTCTCCCCTGGCAATCAGCTGGCCGTTGACAATAATGTCAACCGGAGCATCGGCAGCTTTTTCCAGTTCGATCACCGTTCCGTTATTAAAATTCAGGACATCTCTCAGTTTGCGCTTCGTCTTTCCAATTTCTACACAGACATTGAGCGGAACATTCATAATGAGTCCCAGATTTCCTTTGATTGCAGGTTCCGGTGCAGCGGCTGCATAACCCGCGCTGCCTGCCGCATTGTAAGCTCCGTAACCGGCACCGCCTTTTGTTACGGGCTCCGGCGCCATACGGCCATTAAGAACCGGGACTTCCCCACTGCCTGAAGGCGACAGAACTTTCTGAAGGTCCGCTTTCCGTTCCGACTCCATCCGCTCCTCATCGGCCGCCCTCTTTTTTTCAACCGCCTCTTCGATACTTTCAAACGCTTCTTCGGAGATGCACTGGATAAATTCACTCTCGATCATATCATTGATTACCAGCTTATAGGTAATCATCTGAACCATGTCTTCCCCGTCGCAGCCTATAATTTTATCAAGCTTCTGACCTTCATCATATAGCATAAGCTGACAGGCAGATGTCTTCATCCCGTCCCCCCCGACCAGGTAACCGGCAATAGAAGCCGCCGCTTTTTTTATCATCTGATTCATTATTTCACCGGCAGCGCTGAGCGCAACATCGTCAAATTCAAAATCCGGCTCCGGGAGATCTTCATTCCCCATCAGCTCATTTAAAAATACCTGCATATCTCTCTGACGGAATATCATAACAATGTTTCCCGATGCCCTGTCTGTGAGACAGAATTTAACAAAAATTACCGGCTGCAAAAGGGCAAATCCCACTTCATTTGTCTTCTGCTCCTGAATTTGCGGGGTTGTCACCTGAATATTTGATTTCAGTATGGATGAGAGAGATTCTCCCGAATGTTTTGCAAACAATTTCATAATATCATGGAAAATCACTACCTGTTCATTTGTCATAGCTTAACTCCTCTTATTTCACTTGCCCTTTTTTAATTTTTTCTCTTTCGCGCTCTTCTTTTCCAGCTTTTTCTCTTCCTTTTCTTCCTGTTCCGCCTGTTCATCTTTGACGCTTACCGGCAATAGCTTATATAGCTTTTCTTCGATAAACCTTGGGTTCTCACCTTCCTGGATGGCAAGCACCCCCTCCATGACAAGATTTTTACACAGAAATTCTTCCTCATGCCTCATCTTCAGCTTGGAGGCAATCGGTAGAAATACAATATTGGCAAGAAAAGAACCGTATAGAGTTGTGATCAGGGCCACAGCCATACCGGAGGCAAGCACATCCACATCCTGCATATTGCCGAGCATCAGGATCAGTCCTATCAGAGTTCCAATCATTCCAAAAGCCGGAGCAAAGGCGGCTCCCTTTTCATAAAAGGATCGGTCCAGTGCATGGCGGTCTTCCAGCTGCATAAGCTCTGTCTCCATCAGACTTTTAACCTTTTCCTGATCGACCGAGTCAACTACCAGCATCAAACTGTTGTAGAGGAATGGATCGTCAATTTCAGTCAGCTTGTCTTCCAGGGATAAAAGCCCCTTCATTCTCGCTTCCGTAGCTAAATCGACAATCTGCTGAATTACCTGTCTTGTATTAAATGTCTGAGGCCTGAATATTATTTTTAAGTGCTTTCCTATCTTTTTGAAGGAACTTCCGGGGAATGATATCATCATAACCCCCACGGTCCCTCCCAATGTTATAAATAAGCTTGGCAGATCGGCAAATGCCTTTAAGTTTGTATACATAAACCGCATGGTTTCCTGATCAAACATCATTCCGAATAATACAAACCCCACCGCAAAAAATAAACCGAGTATTGATAAAGCGTCCATCTTGTTATTTCCTTTTCACTATCTTTTTCGTTTGTCCTCATTTTTCATACATTTTATCCAGCAGTCCCCGAAACGTGTTTCTTTTAAACTCTTTTGGTTCCCGGACAAGCAGATGTTTGCCGTTCGTCAGCAGAATGGTCGTATCCGGATTTTCCGTAATAATTTCAATCAAATCGCAATTCAATACGAACTGTTCTCCGTTTAATTTCGTCAGTGTAATCATTTATTCACCTGTTAACCTTTCTCACCGCTCATCCGGGTTTTAGAAATATCTTCATTCTCTTTATGTAATATTAACTCTTATTATCTCTTCAGATTAACCAGCTCCTCGAGAACCTGATCCGATACCGTAATAATACGTGAGTTAGCCTGAAATCCCCTCTGGGTGACAATCATATCGGAAAACTCGGTGGAAATATCTACATTAGACATCTCAAGGGCCGAGGAACGCAGACTTCCTGAACCTCCGTTGCCCGGCTGGCATGCTTTTGCCTCACCGGAGTTGGAGGAAGCCGTAAAGTAGGAGTTTCCTATCTGCTCAAGTCCGTAAGGGTTATCAAATGTAACCAGATCCACCCGGCCAATCTGGAGGATTCCCAACTGTGGATGCGTAATCTGGACAATACCATCCGAAAGAATCGCTATCGGGCAGTCGGACAGCGCCTGTGCGCCTCCTTCTGTTCCGTCTTTCAGGGTAAAGGTTTTATCTCCCAGACCCAGGTTTTTAGCCTGGTAGGATGCGGTTGCCGTTCCTGTTTTACTTGCCAGGCTCTCTCCGTCCGCAGGATCATTTCCTGAGTTATTATCTTTAAATTCCTTTGTAATTGAGGAAAAACCTTTATGGCTAAGCTCAATACTCTGTCCTTCCGTCTCTTTCGGGTGGTTTTTAAGTGAGTCTTCCGTTTCTTTTAAGAGGACAGATTTTGGAGTATCGCTGTTCGAGTAAATCCTGCCTTCAAATTCTCTGTTATTGGTTCCGTCGCCTATCGACGCCTTGATTTCCCAGTAAGCCAGATCATTTCCTGAAGCTTCATGGAAGGTTGCGCTGTAGGTTACATCTCCCTTTGCCGTAAAAATAGGACTTGTGCTGACGGTCTTTGGTTTCATTCCGCCAAAAATCTCATTTCCATCCATGGTCAGGGTACCTGGATTAATTCCGAAGTTTGCCTTTACAATTTCTTCGCCCGTCAGCGGATTAGCAAATTCGCCCATCTCAGGCTGGGAGGAGATCGTAAAATTTCCGGCCGGATGCGCCTGGCCGTCATTGGCTTCTGTGATTGCCGTATTCATTTTATCTGAAAACTGCTGTAATGAAGTAAAATGAGCCTTCGGGTTCACACGGACCGTGATGGAATTGGATGTCAGCTCACCTGCGTTCACTTTGACATCCGATCCGTCCGGAAGTGTATCGTCAAGCTGAAAATGGAATGTCACGTTGGCTGAATTAACCGCATTCTCGGAATTGATAAAATAATCTATCTCGTTGATTGTCTCTTTAGCCTCTGCCTTTGCCGCAGAAAGACTGGGCACGCTTAAATGAATTTTTTCACTGGCCGCCGCTTTGCCCATCGGGTTTCCTGAAACACCCAGCACCGTATATCCGTTGCTGTCAACCAGATTGTTAGAGCTAGGATCTACGTACAGAACACCGGCTCTGGTGTAAAATGTATTTCCAAAAGCATCCTGAACCTGGAAAAATCCTTCTCCCGTAATGGCAAGATCTAAGCCCCTGTCCGTGCTTTGCAGAGCGGAACGGCCCATATTCAGATCGATGCCGCCGAGCTGCACGCCGTATCCAACCTGGCTTGCATTCTTGCCTCCCGTATCATTTCCGCCGCCTGTTGCGCTCTGGAGTGTCTGATAAAATACATCCTGAAATCTTCCTCGGCCTGATTTAAATCCATAGGTATTAACGTTAGCAATATTATTTCCGATAACATCCAGCTTACTCTGATGCGCTCTCATACCTGATACTGCAGAATACAATGATCGTAACATATTTAATTCTCCTTCTCTGAACCGCCCCATCCGTCCGTCGTTCGGGATGGGTTTAAGCTTCCTAAAGGACCAGCTAAATCATAACGGTTCCATCAATATTCGTGAAAATCGCCCCTTTCAGGCTATCGTCACTGACTACGGTTACTACTTTATTATTCCTTATATTTACCACATAAGCGGTGGAATCCACTAAAATCAAAGGCTCCTTCAGCCCTTTTTCTTCAGCCAGCCTTACGCCTTCATTCAGACGTTCCAGATTTTCGCTGGACACATCCACGTTTCGTTCCATCACCCGGTTTACCGCGTGCCTGGAAAAAGAGAGCCTGCTTTCCTCATTTATTTTCTGTTCCAGCATCTCTTTAAATGAGGTATCCGGTTCTTTTGCCTGCTGGCCCTGTTTCTGAATTTCCCAGGGATTTCCGGTGCAGATAGGCGACTGTAAACGTTTATTATATAAAAATTGATCCATACAGTTCTCCTTTCTTATTCTTCCGGGTCCTTACCGCCGTCTCCGTTACCTGAATTTCCTCCGGATTCAGCCGGCGCTGTCTTGATTTGCATTACTTCACTCATTTTATAGGGTTTGTCATTGACGTACACCAGATACTCATTATCCACAAGGGATATCTTATTTACAATTCCTTCCTGTGTATCGAGTTCGCCGCTTACCGTCATCTTTGATGCGACCACATTTTTTCCAACCAGTGAAGAAATAAAATTACTCTTCGAGTTATAAGCCATATCTTCCATATACTGCATAGTAGTAAACTGAGCAAGCTGGGTTACATACTGCGTATCGTCCACCGGATTCATAAAATCCTGATTTTTCATCTGCGCAATCATCAGCTGCAAAAAGTCATCTACCGATACATTTTGTTCATCCGGATCCGCAAATACGGCGTCGATATTCTCACCTGTTTTGCCCGTCCCTTTGTAATTATAATTATCCACCGTATTGGATGGTTTTTGATAATCGTTACTTACAGGCATCCTTATCCTCCTTTCCTGTTTTTTGGGCTGATTTACTTAATGAATATGAAGCATGTCAGATATAAGCCGGAAGTCGGCCGTATTCCTGATTAAGGCCATAATTTACTGCCGTTTCAGCCATTACTTCCTCTTCCCCGCTTTCTTTCCTTACACGACGGCCACTTGGCTGTCCTGGCTGTTCTCTGCGGCTGCTTTGAAAAAATCCCTGCTCATGGCTCATCATATCCATGCCGCCCTGGCTGTTATGATAAATCTCCTGGACTTCCGCGTTAAGGGGAGCCAGCGTCTCTTTCAGGTGCATCATCTCACCCGACAAAATTTT
>OHPG01000753.1_pt1 | contig 9124 bp, 7 predicted proteins | sample 1577751 | NCBI WGS metagenome assembly OHPG01 (sample SAMEA3879548, study PRJEB24766) | human gut metagenome | biome: human-associated habitat; feature: feces | place: USA | collected 1985/1987
TAAAAAGCTGAAGCGAGGCACTGTTTCCTTTGATGAAATGGTGAAGATTGCAGAAGCTGTTGGTGTTGGATATGAGCAGGCGTTTGTGTTGCCGGATGGAGAGAAAATCAGTATAGAACATAAATGAATGTAAGAGACAGAAAAAGCAAGATTGTGATGCTTTTATAAAAAAATGTGATTATAAATAGAGTTTTTTGTTGCATTCGTGGCTTACAGTGAACAGATGATTAGAGGTTGAAAATGAAAATTGGTCGTAATGACCCTTGTCCTTGTGGCAGTGGGAAAAAATACAAAAGATGTTGTTTAAATAAAGCAAAAGAGCAGTACTTAGCAGAAGCGGTTATGTATTCTCTTCAAAATATAAAAAGAGAATCACAAATAAAAAGGTGTTTACATCCTAATTCGAGCGAGTGCAGTGATAGGATAGTAAAAGCTCATGCCATCCAAAACAATCGAATTTTAAATAAAATTGGAGAATCTGGAATGGTAGTAACAATGGATGGTACAATGCATCATCTGTTTCAAACATCAGATATGAAAGGGCGTAGTATAGCTACAACTTTTACTGGTTTTTGTTCCTATCATGATAAGACAGTGTTCCAAGAAATTGAAGATAAAGAGTTTGTTGCTAGTGAAAAACAAATATTTCTAATAACATATCGGACAATGGCATGGCATTACCATAAAAAACAGGTACAGACTAATGCTACCTGTATCCAATATGAAAAAATGTTTGAGAAGGGGTATAATCTTGGAGAATCAGATGATTTTATAGAATATTTAGGAGCATTAAAATTAGGATTAGAGGACAATGAAATTGAAAAACAAAGATTTGATGATGCTTTGCTAGAAGAAAAATATTGTGTTACAAATTCCTTAGTGTGGGAAATTCCATATGAAATAAATTTTGCAGTATCAATGATGACGGAACTTGAGCACGATATATTGGGAAATCAGATTAATGACATGGAGAAAGATGAGAGAATAAAAAAAATATACCTTAACATTTTTCCTGCAAAGGATAAGTCTTTTTGTATTTGGTCATGGCTTAATTATAATGATAGTTTCTATGCTCCATTTTCAAATCAGTTTTTAAGCTTGAGTGTTGTAGATAGGGAAAATTATTTCAATAATAATCTTCCTCGCTGGACAGATTCTATTGTCATTTCCCCACGTTTATGGAAAAAGTGGGGAGCAGCAATTCAGGAGGCTTTTATAACTCATGCGAATTTTGATATTTTGTATCGGCAGATGGAAGCAGAAAAGAATGAGTATGTGTATCAATATAGGGATACTCCTTGGAATTTGTTTGAAAATGTCAGTGCTGCTGAATAACTGTTAAGAGAGATTTTACGATATCAGATGGCGAGAAAGTGGGTGAAGAACAATGAAAAAGTGGTACGACATAATTCCTTATTTAATATTTGGACTAGGCATTATTATGGATATAGGTGTAAATCTCACAGGAATATATAAAATCCCTGTTACAGAATCATATATGGATTACATATTTGCAGGAATAATAACTGTTTCCGTAATGTGTTTTACCCTAGTAACATTAATTTCAAGTTTTTTAGATAATAGTTACTTGGGGTATAAGTTGAAGGACATAATTCAATTTCCCAATTCACCAGTAAATACGAAAAAATATGTAAGAGTTTCTTTATTGGTTATTACTATTGGAGTGTGTCTGCTGGGTATGAATTTTGTGATCAATTGTGCTAACAGTATGACAGCATTGATATTGGCATTAATTTTCTTAGAGGGAAATGTTGCGTTTAAAATCTGGACGATGATTACAAACGAAAGTTATGTTTTTGATTTAGTAATTAGTCATTTTTCTGCTAGTGTGAATGATAACGAAATGGATTTAAAGGAATTCCAGTCACATACGGACACAATTGTAAGCGCGCTGTCAACAGCTATATACGAAAGAAATTATGTTGAGAAAGAGAAGACGTGTGAGATGCTTACAGAGTTGAGTGTCCAGGTTCAAGCAAGGGGAGAGAAAGACGGATATTATGATTACTATAGATATTTTGATATGAAATTGAGAACACAAGTAGACGATTTTACAAAAGCATTTGGATATAATGATATGGTGGAATCTATTGTTAAGATTTATACACGAATGAGTAATTTTGAATATGGAAGAATAGAATTATATGTTATTCCTTTAAAAAATATGCAATTTTGGAATGATCAGTTACTACTTGAAAACAATTATTTTAATCAAATGATAGAAATTGATTTGTTGGATGTATATAAAAAGAAAAAAATCTCAAATTCTGAAATAGAAAGAATTTTCTATGTTTACTTTGACAGTATCATGCATAATAGCTTATGCACAAGAAATGTTCGAGAACAGCTTGTTGAGAACTATATTGCTGCATTGATGAAGCTACAGTGGAAAACTAATGAAGACGGAATAGAACCGGATGTAAATAGTTTGCTAAATGTACTCAAATACTTTGTTTTAAAAAACAATAATGTAGAGGAAAGAAACTATATGTTTCAAATAATGATTAAACAAACATTTTATAATAATATGCCATATAATAAGGAAAAGTATTTTGATTTTTTAGCATTACTTTTTCAAGCTTTTTATGCGTTTATTTTTTGTGAAGGAGAAACATTAAATCAGAATTATAGGAACAGTTTGCAGGATACTTTTACAATAGAATTTTCATCGGAGACAATTGTAAAAATGAGTGCTTTATGGTTACTAAGAATAAATGTTCAGGAAATTCTTCGTGCAATTGGACGGAGAATTCAAAGAGGTTCAGATTTTCTTGAAAGAAGATTTGAAAACTTTCCTTCATTTATGATGGCTAAATCGGTTGTATGGACTTCAGAATTTAATATTGATTTTATGTTGATACTTTATTTGGTATTCAATGATGAGGTTGGATTTTACAGTATCTATGAGGCTTTTTTTAATTGGGATGCCATAAATGATGAATGCAAAATAAAGATATTGGGAGAACTCCAAAATCAGTTTGATATGAAAACGGGTCTGCTGAAGGATGGCTTTGTTAAGCAGTACAAACAATATGAAAATCTCTTGAAGCATTCAAGCAACATCACGGAACAAATACAAATAAAGCTGTTTAAGTATATTTGTGAAGCACATACGAATTTAAGACAGAAAAAAATTAATGAATCAGAGCTTAAACCTATAGATATAGATTACAAAGATATTATGGCAAGAATAAATGAATTAATGGAAAAAGACGGTATATTTGGATGGGATTTACAATATTTTACGGAAGGTTATATAAAATTTGTAATGCCAGATTGTATAAGTAGGAGAGAATATCGAACACCGCAAAGTACAGCAAGAACAATTCAAAGAGGAATTATTGAAGCGGTTAAGAGTTATATTCGGCAGCGTGCTAATAAATTAACTCTCACATTTGACATTGAAGGGGTGAGGAATGTGCTCACGTTTATTGGCGAAAATGAATATGATGCCAGAAATTATACTTTTACCGATGATTGGGCATTGACAAAATTAAGAGATGAGTCAGAGTTTATAAAATTAGAAGAAGAACAGAAAAGGATTGAATTTGTGGTTACTCCTCAAATTTATGATAATCTGTACTTTAACAAAGAAAAATTTCGCTTTAATGTTAAAATATCCAATATAGACTTTGTTGACTTAAACGAAAGGGAATGTGAGGCTTTCTTGGAAAGCTCAAAAAGCTATAATGGATTGTATAATGTGGATGGAGCATTGATGCCTAAAGAAGAAGCAATGAAATGTGTTAAAAAAGTATATTGCAAAGAACAGTACAGTTTTAAGCTAATGATTGGCTTAGGGAAAAATGATGTGACGTATATAGAATTCGAACATTAGATTTGTTCCATAGGCTAAAATTAAAAGGAAAAGGAATGGATATGTTTCTGCCAACGGATAAAACACTAAAAACAGCGGTGGATTAAGTTGGACAAACCGATGGGCAAAAGACGTACTTCCTGTCCTCTCGTGCCACGTTGAAACAGTGGTTCTGCTGGAGCGGAAATCCCAGTAAAACAAAGGGTTTCGGGGTTTTGGGCAGGATATGTAGGTGTGCTTTTGGGGTTGGTTGGCGTGAAATATGTTTCCGATTACTGTAGTGGGGTAAGGGAAATGTACGTTTTGGCAAAAGTTATCAGATATTTGGAAGGTGGAGTTTATGAAAGAATATTGTATATATTGCGGAAAAGAAATTATTAATCAAAAAAGAGCTAGCAATAATAAAGATTATTCTCAAGTTTTTAAAAGCAGTGAACATATCATTCAAAATGCTCTTGGGGGAAAACTTGAATCAGAAAAAATATGCTGTGATAGGTGTAACTACCATATGGAGAAATTGGTTGATAAGAAGTTCTGTGTATTGTTCGCTGCATTAACATCAAAAATTGAAGGATTAAAAAAAACTAATAATACAAATAGTAAACCAGTATATTCTGGATATGCAATTTATAGCAATGAAGATACAAAGAAATTAGTTCAAGCAGAAGTTATTAAAAAGTCAAATGTGAAGAAAAGTCAGGAATTAATTGATATTGAAAAACATAATGGCTTAGATAATTTAGACAATAGACTCAGAAATGCAATAAAAAATACGAAAGTTCTTTTTAATGACTTCAAACTAGAAAATGAAATATTCAAGCAGGGTTTATCTAAAATTGCCTTTAGCTATGCTATTCATTCTGGCATTGAAAAAAAATATTTAGATAATTCCTTTAATGTGAAATTAGGTGGAGATCATGATGAGCTCGTAGAGATTAAGTTTAATACAAAAGTAATTCCATATTACCCTGGTAATGAATTTGACAAGTATATAGAGTTGAATACAGATTTTCAACTAACTCATAATTTGATTTTATTTAGTTATTGTCAACAGCTATGGTGCTACATTGATCTATTTAACACATTCCAATATTATATGCTATTAAGTAATGATTATAAATGTAGAGATGAATTTAGATACTATATTTATAATGAGGATTATCAATATATGCAGACGGATGCCAATACACTATATAAAAGTTATAAAGAATTTATATGGTCAAAAGCACAGACTTATTCTCAATACAGGTCAAAAAATAAAATGAGCTATAATTTCTATATTAATGAGGATGGAGTCTGCAGTTATTATAGATTAGAAAATCCATTGGAATATTATGGTGAAGGTAGATACCAATTTATTTTATATCCATTGTGGATTATTCAAGCCTTAAATCAAAGCGATATTTCAAAATATACTACAACAAAATTTGTACGACTAAATCAGTATCTTATTAAAGATAATCCTTGGTTGACAGATAAAGACTTTGAAAATATATCAGATGTAGATATGGAAAAGATTTATGATTTGTGGTTAAACTCCCATAACCCAAAAACCAGTGAAAATTAGATTCAAATAATATTTATCATTAGGTGATAATAATAATCTTTATAAATGACGGGGTAGAGTGGTACCCCCATATTAAAGATGTAAGTAGATTTTCCTCGTGTGGTATAAAACTTCCGTCCACAGGAATATGGAAACAGTGGTTTTGCTGGAGCGGAAAGAGCTGCAAATCAAAGCGATCCGGGGCTTTGGGCTTAATATGTGGGTGTTCTTTCATGATTGACTGAGATGTAATCTGTTTCCGGTTACCATGGTTAGGTAAGGGAAAAGAACGTTTGGCCAATGATATTATATTTGTTATAACTAAAGAAAAGCGTGGAGAAAGCACTGGAGAAATTCTGAAAGAAATAATTATAAAGTTCAATATGATTTAAAGGAGGTAATATGTGGCCAATTGGAACTTATGAAAGATTTTTAAGAAAAATTAAAGGTCAAGAAGGCCGGCGAAAGGTTAATTATTTTGGCATCTTGCTTTGTGACATAAGGCAAGCTAAAGCTAAGGAATATATACTTAACTATCTTGAGGTTTTTGATGATGAGTCATCTGAGAATATAGATTTTTACATACCCGGATATATTTTAAGAGATAACAATGGAAAAACAGATAATAGCAGTATTTCAATTAAGGGAAAATATTATAAATATGATGAACAGGAATATTTTAAGTTTTGCAAAAAACTTGAATATGATTTTAATGTTTTGTTCCCTTTTTCAGCTACTTTAGTATTGATGGAGTATTTAGGGGGCGATTTTTCAAATGCAAGGAAAATGATATTTGAACTAGAAAGTTCCGAGGAAGGAATTAGGTCAGCAGGAAAGTTTTTTATTGAAATATTTCGAATAGCGGCAGAAGGGAACATGGGACAGACATTAGACGAAATATCAAGAAGACTATCAGGTGAAAGTAAAAAGGGAATTATTTTGGCTGGCGGCAAAACTATAATGAACTTTTTTGGCGTAGATGTAGAACCTATAATTAATCAATTGGGTGAGATAACGAAGTACAAGATTAAATAAGTTAACACAACTGGTTTAGAATGCTGAGTTTACTGAAGGTATTAGTATGGAGCAAATTGATTTAGACTAAATTTTGCCTCAGATTGAGGGGAAATTATTTCGAATTGAGAGGGTAAAGAATACTTTTGCCATGTAGTATAAAACCTCCGTTCCACCAAATATTGAAACCGCCGTGTTTCTCGTGCGGAAACCTTAATTCTATACGGGAAAGCGGAATTATTTGGAGCAAATGGAGTTGTGTTTTAACGTGAGGTGAGTTGGATAAGTTTCCAAAGATAGGGGAAAGGGGATAGAACTTAAAATTCATTATAGGACTTCACGATGAAAGTGAAAAATTACTGAATCTTTCTTCTCATTATGTTATACTTATTGAAATAAACCGTGATTTAAAAAGCTGAGCAGCCACATTTTATTAGTCTTAAATTTAATGGTTAATTCACAAAAGACAGGAGGTTTAGCAATGAAAGTAAATTTAAATGTTATTTTGGATGCGATCGAAATGGCAGATGATAATTACACATATTTTTTGGATCTGGAAACAGGAGAAAGTGTATTCCTTGTAGATGAACTGGTTACTGGTCTGGATAATAAGGGACTGGATCATGAAATTGAAGAAAACTTGGGACGTTATTTAAGGCTTCCGACAAAATTTGAAATTCACGAATATCATATCATGGAAGAATTTATCTGGACTTTAAAAGGTAAAAAGGCGGAAGAATTGGGCTATGCCATACGGGGGCGGGGCGCGTTCAGGAGATTTGACGATATGATTGATAGAATGGGGATTACACAGCAGTGGTATAATTTTCAGGCGAAATATTACAGGGAACTGGCGATTGAGTGGTGCCAGGAGAATGGTTTAGAATATACAGAGGAGAGCATGTGAAAATAGGTTGGCTTCGGTGAAATCTGTTCTGGGTTAAACGCCGTGTTTATGAATATGCTGTTTAAACTTAATTATGACATCTTCCTTGTCGAAAAAAGCGGCACGGCATATTTATCGTAAATTGGACTATGTGGATTCCGGGGCAATGTTTTATTTATGATATGGAAAGCAGGAAAGATCATGATAAGGTATGTAACAAAGAACGATGAAGGTCAAATACTATCCATGATGGAACTGGTAAAAGATGATTTTGCCGGGTATAAAGAAAAGGAATTTTTAGAAGCAGTATATAGTGCCATCAGCAATGATGAAGCAATTATGGAAGAAAAAGATGGTAGAATTGCAGGAATGCTTATGTGTTCAAGGGGAGAAAAAGAATTGTCTTTTCTTGCCGTACATCCTGAGTATCGAAAGAAAGGTGTTGCTAAAAGATTGATTGAGAAAATGACGGAGTGGTTTACTGTGGGAGATATTATTTCCGTCGTTACATTCCAAGACGGCGTGCTATCATGCATGTGGATTTGCAGATGATGAAAAATTGACTGTATTTGATTATCCCTGCCAGAAGATGGTTCTTAGGATTTTACATTAATGTGATGGGGAAATCTGAGAGCATTGGAGCTGCTTGAATGATACCCAAAGCACAGTTTAAAAGGTGAGTATTATGGAGAAGAAAAAGCTTGTAAAATATTTTTATGAGGTAATTGTTTCAAATAATTTACTGGATGAGCTTTCCCAATATATTTCGGAGGATTGCGTACTGAAAGTTGGAGAAAAAATGGTACCGCTTGGATTAGACGGTATGAGACAGCATTTAGCCGATGTAAAAAAGACTTATCCGGACTACACTATGAACATTATTAAGCAGTATTCAGATGGCGATTATGTTATCTCTGAATTTATTATGCAGGGGACTCATAAGGGAGAGTTTATTGGTATCAAACCAACGAATAAGAAACTCACTATTACAGGGGTTGATATTGATAAAGTAGTGGATGGAAAAATTGTTGAACACGGAGGCGCAACAAATACTTTTGACACTTTTTTTGAAAACAATTTAATCAGGCCGGTGTAGTATCTAATCTACTGTATTTTTAATAATAAGCCTCTATTAAAGCACGAGTCAGACAACGGCTGGTGCTTTTTGTGTGCCCGATAACCGAGGACCGTCTATGAGTTTGGGAATGGAGATACGATTGCGCAGGATGATAGGAAATAAAATATAAATGTATCAAAAGCGTGTGTCTTTATTTAATAATTAGTGCTAAGATATATATGAAAGCCCCAGCCCCTTTAATTATCGCCGGAATAGAGATTTTAGAAAAAATAGGTTATATAATACCTCAGTATTGTTAAAAAACTTCCGGTTATTATGAGAGGCGGACATCAAAGAAGGAAATACGGGACAACTTTTAAGGGAAAAATCATAGCGCCGGCGCGGATGACTCTGACAGATAACGATGCTCTAATAGATATAATGTGATATGATAGCATACGGGAATCCTTGCCGTTTTGTGAGAGAAAATAAATAGATTTCAAATTATTTGAATTTCCGGAGGTAGGAGTTTGGATTTAGTTTATATCAATCAAATGTTAAGCAGAGAGAGTTTATATTGGGGTTCCTGCTGTTACGAAGATGTAGAATTAAAATTTGATGTTACGCCACATGAATATCTCGAATTTATGGAGGAGGATTTAAAGGGAGAAGATAAGCGGAATTTAATTAATGCATTATCTAATGCTAAAAGAGCGTTGGATTGTCAAATAGAATCTCTTTTATATGGATACTGTTTAAAAGCTTATACTGATAAGAAAAAGA
>OHPG01000754.1_pt1 | contig 9102 bp, 5 predicted proteins | sample 1577751 | NCBI WGS metagenome assembly OHPG01 (sample SAMEA3879548, study PRJEB24766) | human gut metagenome | biome: human-associated habitat; feature: feces | place: USA | collected 1985/1987
TATTATGGATTCATTTTTAGGGCAACACAATCCGTCGAATTATTTTGCGCTTACATTTTATGAACCGTGTATCCACGCTACAGTCAGAATATGAAGGACAAAACTTTGCTACTGAGCAGATTGAATCCGTTTTAAATTATTCTAGCAAAGCGTTAAGTTCGAATAAAGAGATTTTGGACGATTATCAGGAAAGTTATCAGACGTTTTTGCAGATGGATATGGTAGCAAATGAAAAGCTGTTTTCTGTAGACTACGATAAATCCAAGAAATCCTATGGTCAATTATATGAAGATTATGCGGATGCAGTAGAGAAATATAATGAAGCGTTATCCAGTGGGGATACCTCTAAAATTGAAGAAGCAAAGACATCATTTGAAGGAGTGCAAAAGGCAGTTGATTCCGTTGTTGGAAGTGATAATAAGTACACTTCAGTTTTTGAAGGTGTGACAGATCAACTGGCGAAAGCATCCATTGCAGCAAATGAATTTAAGAAAGTTTTGGGAAAAGACGGAACGGATGAAGTGCTTAAAGGCTTTGAATCTTCTGCAAAAACTTATGCAAATAACATCAAACGTCTTGGACTTAGTGATCTGGACTTCCAGATTGCATTAGACACAGAAGGTTCACAAAAAGGTGAAGTTGCTATCCAGGCATTGACACAGGCTGCTTTGGATATGGGGTTGATTGCCGGGACATCTTCGGAAGAAGTACAACCTTTGTTGGATGTACTGGTGGAATTAGGAGTTATTTCTACACAAACCGGAGACAATGTAGAAGAATCTGCAAAATCATTTGAAGAGTTAGCAAATTCCACACAGACAACGTTGAAGACGATTTCAGCAGTATCGGAAGCGTTGGAGGGACAGTCTACAGGAAAATCCATTGATGTGGAAACATTTAATTCAGAAGAATTAATAGAATATCAATCTGCATTAGAATATGTAAATGGTACAATGCGTTTAAATGAAGAACGGGTAGCAGAAATTACACAGGCAAAAGCAGAAGAAGCGGTTGCAACGAACAATGCAAACAAAGCACAGAAGCAATCAGAGTATTTGAAAAATGCCGGGGAAATTGAACAGCTAAGAGAAAAGCTGAAATCTTTAAATGAGGGAACAGATGCTTATACTCAAACAAAATCAGAATTGGATTCTTTAATGTCTGCAAATTCTGCAATTGCAGCAGAGTGTCAACAGTATGATTTGCTTACATCTGCAATCAAAGAGGCAACAGGTGCGTATCAAAACTGGCTGGATAAACAAGATACAACAGAATCTGGAGATATGTTTGATGCTTCTTTGGATGCAATGCAGGCGATTTCAGATGTAGCGGATCCGAATTCTGAAGATTATGGAAGAGTTGGAACAAAAAGATATGAGGCAGCAGTAGATTTCATTGTGCCAGAATCTATTAACCATGAAGATGAACAGGCTGTTCAAAATTATATGAATAGCATCGGTGAATATTTTAACTATGACGAAAATGGTCAGAGAGTTGGAATGGATGTTGCTCAATTTTGTAGCAATGCTGTTAATGCTGGTTTGATGAATGTAGAAACAGATGTCAACGGGAAAGAAATCTTTAATCTTGCCGATGGAATTAAGATGGAAGACTTTGAAGAAAAGTTGAATCTCTCAAAATCTATGGTACAGGCAATGTTTGGAGAAATGGAAGAGTTTGGCGGTAAGTTTGACTGGACAGATGAAGCAATACAGACAGTAGGGGATTTGGGTGTAAAAGCATATGAATCAGCAAATGCTCTGCAAAGTTTAAAAGAAAATGAAAATCTGGATATAAAAATGGATGTATCTGGAATTGAAGATATAGAAGGTAAGATTACAACATTGGATAGCACAATCGCTCAAATGAATGAAATAAAAGCACGTCCGGATGTTGATGCTTCTTCCATCGAAAATGCAAACAATATTATTCAGTATTGTATTGCACAGAAACAGCAGTTGACAAATCCTGTAGTTATGAACGTAGATACATCTCAGGTAGAAGGTGAAATGGCAACTGTTCTGGCAAAATTACAAGAATTTCAAACAGCAAAAAATGAGTTGGATATGCAGGCATCTGTTGGTGCTGATACGTCAGAAGCACAAGCAAAAGTAAATTCTCTAGCTTCTGAAATTCAGGCAATGCAGCCAACCATTCAAGCGAAAGTTAGTGGTAGTTTTGATGCATCATCCATAGAGAGTATTGTAGCTAGTATTGGTACTATTACACCAGAAATGTTAGTGAAGTGCGGAGTAAATGATACAGCGATTCAAAATTATACGCCGGAAAACAAAGATGCAACAGTGACTTATCATTTGAATTCTACGGCGGTTGATAATTATAATCCATCGAATTTGCAAAGAACTGTGACTTATAATGTCATAACGAATGGTTCTGCACCGAAGGTAAATGGAACTGCTCATGTAGATGGAACAGTAAATTTGAAAGCCAGAGCAGGTCATGCATTTTCTCAAGGTGACTGGGGAATTAAGAAAGATGAAGTGGCTTTGGTTGGAGAATTAGGAAATGAACTGATTGTATCCGGAAACAGATGGTGGACGGTTGGTGATAGAGGAGCTGAATTTGCCAATATTCCCAGAGGTTCAATTGTCTTTAACCATAAGCAAACGGAAGAAATCTTTAAAAATGGATATGTGACTTCTAATGGTGGGAGAGGGAAAGCCTATGCATCAGGGAATGCGTATGTAACAGGAAGTATAGGAGTTAGTCATGCGAATAAAAATGCAGCAATTTCTTCTTCCACTTCCAACAATCTCAACTCCGCATCCAATAATCTTTCCGAAGCTGCCGAGAAATTATCAGAAGCGGTATCTGGATATACAGACTGGGTAGATGTATTATTCAAACGCCTAGAATCACAATATGATTTATTGATGAGTCAAATGGAGCGTATCGCACATCTTCCAGATAAGCAACAGAAACTGTATGAAGCAATGTCCAAGAACAGTGAACTACTGAATAGGACTCAGCAAGCAATTGGGACTTATCAAAGTCATTTTGATTCTATTGTTCAACAGAGTGGAATAAACCCACTTATCGTCCATCAGATTCAGAACGGGTCTATGGATATTTCAAAATACGATGATGATACTCAAAAAATAATCAGTGAGCTGCAGTCTTATTATGATAAACTCGTAGACTGTAATAAACAGTACGATGACCTCTTAAATAAACAGAGTGAACTGGCGCAGACAGCATTGGATAATATTGAAGATTACATCGATATGATGACTGGAATTGAGTCCTCTGCTGTAGATTATCAGGAAGCATTGCGTGAGTTAGCGGCTGCAAAAGGAGAATCTGCATATTCTGATAATATGTATGGATCTCTGCAAGAATCTATCAAAAATCAACAGGACGTTGCAGGTAAATTACAGTCACAGATTAAATCATATCAAGATGAAATCAATAAACTCATGGCAAATGGGTATATGGCTGAATACTCAACGGAATGGTTTGAAGCACAAGCTGCATTAAACGGATTCAGACAAGAAGCTGCTGAAGCTGAGAAAACACTGATTGAATTACAAGATCAGTTAAGAGAACTTGATTTACTGAAACTGCAACAGGTTATTGATGAGTTAGACAGAACTGCAAAACGACTGGAAAACAATTCTGACCTTACAGAATCAAAAGGTGAACAGGTATCTGAAAAAGATTTACAGGCACAGCTTGACAATGCAAATGCACAGATTCAGGCAAATTACGATAAGCGGAATGAACTATTAAAGGATCAGGCAAAATATGATGTCGGTTCTGACAAATATAATGAATATGCGGAAGAGATAGAAAAGCTTGATGATGCTATCTTTGATGCAATGGAGAATATTGAAGACCTCAAAAATAAAATCTGGGAAGTAAGATGGCAACCGTTCTTTGATGGACAGGAAGCATTAGGTGATCTGATTGACCAGACAGATGATTTAAGAGGACTTTTAAATAGTGATGCTTTTGTTGGGAAAAATGGTGGATTAACACTTGATGGCATTGCAAATTTGGCTTTGATTAGTCAGGGTATGAATGCTGCGAAACAACAGATTAAGAATTACAACGAAGCATTAAAGAAACTTGACGAAGATTTAAAGAACGGAAATATATCTACAAGCGAATATAAGGAGCAACAGAAAGATTTTCTCGATCAGATTTCAAGCTCTGTTAGCGTTGTTGAAGATTATAAAGATTCTATTGTTGATCTCTATACAAAGATGCTTGAGCAAGAGAATGAAGTTGCTCAAAAATCGATTGATAAGCAGAAGGAATTATTGGATATCAAAAAGAAAAATGCTGATTACAATAAGACTCTGCGTAAACAGGCTAGAGATGTGAATACATTGAAAGCTCAGATTGCTGCACTCGAAGGCGTGAAGTTATTTGCGCGACTTCTATTTAATAGCGGGAAAGTCCCCACAACCCTATCTTGCTACAACGGAACTGGAAACGGTAAACGTGAATGCGGTACGAGTTTATAACTCAACAGTCTACGGATAGAAACCATAAAAAACAGATAGGTTAGGGATAACCGGGTGTGCAAGTCACCCAGACGCAACGAACTTCCTAAGTCATATATGATTTATGATATGGAGGACGCTCAACGACTGGTAAGTCCTATATATTATATATGTAGGCATAGGGTTACAAGCGATTGGTAACTCGAAAAATATAGACTATTTGAATAAGAAATGAAACGTATGTTTGGACTATTCCTTTCTCTATGATTAGTATATAATAAAGGTTATACTAGTGATAAAGGATGGGGGATATTATGTCTTATAATAAATTTGAAAATCTTTTAAGATGGACATCTCATAAATTAAAAATTCAAGACAAGTTTAACAAAAATGATCAACGTAAAGTAAAGTATCCTAGAGGGGCAATATATGCTTGTTATTTAGGCGAAAATATTGGACATGAAAAAAGTAGATTAGAAGCAAGACCGTGTGTAATCATCTCTAATAATCGAATTAATTATAATGGTTCAAATGTTATAATCGTACCATTATCAAAAACAATACGATGCAAATCGAATTCTACTTCTGAGCTAAGATATGAATGGCACTATATATTAAAAAAATCAAAATATAAAGAATTAAACTTTGATTCATCTATTCAATGCGAAGATATTAGATGCATATCAAAATCAAGAATTGGGAAGTATATATGTCAAGTAGATAATGATGATTTAAACGAAATACGAAAAAGAATCAAAAAGGCTTTACAAATATAGTAAATTGTGATACCATAAATGCAAACAAAATATTATTTATTTTACCCATCTTATGTTTTAATGGTTGTACTATAGGCAATCAGCTTTACGGTTATACTTGATAAACATTTGTTCGTGGGTTCGTGATATTTTTGGATTGGGATGGCATAATCCCGCACTATGAGATTTATATTTTGTTTTATTAAAAGGAGCAGTAAATTACTACTGCTCTTTTATTATGTCCAAAATCATTTCAAAAAAAATTCCAAATTATTCAAATAGAAGGTATAGTCTCAACTTCTGAGGATAACTCAGAGAAGTTCATAAGAGAACTGCATAGCGTAGCGAACTATGTGAAGATAATTGAAATAATGCGAGTGCTCAGGCTGAATTAAAGAGGTTAAAAGCACAACTTAGAGATGCCGAAGAAGAAATGCAAGATACCCGTGATGACCATGAATATGATGTTCGCCAGAATGGTCTGGACGGTTTGAGTGAGGATCTCGATAAACAATTGGAGGAAACATTATATGATGTTACTCATAATGCCGAAAAGCAAGAAGAAGTAATTTCTGGAATGTTAAACCGCGTTGTTGGAAACTACCAACAGGCTTATGACAAAATTCAGCAAATCATCAACAGTACAGGATTTGTACCGAATAAGGATTTATCCAATAATCTTGGAAATCTTGGTACAAGTAATGGAGCGCAGAACCAGGTAGACAACAGTATGACTACTGCTCCTAATTATAAACCTGATGATTGGACGGACGTGAATACCGGTCAGATTCAGAACGGAACAACTCAAAATAACAATGATTGGATTCAAGGAGAAATCAGTAAGAATCCAGATTTATCAAACAGACCAGTTGCAGAAATTGTATTAAGTCCGGGGACGCTTTCTATACAGGAAGGTTCCACAGGTACAGTTTCAGCAACAATCAGACCAAATGATGCAAAAAATAAGAGTTTGCAGTGGGTGTCATCAAATCCAGATGTTGCTACGGTTGCAAATGGAACTGTTCATGCTGTCAAAGCAGGTAGTGCTACTATTAGTGCAATTGCAACAGATGGTGGCGGTGCTACTTCAACAAATAGTTGTGCAGTAACTGTCACGCCAAAACCAGAACCACCAAAACCAACACCGCCACAGAATAAGCCTAATACAGGTGGTGGAGACGGTGTGCCAAACGTGGGGGATAAAGTAATATTTGCTAGTGGTAAGTACTTCTACTCTTCTGATGGCAAATCTCCTGCTGGCAATGAATTGCTTGGTCAAGAAGTGTATATCACAAGTGTTAATAATGCATCTTGGGCGCAGAGGAAAATTCATATTAGTAGAACCCCTCGTTTTGGAGAACGTGACCTTGGTTGGGTAAGTCTTGACCAGTTGAAAGGTTATGCATCTGGAACGAAGAAGATTGCAAATGCGGAAGAGGTTGCACGAGTTAATGAAGGGAATAAAAGAGAGTTACTTATTCGTTATGGAAGTGCTACAGGAAATGCAGCCGTATTCCATTATGGAGATTCTGTTGTAAAAGCGGATTTGGCAAATAATATTGTTGAACTTGCAAAGAATAAGGACGATATATTCCAGACGTTGAATCGGACAAACTCATATCAGCAGCCAACTACTATCAATTATGATGGACGACTGGTTGTACAAGGAGATATAGACAAAGATGTATTCCCAGGTGTAAAAGCAATGTGTGAAGAATCTTATAAATATACAACGAAGAAACTAACGCAAGAAGCCGGTCGTGCAGGAATTCATCGAACGTTTTAAAATTAAGTGGTGGGATTTATTGTCCTGCCGCTTGTGATTAAGAGAATATGAATATAGGAGAGACTTCTGTACAGTAGTAAGTGTGATACTGTTGCAGAAGTCTTTTTTTGATAGAAAAGAGGCATTAACGTGAATAAAACATATGTAACAAAAGAAATTATTTCAAGAGTGGTAGATAGGCTATATCAGCAAGGAGAAAGAATTGAGGTAGGTGGAAATCGACATACATATAAAAGAAAGTATCATTTGAAGTATAGCCAGATTATTGTGCGAAATGTTTTGAACGCATTTCTTGAAGAAATAGCAGTAGTATTGTCTGAGGGAGATGCTGTGAAAATTACAGGGTATTTTAGATTAGAACCCAAATTATATAAAGGATGGGAGCAGAAATTTAAACTTTGCGAGGAGAAACAAACCGTTCCGGATCAGTATAAACCGAAAGTGAAATTATATAAGAGATTAAAAGATGCATGTAAGTCATTGGTAAAAGAAAATAATAAGATGAACGAAGAGGAGCTGTGATATGGGAAGTTTGAAGATATTGGATACAAAAAAGGAAGGAATTGAACTGCTGAATCAGCTAGAAACTTTTGTGGAGATAGAATGGGCTCCACATTATTATATTTCTTCAGAAGGAAGACTGGCGAATAATTATAGAAAAAAGAAGTTTTATATGCATAAACAGACGCTGAATTCACATGGAAAAGTACATTGGAAGATATTTTATGAGGACAAGGCGAACGGAACAGTGATTCAAGAAGATGTAACGGCAGAAAAACTCGTGGCAAAAACTTTCTTAGAAACGGTTTGTGGAAAGTATAGAATTTATCATATAGACGGAGATTTATCTAACAGCAAGTATAATAATCTGATGTATGTAGATGACAAAGAATTTTATAAACTATCCGTGCAGCAGATGCATGTGAATGAGTTGGGGCGTGTGCAAGCATATGTTCCATTTTTAAATCAAAACAGAATGAAAGCAAGGCGGTTGTGGAATGATATGCAGACACGGTGTTATAATGCGAAATATCATAAACGCAGTCCGGAATATGAAGAGTGCAGCATCTGTCAAGAGTGGTTAGAAGATAAGGAAAAGTTCTTTCAGTGGGTAGAAGAAAATTATTATACGGTCGGAGATGAGCGCATGGATTTAGATAAAGATATTCTTGTAAAGGGGAATAAAGTATATAGTCCAGATACCTGTGTATTTGTTCCGCACAGTATCAATACATTATTTCTGTCATGCAAAGGAAAGAGAGGAAAATATCCAATCGGCGTGTATTATGATTCTGATAAGAAAAAATATTGTGCGAATGTGAATGTAAATAGTGAGTGCATTAAGCTTTCTGTAAAGAACACACCAGAAGAAGCGTTTGAAGAATACAAACGACATAAAGAGGCAATAATTATAGTGACAGCAGATAAATACAAAAAATATATTCCTAGCAAGGTTTACAATGCGATGCTCAACTGGAAAGTGGAAATTACAGACTAATTATGAAAGGTGAATTTCATTCGAACATTTGTTTCTAAAAAGTCTTGAAGTAAACTTTTAGTAATGATATACTGTATGTGAGTTATGAAAAATATTATTCACGTATAATGATAAACATGACATTTTGAGGTGAAAATAGCTTCATATATATCATAACTGAGAGTTTACTAAAAAGGGCAAAGAATTCGGGAATAGAGCCGAAAACAAGCGGATTTGTGATGTGGTAAATTCTTTTTTGCTCAACGGATGTTCAGGACGTGTACCACAACTGCTCGGCAGAGTTGTAACAAGCTGTCACAAAACATACCAAGAAAACCTTGTAAAATAAGACTTTTCAGTAAACATTAAGAATGATTACTATTGTCAAATTCATGCAAAATCACCCTGTTTTTACATGAATTTGTCGTAAAATAATCGTAAAAAACAAATAGAAAGCGTATACCCCTATTAAAAAAAGAGGAAACATTTTTACATAATATTTGTAAAGATGTTTCTTCTTTTTTTAATCTTTGAATTATGATATACTTTGTATACTGACATATAAAACTTTCATGCCTCGCATACTTGGCACCACCATAAATGAAACATATATGG
>OHPG01000768.1_pt1 | contig 8958 bp, 8 predicted proteins | sample 1577751 | NCBI WGS metagenome assembly OHPG01 (sample SAMEA3879548, study PRJEB24766) | human gut metagenome | biome: human-associated habitat; feature: feces | place: USA | collected 1985/1987
CTTTCTATACCTTGTCTTAAACTTATTCCTATATTTTATTGCAGACTATGCCAAAATAAATCTTCTGCTATCATGCAGAATAAAAATTCACTGTACAAAGTTACTTGTACATAAATGAATACAACTTTATCCTAGCATTAGATTAAGAAACTGTCAACAACAGTTTCAAAATCATAAGAAATTTATTATTTTTTGAAATTACTGTTTTTAATACGGAGCAATTCCTTACAGCAAGTATAAAAAACCGCAAATAAATAGATCCTTTCACTGTAAAGAATTTCTCTAATATAGATAGTATTCTTATTTCTCCGTATTCCTAATATATTGAATTTTAGGACGTTTTAACTGGATAAATCTGGCATTTGGTGTTTCTAATGGATCGCATTCTTTCCCATTTTCATCTACGTATGCCTGTGTTTTTATAATAACTGAAACACCATTTCCACGACTACTTTCCATTTCTTTAAAGGCTTTCTTTAAATTCTTCTTTGCAATACGTTTATTCATGTAATCCTCCTTTTCGCTAACCTCCCATAACTGTCGGATACACAATGTCATGGACAGTATTAGCCTGCTCATCTCGATTTTCAAAATTTATATGTTTTCTACCCTTACATTTTTTTAAATTCATCTAAATATTTACTTTTTTCTTCTTTAGGAATTTTAAGCCCTTCCATTGCCTGTTCCACTGACCATCCCATTGTTTCCATGAGATTTTTAATTGAAAGAAGTAATCCTTTCTCTATTCCTTTTTCTATTCCCTTTTGAATTCCTTTTTCTTCAACACCTTTACTAAGGTTACACATGAGACACCTCACTTTCTAATGTCTTTGTCATTTCGATTGAAAAATCATTCTGTAATATCTCTTTCTTTTCCTTTGCTTCACGCTCCGAAGAAAGCAAAACTTCCAATAATTTTAAAATACCTGAAGCATTTTCGTCATTAGAGTCCCCTAAACATATCATAATTGCCGTCAGTAAATCATAGTTTTCTTTTCTTTCCGAACAACTGCCAATTAACTGTTCTTCTGTAATAGAATATCTATTTATGCTATTCTCCCTATATTTAGGTGGATTCATACAAATCCAAATGCTGTAGACTTTCTTTATCTTCTCATAATGTGCATCTGAAAATTCAACACCATATTGTGAAGATATCAATCTGCTGCAATAGTAAATTCCTCTGCTTATAATCGGGTAGCCTGGATAAAAATCGTTTTGTGCTTCAATATTGATGATCAATCGAATTTTTTCTTTCGACACCGGAACTTTCGCACAAAAACGAATATCATAGGTAACCACCCCTTCATAAATAGAAGCGTCTTCGGTTGCTCCGTTTTGTATTTGTTCTTCGGATACCTGTTCATCTATGTTTACAGGTACTTCTGCAACATCTGCCTCCCCCTCTATATAATTCTCTACAATTTCCTGAATCTCACACTCTCTATATTCCTCTATACAACTTTTCATAATCCATGCCAATATCACCTTATTTGCCAGAAGGCGTTTGCATGCTGCATCATAGGAGGCTTTTTCTCCTGCAGAACTAATATTCTTTGCCAGTATATTTTCAACTTTCAATCTACATTCACCTGCCTATTTCTCTTTTTCTTATTTTATCACATCGAAAAAAAGATGCCACTTCTTTTTCAGATCATCTTTCTTCCATATCATCCGTATAATAAGGAAGGACTATTTATGTTCCTTCCCTATCATAACTATTTTTTTACACACAGTTTACCACTATTTTCTTATGCTGCTTTATTCTTATCTGGAATTTCCGCAAAGGCTTTTTTTAACCGATAAGATAACAACGTATTTCTTTTTTTTGATCTTCCGGCCCTGATTGCCTGAGAAAATGCCTGTTTACTTCCCACAAGAATGACTTTTCTTTTTGCCCTTGTAATTGCGGTATAATATAAATTTCTCTTTAAGGTATGCCGCCGAAAACATGATAACACCGGAATAATGACTACCGGATACTCCGATCCTTGTCCCTTATGTGCCGTAATCGCATATGCGTGAACAAGGTTCCAGGGTTCTCCTTCCTGATACCGCATAACTCTTCCTTCTCCAAAATCCACTTCCATATATTTCTTACCACTCGCCTTTCCTATTTTTCGTACACTCCCGATATCTCCGTTGGAAATTTCATCTTCATTTTTTGTCTGCATCACTTTATCCTGTATACGAAAAATTTTGTTTCCACTTTTGATTTCCTGCTGTCCTCTTTGGTAAGGGTTAATCTTGTCTTTAATTTTTAAATTCAAGGCATTTGCACTTACCTTTGTATCCTCCCTTAAAGGAGTTAAGACTTGGACCGCATTTACATTTCTCCCTTGTCGCTTCCACTCCACGTCAAAAAGTTTCATAATCTTCTTCGCCGCATCTTCATCATCATGTGATGCTACAAAAGAAAAACTGTCATCATATACAAGACTTTGTTTCCCACAGTTAATTTTTATCGCATTCTCCAAAATCGTAGGATTTTCCTGCCGGAAACATTGATCTAAAACAGTAACCGGAATGACTTTGGACTCAATGAGTTCTTTAAACACATTTCCAGGACCTACGGATTCCAACTGGTCTTTATCTCCTACAAAAACAATCCGGCTTCCAGCCTTTATTTTCATCAACAGATTGGTAAACAGATGCATATCTACCATACTGCACTCATCAATGATAATCAAATCATCGAACAGCATTTCTCCGGCGTTCCATGCCTCTTCCCCTTCTGTTCCTGTAAGTCCGATACTTTTATGGATTGTCAGTGCCGGATACCCCGTTGCCTCATACATTCTCTGCCGCGCCCTTCCGGTAGGGGCTGCCAGTAAAATCATACTGTCCATATTCAATTTTTCCTGGATCATAACAATAAAACGCAGCAGGGTTGTTTTCCCGCTTCCCGGTCCTCCTGTGATAATAGAAATTGGATTTTGAAAAACCATTTCAATTCCTTTTCGTTGCTTTTCCGCTAATTGTATGTTTTCTTTCGCTTCCAAATTGGAAATCCATTTCTCTACATTATATTTCTGCATCGGATATCTGCTAAGCGCTGCAAGCTGCATCACAGCCTTTTGTTCCGCCTCATAATTTTTCTTAGAGTAAATCTTTGTATAACTACAAATTAATTCTTTATCATCTTTGATCAGGGAATTGCCGGCATCACGGATTTTCCGTTCTGTAACACTGCCTTTTTTATCTCCACGCAGTAACAGCGGCTTGGTTCTTGTTAAAATTTCAGGCACCTCTAAATAGAGATGCCCTTCCCCTTCTGCTTCTTTTAAAACATATAATATCGCTGCTTTTATCCGTAAAGGATTATCTGCCTGAAAATGTTTTACTTTCCTTGCTATCGGATCCACTGTTTTAAATCCGAACCCGTCCATTTCACACAATCGAAATGGATCCTTTTTAATAATACTGACTGCCTTATGCCCAAAATGTTCCTGGATTTTTTCTATCTTTTTGGGTGTTACGCCCGCAGAAGATAAAAAAAGAGAAAGCTGACGGATATTTTCACTTTGATGATAGCCATCTAAAATCTGATCCAACTTTTTTTGTGTAATCCCAGGGATTTCAAGCAACCGTTCCGGACATTCTTCAAAAACATAGAAAGTATTTTTCCCAAACCGTTCTACAACCCGCTCTGCAATAACCGGTCCAATCCCTTTCATCAGTCCGGAAGAAAGATACGCTTTTACCCCTTCCTCTGTCGTTGGCATTTGAATTTGGAAAGAAGTTACATGATACTGTTTTCCGTACTTCTCCGATTCTTTCCACTGTCCTTTTAAAGAGATATCAATCCCTTCGTTTCTCGGCAATTCACAGCCAACTGCTACAAACTGTCTTTTCCCAATTCCATTCTTCCCTTCAGGAATTTTCTCTTCTGTTTCATATACTGCCACCGTATATCCGTTTTCCTGATTATAATAAATGGAAGAAGCATATCTGCACTCTAACAAGCCACTACCTCCTTGTAACCCACATATAACGGCCGGAAATCTTTACAGAGTAGCCTCTTTCTTTTTCCAGTTCCGTTTTGATCACGATTCTTCTATCTGCCGGAAAATCCCGAACTGCAGCAACTCTGCGAAATCCTTTTTCTGTCCGAATTGTACACAACCCGTCTTTCCCAACAGAAAACGAAGAAATCCCTTCTGCCTCCAGTTTCTTGGAAATATGAAGAAATCTTTCTCTTCCTTCTCTAAGATACCAGTTTTTTGCTGCTATATCTGCTTCATTCAATTGCTTTTTAGGAAGATCCGGAATAGTTTCTTCCTTCTTTTTCATTTCTACTGCCTTTTTTATTTCCTGTTTTGGTTTCTGATGAATGGGTGTTTCCTTCTTTTCTTGTACCTTTTTCGGCACTGTTTTTTTCCGTTCTTCTCCACACTCTGTAGGAGGTTCTTTCTTTTCTTCTTTTTTCTTCTTTTTCAACTGACAGACTAACAAATAGACCAGCAAAACCGGTACTGTCAGGGACAGCGTATTGACCAGAATTGCAAGGAAAAAGGGCCATAAAAACGGAGCTAACAAAAATCCTGCAATCCCCGATACAATGCAAAAGTTCTGATACTTTTTCACAAAACATTTCCATTTACCGCTCATAACAGCACCACTTCCTTTCTGTTCGAATATTTTTAATCAAATCCATAATTGTTATATTCTGACTCCTGTACACGTTCAAATTCTTCATCTACCAGATTTCGTTTTTTACTTTCATTCCTCCTTCTTTCCGACACATTTCCTCCCGACTGCCGATTTCTCCTTTCTGTCTTTCCTTTGTTCCCTTTTCTCTGTTCTGGCTTTTTTCTGGAACTAGGGCTATTTATCCTGCCATTTCTTTTACGGGTATCCGAGTTTCCTTTTTTCCGACAACTTTTCCTTATACTTCGATGATATCCCTCTTCTTCGTCCTCTTCGTCCTCCTCATCATCGTAATCATCTTCCAGATAGTCCTCCTCATCGTCGACTTCTTCTTCGTCATAATCATCTTCTTCATAAAATTCATCATCATACTCTTCATCCTCTTCGTAATCGTCCTCATCTTCCTCCTTTCGTTTGCGGAGTAATTCAATCTTATCCAGATTTATTTTATCTTTATACATCGTCATACCGTCTTCATTTTCATAATTGTCATTTAAAAGAAGCCCTTCGATTCCAATGTAATCTCCTTTTTCGATATACTCTTCTATAAATTCTGCACTTTTGTCAAATGCAGAGCAGGAAAAATAATCATATTTTGTTCCGTCTTTCGTCTGAAAAGGACGTCTTACAGATAGTCGGAAACTAGCAACCAAGCCGTATTTCGATGTTTTTTTATTTCTGCGCCTCTTTCTTTTAAATTCATTGACTTCCGGATCTTTTACTACATATCCTGTCATTATTACTTTATTCATGCTCTTTCTCTCCTTTGTTAATCTGACGGGAAACTACTCTCCCGCCAGATACGCATAAAAAAAGACACTTAAAATTTCCATTCTAAATGTCTACCTTATATTCCCATTGTTTCTAAGTCATACTGAAAATCAGTTCCAATACATCTTACAATCTTTTTCAAAATCTCATAGAAATTCTGGTTCTCTTCCTGTACCGGTCTTTTCCCTTTTACATAATTTGGCCAGAACCAGTATTCGTAAAATCGCTTTACCTGCATAGACGGCGAAATAAAAATCCCCTGAAATCCATCTGACATTTCCTTGCTATTTTCTTCAGGAAGTAGTTTTAAATGTAGTGCTTCACTTCTTCCTTTCTTATCCATCTGAAGCCAGACCGTATGATCTGCCAGGCGAATACTGCTGTGCAGCATATAGACGTCTTGTCCGTTCCGACACCAGATAATTTCTCCACAAAGCCCGTTTTCAAACTGCGAAGTAATACACACGCCGCTTTCCGGAATATCTGCAAAGCAAATCGCATCATTGACCACTGGGATTGTTCTTCTGAAATCTTTGGAAATTCCCACATCTTTTCGACACGCTTCAAACATCCGCTTTGTATTTTCATAATTTTTGTTTTGTTCATACTCATAGTTTTTCATCCTGCTTCCTCCTTGTTCTCGAATCATTTCTTTCCTATGCTGTTCTATGTATTTCTTCATAATTTGTTTCATACCTGCGATACCCTTCCGGATCAAAATATTTTAATCTTTCCGGATTAAAGTGAACCATCTCATAGGTACAATATCCATTTCTGCTGATTTCTCCTGTCATTTCTCCCAATCCACTTTCCAAGATCCATGACAAAATTTTTCTTCCGTGGTGGTTCGTATCCACATAAGAGCAATCCTTTTCGCATACCTCATGTAAATCAACAGTCAAAGCTGCCCATGGTGAAGGATATCGGTATTTCCAATTTACCATTTCAACTTCTAAGTTCCCGGTAGTAGAATATCCTTTTATCATTAACTGTATCGGAAATTTTTCTCCAAAAGCTTCATAAAACACCATTTTCGGTTCTTCCTGCTTTCTGAAGTTGTCATAATCTTCATCACTGTAACCTGACCAGAAAAAGTAATTCCAGTCGGGCATTGGTGGACAATATCCCTCTAGCGTCTCTGCCCCAACTGGTTTTAACGGTATCAGACTTTTTTTACCTTCCTTCACAGCCTGAAGCAACGGTTTTAACTTTTCTTCCAGATACATTCGATCAGGGCAAACATCAATCCATTTCCCCTTTATTGTTGTTAGAAAGCGCTTTCCATCTAACGTTCTGATTTCTGAACGCTCTGCTGACTGACTGTTCTTTAAGAAACGGATTATATTATTTTCTGTTGCCTGGAAAATAACTGCATCTTTTCCACACATCTCGCTGTGTATTCCTTTTAAATACTCTTGGTTCATGATGTTCCTCCTATTCTTCTTTCTTTTGTGGCTTAATACTATCCTCCTTTTTCATTGATTGAAAATAAAAAAGGCACCTAGAATATTTTTCATTCTAAATGCCTAATAATTCTTTATTTCCTAATTGAAACAGCCACCTGTTTCCAAAATCTGTTTCCGGTTTCTTACCGGAAAAAATTTTTGTACTCACCTTTCATTTTTATGAGTATAAATATAATTCATCTTCACTCTAACATAAGATGTAATCTGTGTCAATATTTAAGTCATCTGTCAATACAAACTGAAAAAATATGTGTAACCGCATATGCTGTTCTGCTTTTTGAAAAACAATCTTCATCTCTTAAAGACTCTACTACAAAACAATCTCCCTTTGGAAGTCCATTTGCATCCAATTCTTTGTTCATGCAAAGTGTAAAATTAAGATTAGTTTTGCCAAATTTATAGGTTTTGGTTGCAACACCTGTCAAATGCCTGAAATTTGCTGCTTTATAAATTACTGCTATATATCTACCTTCAAATACATATAAAGTAAGCGCTTAATTTTCAGGTGTCGCTAGAAAAATATCCGACTACTTTTCTGCAGTCGGAGTACCTTGACAATTCACATATGATTGATTATTCGTCGGAGCTTTCTACCCGGCGTCTGAGTTCTGCTTTGACATCTTCGTTCCATGGCGCCAGCTGATCCAGTTCTTCGTCACTCATACTATCATTAGGCTGTTTCTCTAACAGGTAGGTCAGATAGTGATAGACGTTTACTCCATTTGCCTTTGCCATTTCTACCATGGTATATACAATGGCACTGGCCTGTGCACCGTTCGGAGTATCACAGAACAGCCAGTTTTTACGGCCTACCGTGAATGGGCGGATCGCATTCTCGCTGAGATTATTAGAAAAGCTGCATCGGCCATCTTCCAGATAGGTCATAAGATAGGTCCGGCGGTTCTGGATATAGGTGACTGCCTTATCCATCCGGGATCCCCGGATAGGTTTCTGCAAGTCAAGCCACGACAAAAAGCCCTCAATGACAGGCACTTCTTTTTCAAGGCGTGCTTTTTTGAGAGAATCGAAGGTTGTGCTTTTGGCTTTAATCGTTTCTTCCAGACGGAAGAGACGGTCTACATACAGGATACCCTGCACAGCAGGCTGGCTATAATCCAGGTTTTTGCCTTTCGGGACTGCATCCACCAGGTACCTGCGTATATGTGCCCAGCAGGCTGTACGCTTTGCATCCGGCACTTTGTTGTACCCGCTGTACCCATCGCACATCAGGTAGCCTTTGAATCCCTGAAGGAATTCAACCGCGTTGTCTCCGGCACGGGTTTCCGAGTATTTATAAAGGATGACCGGTACCCCTCCATCTTCCCCGCTGCGGAAAAGCCACATGTAGGATTTTGACTGGGCCCGGCGCCCCGGTTCATGCAGTACCTGCAGGGGCGTTTCGTCTGCCATTGCGAATTCCCTCTCCAGCAGTTTCCGGCGGAAGTATTCATACATCGGACGGAAAAATGCATCTGAATTGAGGATGACCCAGTTTGCCATGGTCGCCCTTGTGATGGACGCACCATACTGCTTCCAGTCTTTTTCCTGACGGCAGTATGGCAGGCTATTGCAGAACTTCTGGTACATCACCCATGCAACTGTTCCTGCCGAAGCCATCCCATAGAGCATATGCGGTTTTCCGTCTTTTCCTTTTTTGATAACAGGAAGATCACGTTTGCTGCATTCCGGGCATTTATAGCTGATGCTGTAGTATTCAATGACTTTCAGCTTTGCCGGTATAAAGACCAGTTCACGACGCACGAACTCTTCACCGATCTTTTCCAATGGAGCATTACAGACCGGGCAGAACCTGTCCTCTTCCGGGATATCAAGATATTCCTTTTTTACAGGCAGGCCTTTAAAACGTTCTGCATTTGCTGCGCGGGCTTTTCTCTTTTTCCCGGAAAGCTGTGCTACCATCTCTTCGGCTTCAGCGGCTGCAGGATCCTGTTCCATTTCCGCTTCATTGAAAAGGTTCAGCTGTCCCGGAAGATCAGTGGAGCGTTTTTCGCTGGAAGTGAATAATCCGGCTTCCGTGTCCATGCTGTCCGGACTCAGGAAACCGCAAATC
>OHPG01000804.1_pt1 | contig 8475 bp, 6 predicted proteins | sample 1577751 | NCBI WGS metagenome assembly OHPG01 (sample SAMEA3879548, study PRJEB24766) | human gut metagenome | biome: human-associated habitat; feature: feces | place: USA | collected 1985/1987
GATATGGTGGTTCTCGCGGGGCGAGGCCGGAGCGGAGGATACGTGGCTCACCAACCTCGCGACGTGGTACGGCAAGAAGATCGAGAACGTGGTCGAGACCTACCGTGACGGTTTGGAGTTCACGCTCCAGCCCAACACGGGCCTGGGGCGCCGCAGCGTGACGGTGCAGGTCGAGAGCAATACTCCGGGCCTGTCGTCGCGGGAGGCGAACCTCAGGATTACGCAGAAGGGCAAGCCCCTGACGCTGGAGCCCTCGATCCAGGCGGGCCCCGAGGGCAAGACGATCGTCAAGGAGTCCGACCCTGCGGGCGGCAACCCGGGCGTCTACGTGCTCGACCACGGATACGGAGCCGCCGGAGGCGCCTATACGCTCGCCATGAAATCCAACACCAACTGGTACTGGAACACGGATGACGGGCAGCAGGTACACGAGGCCAACAAGGGTCTCGTGGCGCCGGACTGGAAGGCGAAACCCGACGACCGGGTCCCGACGACGGACCACCCCGACGACGGCAAATCGGAACACACGTGGGAGACGGTCGCGACCTTCGCGGTTCCCGACTTCGATCAGGGCGACACGAAGTTCGACGAGTCGAAGAAGGGCCAGGCGCAGCCCGAAGTGCCGCTGGGCGGCGAGCGCACGGTGGTGCGCGAGCTGCGCAACGTCCACCCCGAACTTACGGCGGACGACATGGAGGAGAACGCGCGCCAGCTGCACATACGCCGCGAGCTGCCCGCCCACACCCACATCATCGAGTGGCCGTGGGCCGACATGACGAGCCTGAACTGGGCCATGGAGAACGACCAGTACGACGACAAATTGTTCCGCTTCGGCACCAACGCTACGGGAAAACTCACCCTTACGACGGGATTCGACCTCTCGGAGCAGGCGCAGCCCAACAGCGAGAAGACGTACACTTCAACCCGGGGGTACCAGCTCTTCGAAGAGAAGTTCACGGATCTGACCAGGGTGGCCGTCACCCCCGAGAGCGAGAACGACGATCCGGTCTTCTACAAGCTTCATTTCACGGGACGCACGGCCAACGAGGACGAGACGGCGAACGAGGCTGTCGACACCGCGAGAATCTATTACACCGGCACGCAGATGAACGTGCCGCTGCGAAACATGAAGATCGGACAGTACTACCTGAGCAGCGGCGAGCATACGCTCAGGCTCGACTTCTCGAACTCCTACTTCAACCGCGTGAAGGTGCGCGTGAAGGCCGTGCTGGTAAATACCGACGGAACTACCGACGGCGTGGACGAATACTGGGCGAACAATCCTGATAACTCCGACCCGCGCCTGGCGAAAGAACATCATCTTTTCCCGACGACAGACTGGGAGAACGGTGTGGAGCTTACTAGCGACGGAACGTCGAAGCTGATCGAGCTGAATCTCCCGCAGAACATACACTATAACATGATGTACAAGGTCGTGGTGGAATACGCGCGGCACAAGGGTGGCGGGCAATATGACAACAACTGGCTGGAGATCGCCGGCACAAAGATTTATCAGGACGGAAATCCGAGCCCTGCAAGCGACGTGATATGGAAATACAGCGCCCAAGACTGGGGGTGGGACCAGATGCTGGAGTACACTACTGGCAAGAACCCAACCCGAGGGGAGCAGAACGAGGTGGAGGGTACTTTAGGAGAAAGATGGCAGGAGCCGACTCCATTATTCGGTACGACCAGTGAAACGTATAGCAACTGGAAAACATCGTTCTCATACTGTCAAAACGCAATGAGTATGTTAGATGGAGTGTTAGGACCGGAGGAAGTAACAGGCAGAACAAGAAGAAAACATTTAGCTAATGGTTATATGATACATATAGTAAACTGCAACTATGGCCCTGGAGTATGGGAAGAGGACAAACATGCACTCGATGTAGAAATACCCAGAGATATAGTCGGCGCTATGAGCGTCTCTGACCCCACACAAAGCCCCAATCTAGAATGTAATATAAATATCTGGAACCAGACAATGGGCATAATGGACCCGACATTTGCAAACGCATACGTGGAATTCGCCCTGGAACTCGGCGACTTCCGAACATGGCTGCAGTTCCCAATACATGAATATGGCCATAAAATAGCAAAAAATTGGTGCATAATATGGGCAGGATCATATAGATACCAGCAATATGGGCTGAAAACTAGCAGTACCAAATGGCAGCAAGACTACACGGGCAATGCTGTACTAGCGTACGAGGAAGATTTTTATGATAATTTAAATGCGAAAGACATGGTACCTAATCCAATACAGCTGGGCACAAGGCATAACCAAACGGGGATTCAAACAGGCACGTACCCGCTGCCCGGGGTGAGCTATCAGCGCGATACGGAGCAACTCCAGGGGCAACAACCTAATGCAGTGTACCGAAACAGTATAAAACTAGTTACAACCGAAGACGAAGTGTTCCCGCAATAATACCCCCCCCCTTCCCTGCCGGACGGACAGACGCCTTTCCGCGAGGGGTTATTCAAACACCCCCTCGCGGAGCGCGGTCCGGCCGACGATTCCGGTATCGATACAACGAATTAATGACAACGTACTACGAACGCATGAACGACCACCCGGCCTGCAAATGCCCTCTCCGGCGGCGTCCCGTCTCGGCTACTGCCTGCAAATACCCTCTCCGGCGGCGTCCCGTCTCGGCTCCTTCCGCGCACAGGAGGCTGCAACGACCGTCAGTGCAGCGCCCGTGTCCCCGGCACCCCGTCGGAATTATCGGGCGAGCCCTCCGCTCTGCCGTGTCGCTGGCCTTCGCGGCCCTCTGCACGGCGGTGCCCTCGGGCTGTACGAAGGAGCTCGGGGAGACATCGGCATCCCGCCGCCCGCTGGTTGTGTACATGGTGCTGGACAACGACCTTCGGGGTGAGCTTTCGTCGCGCCTCGCGGCCCTTCGAGCGGGCTGGCGTCCGGGCATGGAGCTGTGGGTCTACGCCGACACGCCGGAAGGGGCATCGCTGGGCCGCATGGAGTCCGCGCCGGAGGGCACCGCGCTGCGCACGGTGGAGCGCTACGGCGAGGAGAACTCTGCCTCGGGCGCGACACTGGAGCGTGTGCTGCGCACGGTATGGCGTCTCTGCCCGTCGGATGGTTACGGTCTGCTGTTCTTCTCGCACGCCACGGGATGGCTTCCCGCAGGGACGCTCGGGCACCCTTCGGGGAGCCGGAGCGTGGGGAGCGACCACGGCTCCGAGATCGAGCTGGAGTCGTTCTCCGCGGCGCTCCCGGAGGGCATGCCGCTGGACTACGTGGTCTTCGAGTGCTGCCTGATGGCGGGTGCGGAGGTGATGCTGGAGCTGCAGGGCCGCACGCCGTGGGTGCTGGCCTCGTCTGCCGAGGTGGTGGCCCCGGGTTTCCGCTCCCCCCCCCTCTACGAGAGCGGTCTGGAGGTGCTGACAGAGCGCACGCGCCCCGTCCCGGAGCTGCTCGCGGCCTTCGGGCAGAGCTACATGTCCCGTGTGGAGGGCCTCTCGGGCGAGTACCGCTCGGCGACGCTCTCCGTGGTGCATACGGAGGCCCTTCCGCGGCTCGCCGGGGAGGTGCGGCGCTGGACGGGCGGTCAGGTCGGTGACGAGGCCCCGTTACCGCTTCCCGACGGCCTTCAGCACTTCGACCGCCCGGGGATGTACGGCGACCGTCCTGCCGCCGCTCGGTTCTTCGACCTGGAGGAGTGGGTGGAGACGCTCGCGGGCGAGGGCGCGCCGCTGTCGGCCTTCCGTGCGGCGCTCGCGGACGCCGTGGTGTGGCGCGCCTCCACGGAGCGGTTTCTGGGCGGCGAGGGCAGCCCCTACGGGGGTTTCGACATCTGCCGCCACTCGGGCCTTACGGTCTACGTTCCGCGCGGGGAGTTCCCGGAATTGAACGAAGCCTACCGCCGCACGGCGTGGTGGCGTGCCACGCACGGCAGCGGCACAGAAACTTTTCGCTTATGTCCCTGAGAATCCTTTCCGACCTCGCGGCCGCGTTCCTGCCGTATTTCCGGGCCTTGCGGTCCGACGCCGCCCACGGAGACCTGACCGGACTGTTGCGGGATCCGATGCTCCGCGCGGTGTGCCTCGGCCTTGCGACGGTGCTGCTCGTGCTGGCGGTGGCGAAGATGGTGCACATCGGCCACATGCGCCGTCAGATGCGTGGCTATGCCGATTTTCTGCGGGACGCCTGCGCCGACGGACCTGTCGAGCCGCTGCTTTACCGCAAATGGTGCGAGACGGTGGAGGCGTATAACCGTTCGCGGCGCCGCTGGCCGTTTTGTCTGTTGTGCCGGGAGGCCGATGCGGGTATCTTCCGGCGCCGGGAGGGTCCGCCGCGGGTGTCGGTGACCTCCTCGTTAAGGACGCCGAACTCCGGGGCTCTCGGGGCGGGAGCCGGTCGGGGGAAGAAAGGCGTCCGAAAGTCTCATAAACTTCAATGAATATGTTACGAATCCTGAATAACCGATTGGGTCGTCTTGCGGTATTCGCCGTGACGATGTTTTGCCTGACCGTCGCGGGCTGCACGAAGGAGGAGCGCGCGGATGCGGAGCTCACGGCCGCGATGCGGGAGTTCGTCGGGCGGTGGTTCCCCGACGAGCGTGTCCGGGAGACGGAGCGTGAGGGCGCCTTCCTGCGCGTGCGCATGTGCCGGGGCACACAGGTTCTCTTCGACGCCGGGAGCCGATGGATCCGCATCGAGAACCCCGCCAGGGCACTGCCGCGGGGTATCGTCGCGGGCCCCGTGAAGGAATGGCTCGACGCGCAGCGGCCCGCGGCACGGGTGCTGCTGCTGGAGCACACGGACGGCTATGCCGTGGGGCTGGACACGCGGGAGATGGTGCGATTCGACGCCGACTTCTCGGTGACGATAAGCCCGTGGAAGGTCGCGGAGGACGATGATGAACTCCTCGGCGAAGATTCTTTCGACGATAAAACGGCTGCGGTCGTGCTCCAGTCCGGCCTCATAAAGCAACCGCTTTAAGCGGATGTTTTGCTCTTCATTAAGCCGAAAAAGAGTATTTATAACTCGGCATTCGGGGCTTCTTGCCGGTCATATCGGTCTGTTTTCGGTCGGTATCCATAGTATCGGTAAAAAAGGCGTTCGACTGGGGAGAGCGCCACGGCTTCGCAGAGCGAGCACCTTTGTATGCCGAAAAACTTTTCGGCATACAAAGACACAGCTTGCTCGCCTCATGTGAGGCGAAGAATCCGCACCGGAGCATCTCTTCCCGAAGTTTTCGGAATCCTCCGCCGCGGCTGCCGAGGGCAGGTCGGTTCCGGGTGCAATATTACGATGGTTTTCAGGGATAAAAAGCGCCGTTACCGGACATAGACGGCCTGGAGAGGACACGCGGAAGCAGGGGCCGGACGACGTATTATCTTGCAGACGGATTGATGCGAATCGTCGCTTCTGTCTGCAAAGAGAGAAATATCGGAGCAGAGGAATCTCCGATTATCCGGCTCACTCCGGATTTACAGATTTACGGGAATCAAGAAATATATATTTCTGTAAATCCGGATATCCGCGAATCACGCAATGAATATGCAACCACTTAAATACAGAGAGAATGGAATCATCGAATCGGGAACCGGAGAGGTACTTCTACCTCTCGGTCTGCAACCAGAAGGGTGGCGTGGGGAAATCGACCTTCACGGTGCTTTTGACCAGCTGTCTGCATTACACGATCGGCCATGATGTGCTGGTCGTGGACTGCGACTATCCCCAGTGGTCGATCCATGCCCGGTGCGAACGGGAGCTGGAAGCCGTCGGGCGCAACGATTATTACAAGCTGCTCAGATAAAGGTACTCCGATACAATAGGAACCTATTTGTATATCAGAATATTAAGCGAACTTTTAAGGCTTGGTTGCCGCCTTGCCCACCGGTTTTCTGCGCTGCGTTGCATCGCGCCTGTATCTTCCTGTCAGACAATGCAAAAGTAGTAAAAATTCCGGAATTCTCCAAATGCGGAAAATTTTGCGGAAGCTGGCGGTTTTTGTATATTTGGTCCTATAGGTCGAAGGTGGTAGATAGCCGTTCGATTGGATTCTGCTATAGGTTAAGTTTATGAAAAAGGTTTGCATCTCAAAATATCGGTCAGAGTCTGCGACTTCGGATCGGCCAAAACAGCATGACATGGAACAAGATTACCGGTTGGCCGTCTTGTCGGCAGCCATTCGGGCAGGGGAAGCAAGTGGCGAGGCAGACGGATTCAATCCCCGACAGTATTTATTGCAGCTGAAAGAGCAACGATCGAAGTAGCGATACCGGTAGTTTATTAGAGATTTCCAGAAATCTGGAATTCTGTAAATCTCTACATCCAGGATTGAATATTTATCCAATTCCGGGGTGATATGGGAGGTTGTTTCGACAGGTCGGTAGAGGAGGATATAGTTAGACCCGCATGAAACAATTCATGCGGGTCTAATGGAATGTTTCGGATCATTGGAACGATTAACCGGCTACGAGACCGCCGTCTACCAGGTAGTGGGAGCCTGTGCAGAAGCTCGAGGCATCCGATGCGAGGAAGTAGACCACCTCGGCCACCTCTTCGGGTTGGCCGGCGCTGCCGCGCATGTAGAGTGCATTTTCCTTACGCCAGTAATCCTCGACGCTGCAGTGGTTCTCCTCGGCAAACTTCACGAACAGATTATCGACCAGCGGCGTGCGGATCGTGCCGGCACATACGGCATTGACTCGGATGTCCTTCGGTCCCAGGTCGATGGCCAGGCTGCGGGTGATCTGCCCGAGGGCGCCCTTGGTCATTCCGTAGGCGAAGCTGTGGGGCTTGCCCACGAACCACTGGTCCGAAGCGTTGATAACAATCGAGCCGCCGCCTGCCTCGATGATTGGCGGTATGGCCTCACGCAGGGTATTAACCGTGCCGTAAATATTTGTCTGAATCATCAGATCGAGCTCCTCGTCGGCGATGTCGAGGATCGTGTTGCAACGGTGGATACCCGCATTGGCAAAAACGCTGTGCAGCGAGCCGAACTTGGCGACGGTATTCTCGATCGCCCGGCGGATGTCACTCCGCGTGCGGGTGTTGCCCTCGGTGAAGAGCAGTCGATCGGGGCAGTTCAGCTCATCTACGAGAGCATGGGCCGCTTGGGTGTTGATGTCCATAAAGCCGACGTTCCAGCCCTCGGCGATGAATTTCCGGATGGAGGCGGCTCCGATTCCGGTTGAGCCGCCGGTAATAAAGATCGTCTTCATGTCTCTGTCAGTTTGTGCGTTGTTCTAATTCCATCATTTGATGGATAAATGCGATTGATTCTCGTATTCTATTTATTGTCAGCTTTTTAATCTCAACATGCACTTTCGGCATCCAGTATTGTTCTTCAATATATGTTTGAAAGTTTCCGAAAGAGCAAGGAATTTCATTAACACAAATATACTTTTTTATGATGAAATATCATAAGTCCTTTCAGTCGCTTGATTTATTTTAATAATTTAGCCATCTGATTCATACATCGTTTCTTTTGTTCCAGATTGGGGTGGACGTAAAGATTGAGTGTCGTGCTGATATTCGAGTGTCCCAACAATACGCTGACGGTCTTATAGTCGCATTTGCTTTCGATGCAGCGAGTAGCAAAGCTATGTCGTAGCCCATGAAATTTCATTAAAGGCAGCCCAAGCGATTGCATGAACTGCTTGTAGTAGTTCCGATAGGTGCGCGGTTCGGTGGGCTTCGGATCATTGGTCAAAACGTAGAAACAGCCGTTGACGACTTTCTTGATGGGACGGATTATTTTCAACAGATCTTTTGTCATGGGAATCTCTCGGATTGAGTTTTTTGTTTTGGGGGTATCGAGAATCACTTCGGTGTGTTTTTGACCTTCGTCTACAATATAGATTCGTTGGATCGTCTTTCGGATATGGATGATTCCGTTCTCGACATCCAGATCGTCCCAAGTCAAAGCACAGATTTCGCCAATCCGGATTCCGGCGCTCAAACAAATGTAAATACCGAGATTTTTGAATGTGAAGTGGGTTTGTATATGCTCCATAATGAATCGGTGATGCGAACGGCATAAAATGTCAATCGTATGTTTGTTGCGTTCGGTTGGAAACTTTATGTCGATTTGCCGATATTCAGTCATTTGATTTTTGACACCGAAGCGAAGGATCATTTTCAGGACAATCAGAATATCCTTGATTGTTTTATGGCTTAATCCCTCTTCGAGTTTCTGGAATACGAACGCTTGTACGTTCGGTTCTTCGATAAGAGTCATTTCCCCGAATACCGGCAAGATGTGGTTCTCAATCAATAGCGTGTAGGCTGCGAAGGTTGAACGTTTTACATACTGCTTTTTGTCCTCTTTCCAAAGAGAGACAATTTCCGAAAGTTTGGTTTCTGCTATCATATTCTAAAAGGTTTGAATAATGTAGCAGGAAGATAGAAATAAAAGAGACTTTTGAGATTCGGAGTTCGTTAATGTTCCCCCTTTGAGATTCCCGGAGTTTTCCGGGGAGTGGACAAAATGCAGA
>OHPG01000810.1_pt1 | contig 8413 bp, 6 predicted proteins | sample 1577751 | NCBI WGS metagenome assembly OHPG01 (sample SAMEA3879548, study PRJEB24766) | human gut metagenome | biome: human-associated habitat; feature: feces | place: USA | collected 1985/1987
AAAGACGTGGCAATTTGTATCTCCCATTCAGGGAGCAACCGTAATATCCTGAGCGGCCTGAAGCTGGCGCACGATAAAGGGGCCACGACGATTGCGCTGACCGGCCAGGGAAAGACTCCGATTGCCAATACAGCGGATATCGCCCTCTATGTGGCCTCTGAGAAAACGATGTTCCGTTCGGAATCAGCCAGCACCAGGATAGCCCAGCTTTCCATGATCGACTCTATGGTATCGATTATAGCATTTAAAAATTATGAGAAATCTTACCGTGCCGTCCAGCAGACGAGACAGGCAACGGCAGAGAATAAATTTTAACGCACATACAGGAGGTATGGGATGAAGGTTACAATTGCAATCGATTCGCTGAAAGGGAGCCTGACCTCTCTGGAGGCCGGACAAGCGGCGGCAGAGGGGATCAGGAACTTAAAAGAATCACGGTGACAGGCCCACTGGGAAAGCCGGTGGTCTGTGAATACGGGATTATCAAAGAGAGCGGCACGGCTGTCATTGAGATGGCCGGCGCGGCCGGAATTACAATGGTGGACGAGGAAGAGCGCAACCCGCTTTACACGACGACATATGGCGTCGGGGAAGTGATCCGGGATGCGGTCAGGAGCGGATGCAGAAGATTTGTTGTGGGAATCGGAGGCAGCGCAACCAATGACGGAGGTATCGGGATGCTGCAGGCGCTGGGATACGGTATCCTTGATAAGGAGGGCAGGCAGGTTCCCTATGGGGCCAGGGGGCTTGCAGAAATCGCGTCTGTAACAGACGATAACGTTTTGCCGGAGCTTTCCGGCTGTACCTTCCGGATTGCCTGCGACGTGACGAATCCTCTGTGCGGAGAGCAGGGCTGCAGCGCCGTGTTCGGGCCGCAGAAGGGGGCGGATCCTGAGATGATCCGGCAGATGGACGGCTGGCTGGAACACTTTGCCGCTCTTTCGCAGGAGAAGTACCCGGCTGCCGATCCGCTCCGTCCGGGAACGGGAGCTGCCGGAGGATTAGGGTTTGCCTTCCTTGGATTTACAAAGGCGGTGCTTGAGTCGGGCGTGAAAATTGTGCTGGATGAGACGAAGCTTGAGGACTATGTAAGAGACGCCGATCTCGTCATCACCGGGGAAGGGCGTCTGGACGGTCAGACCGTAATGGGAAAAGCGCCCATCGGAGTGGCAAAGACAGCGAAAAAGTATGGGAAACCGGTAATCGGCTTTTCCGGCTGTGTGACGAAAGACGCAGTGGCCTGTAACCGGGAAGGAATAGACGCGTTTTTTCCAATCCTGAGAGGAGTGGTGACTCTGGACGAGGCGATGAAGACGGAGAACGCAGGTGCGAACTTAGCGGATACGGCGGAGCAGGTGTTCCGTCTGATCCGGGCCATGGCATAGAAGAGCAAGACATAAAAACCAATACCGGCCTCTGCGTGGCAGCAGAGGCCGGTACCGGCTTTTATGGGTTCAAAGTTCAGTGAGAGTCTGACTGCCGAGGTGTTCGAGGGTCCTGTGGCAGTCATTATAAGGATAGGTTGAATATATGTAAAGGCTTGTTAAGCCAGTTTACCAACTGCTTTTTCAACGGCTTCAACGAATTCGCCGTCTTTTAATACTTTGAAAATCTTGTTCATATCTTTGTAGATTGCGCGGTCTGTCTCCATAAAGGATACCTCGCGGCGTACCAGGTCGTAAACAGCCTTTGTGCCTTTTCCGAGTTTGTCGGCGCCCTTGAAATCAGCGGCCTGAGCAGCACAGATAAGCTCGATTGCCAGTACATGCTCCGCGTGGTCGATGATGGTGGCTGCCTTACGGGAAGCGATGGTGCCCATACTTACATGGTCTTCCTGGTTTGCGGACGTAGGAATGCTGTCAACGCTGGCCGGATGCGCCAGAACCTTGTTCTCGGATACAAGAGCTGCGGCAGCGTACTGTGCAACCATGAATCCGTCGTTGATTCCTTCCTCTACACAGAGGAAACCGGGAAGTCCGCTGAGCTGCGGGTTAACAAGGCGCTCAATTCTGCGCTCTGCAACATTGGCAAATTCCGCCATGGCGATTCCCAGAGTGTCCATTGCGATGGCAACAGGCTGGCCGTGGAAGTTACCGCCGGAGAAGATGTCTCCGTTATCCGGGAAGATCAGCGGGTTATCGGTTACGGAGTTGATTTCTGTCTCAATTACGCTTCTTACATAGTCAAATGCAAGACGGCTTGCGCCGTGAATCTGAGGCAGGCAGCGTAAGGAATAAGCATCCTGTACACGGATCTGTCCCTGTCTGGTGGTCAGCTTGCTGTCCTGTAAAATCTGAAGCATATTTGCTGCGACATCGATCTGTCCCTTGTGCGGACGAACCATCTGAATTCTTGGATCGTAAGGATCGATGATACCTTCCAGAGAATCTACGGTAAGAGCAGAAGTGATATCTGCCATCTTTGTTAAAATTTCAGCGTCATGGATAGCCAGGCTGGCTACACCCAGCATAGCGCAGGTGCCGTTGATTAAAGCCAGGCCCTCTTTCGCCTTCAATGTTACAACCGGGATACCGGCAGCTTCCATTGCTTCGCGGCCTTCCATCACTTTACCCTGGTATTCTGCTTCGCCTTCTCCAATCATAGGAAGAACCATGTGAGCCAGAGGGCACAGGTCGCCGCTGGAACCTACGGAGCCTTTTTCCGGGATTACCGGATGAACGCCCTTATTCAGCATTGCAATCATTGTCTCGACTGTCGATAAGCGGATACCGGAAAAACCTTTTGCAAGCGCATTGACACGCAGCAGCATGATAGCTCTTGTCACGTCCTGTTTAAATGGATCGCCCACGCCTACGGCGTCGGATAAGATAAGGTTTAACTGTAATTTGTCCAGTTCATTTTCTGATATTGCCACATTTACGAATTTACCGAAACCGGTATTAAGTCCGTAAATAACTTTTTTCTCTTCAATATTTTTTTCCACAATGTCACGGGATATCTGAATATTCTTTTTTGCTTCTTCGCTTAAGCCCACCTCTGCCTTGTTGCGGGCGATTTCTACCACCTGATCAATTGTCAGGCTGCTGCCGTCCAGATAAATCATAATATGTAAACCCTCCAATCACGTAATTTGCCGCTTCGGCGGCCGTTCGTTGTTTTGTTAGTTACAGTCTACACCCGGGCTGTCGATAAACTGTCGATGCAGGGGCCTGTACTAAAAGTATATTCCTTTTTTTATAAAAACAGAAGCGTATTTTTTATCGTCGTTTTGATTTTTTACCGACGATTTAGGAAAAAAGTGTTTTGGCTCATGTTTTTTCTTGTCTTTTGTATATTCTAAATGTTAATATGATAACGAAGGGATGGTAGAAAATTACATGGATGATTTAGAGCAGTACAAAGACAGACTTCGTATCGCATTAAGCTCCGCAAAAATCTGCATTTTTGAGGTGGATCTGCTGCGGCAGTTATATACCTTTTTTGAAAATGCGGAGGACATATTCGGCGTCTCCGGTGATAGTATTTTAAAGGATGTGCAGTCATACAGCACACTGGCTCCGGAAGCGTACCGGCTGGCTGTCAGCAAATATTTTTCACATCCGGACGATTCGGCAGTGATTGAGGCAGCTTTTGCACAGATCCTGAGAGGAGAACCGGCCACCTATGAGGCTCGGATGAAAGCGGGAGGCTCGGCGTTCATATGGTGCAGAATTTCTGTGACGCCGATTACAGAAGATGGCAAGCCGGTAAGAATGGTTGGCGTGATTACAGATATCACGGATTTGAAAGAAAAAACAGAAAGTTTGCGGAGGGCCGTCAACCTGGACTCATTTACGGGTCTTTATAATAAAGATCACACGATAGCCCTTATCAATAATATTTTAGACATGGGCACGCATGTGAAACACGCTCTCGTGATTCTGGATATCGATAATTTTAAAAAATTTAACGATACTTACGGTCATGACCAGGGCGATAAAATCATTAAAGCATTGTCACAGAAACTCAAAAACACGTTCAGAAAAACAGATATTGTGGGACGGTTTGGAGGCGACGAATTCATTGTATTTATCCAAAATATCGAAGACGATCAATGGCTGCGTGATAAGCTCCATCATCTTATCCGTTTTGAAGCAGGAACATTTACCTGCACGAGCAGTATGGGAGTTTCCGTTTTTCCGTTGGATGCGGCAAACTTTGAAATGCTTTTCAAAAAGGCAGACATTGCGTTATACCACGCCAAGTCCGCAAAAGAGAGAGCTGTGTTTTTTTCGGATCTTGACAGGAATGAAAAAAGGATTCTCTGAGGTAAACGGCGCCTGGTTTTACAAGAGCTGCTGTTAATGGAAAGTTATTTTCCGTAATTCCTTACAAAATAAACTTGTGTTTGGTTGCGTATTTATCAAATATGCATTAATATTGTAGCAGGACACTTTGACGGGACTTGGGGAGGCCTTGTTTGATGAGAGATGTAACAGTAACGCTAATGAATACGCCGTCCGTGGTGGTGGATGGGGAAAAGAAAGTATTTCCTTACAGGAAAGTCGAAGGTTTATTTTACTATATCTGTGTCAGAAAACGGATCACAAGGGATGAAGCGATAGGGATTTTCTGGGTTGACTGCGATGAGACCAGCGCCAGAAAAAATCTGAGGGATGCTTTATATCACATTAAAAAGATAGTAGGGCCGGATATCATCAGCATGGATGGGAATGTATTTATATCGCTGAATCCGGAGCAGCATATTAAAGTAGATGTTGACGCCGCCAGGGAGAATATCCTGGAAAATTACAAGGGCGAGTTTATGAGTTTCTTCTATGTAAAAAACTGTCTGGAGTTTGAAAACTGGATGGATGATTACAGGAGAGAGCTGAAGGAGCATTATATTAAAGCCGTCTTAAAAAAGGCGGAACAGGCTATACACGCTAAGGACACGTCGGAGGCTGCCCGTTATGCAGGCAAGCTGGTGGAAGTTTTCTATTTAGATGAGAGCTTTTACAGACGGGTTCTTACATTTTTGATGGAAGAGGCGGAATATTCATCCGCTATTTCCCTCTATCAGAAGTTTGCATTGTCGCTGAAGCAGGATCTGGAGGAGGAGCCGGAGGCGGAAACCCGGGCGCTGATGGACAAGATCCTGAAGCTGCGCAAGAAGATAGCAGAGCATCCTGTAAAGGAGCAGCAGGTCTTCATGGGCCGTCAGAAAGAGCTGTATGGCATTTATGAGAGCATCCAGAAACACAGGGTGAAGGGGAAGGATTCCGGAGAAAATTTCGTTCTTATATCTGGGGAAGCGGGCGTTGGTAAAACGGCTTTGATGGGGCAGCTCCGGACCCTGCTGGAGGAAGAGAACCACACGGTATTCTCGTACTGCTGCTGTCCTTCGGAGTCTGATTTGTACCTGAAGCCATGGAATGATATATTAAGCCAGGTGCAGGAGTTCTGCATGAAGCAGAGGAAGGAACTGAAGGCATCTGAATACTTTGCCAACAAAGATGTGACGGATTACCGCATATTTGCGACGCAGTACGGTATTCATCTGGAGGATTTAATCCGGGCTTTCTGCAAGGACTTCGGCCGCTCGGAAATCATCCTGTTTTTCGATGATATCCAGTGGATGGATCCCTCGAGTATCCAGCTATTAAATAATACGTTATTCCACCTTAGGGACTGCCCGATTTTTATCGTGGCGGCCAGCAGGCTCGAGGTCGTAAAAGAAATTGAGGATTTACGGGTTTCTCTGATGCGGGAGGCATTAATCAAAGAGGTAAAGTTGAAACGGTTCACTCTGGAGGAAACGAGAGAACTGATTGAGGTTCAGGCGCAGGAACTGCTGGGCGATCCGGAAAACCTGGACAAAATTTATGAGTATACGGATGGAAATGCCCTGTTTCTGACCGAGCTTCTTAAGACAATGAAGGACAACGACGGAGGGATGGTGCCGGAGAATCCGCTGACCTCCAGGATGGTGAGTATCATCCAGAGCCGTCTGATGAAGCTGACGGAACAGGAGCATACCCTTTTGAGTGTGATGTCGGTATTCTATCATGCGGTGACAATCGAGGATATCCAGATTCTCTATCCGGAACCTGAGCTTAAGATATATGATTTACTGGAACATCTTTTGGAGCGACAGATTATCTATGAGGATGTGGGGACTGCAGCCATTACGTATCATTTTACCCATATATTGATACATAACTATGTCCAGTCGAAGATATCGGCCGGCAGAAAGCAGATCTATCACCGGCAGGTAGCCGGATATTATGAGCAGAAGTACAAGGAGACAGGAGATATCACCTTGATGCCGGAATTGATTTACCACTTCGAAAATGCCAATGATATGTACAAAAAATATGAGTACAAGCTGGAGTATTTCAAGGAATTTTTCTCAGGAACCCAGGAGATATATCCGGCCATGTCTTTGAGCTTTACGGATAAATTCTTCTTCCCGGATCTGGATTCCAGCGAAAATGTGCTGATTCCGTTGGCTGAGGAGATACGCGCACTGCCGAACCGGGATCAGAGATATCAGGAACTGCGTATGAAGGTGGAGTATCTGATTGGAAGGTATGACCTCTCAAGCGGTGATTACCAGTATGGCCTGCGCAATATGAACGCCTGTATCGAAGCGGCAAAGATCCTTAAAAATTCGCGCTATCTGATGGACAGCTATCTCCAGATGATTTATTATGCGATACAGGTTTATGACCTGGATATGATGAAGGAATATATCATGTACTGCTCCGAGCTTTTGGAGGAATACCAGTACTCTAAATCAACACCATACACGATACAAAGGCTCAAGGCTTTGTATTACAGTAAGACGGAACAGTTTGACAAGGCCGAACAGATACTGGAATCACTGATTCCGAAGCTGGAAAAGCTGCAGATGGATCCCTCCTGCCAGATAGGCCTGATAGCCTGTTATAATTACAGGGGAGAGATATGCATGAAGCAGGGGGACTGGGAGACTGCGCATACCTATATAAGCAAAGCACTGGCCAGCAGCCATGCATCGCAGCCAACAGCCGGACTTGGGATGTCATACACCAATATGGGAATTATTTTATACAGATTGGATAATTATGACAAGGCTTCCGAGTATTTCGACAAAGCCAGATGCTGTTTCCAGAATCTTTCCATCCAGTGGGGACGCGCCAAAGAAGAGGCGTATTCCGCGCTGCTGGAGCTGAAGCTGGGCAAAAGCAAAAGCGCGCTGGCGCGCTACAAAGCGGCATGCAAGTATGCGGATAAAGACTACAGTCCCAATACGCTGCTCATGCTCCAGACCGTGTACGCCCAGCTGCAGGATCTGCCCGGACTCGAACCTCAGGAACCTCCGAGGATCCCTAAGCAGGCAAAATAATGATAATAGAAAAAGAGGAAATCCAGTCAGAAATAATCCGGCTGAATTTCCTCTTTTTCTATTATTATATTACCATAAAAATGACTGTTTTTCACAATGAACAATCGTGATCCGGTGATGGGTGGAAATGCATTAAACAGGGGAGAGAAACGGCTGACCGGTAATTTGGAATGGTTTGACAGGTCGGCAAGGCATTATGCGCCGCAGATTGAAAATGCGCTCAGATTCGGCTGCCTGGATCGGCTTTTCCAGGTCTAAAAAAGGGAAGAGACACCTATCACAATATCTCTTCCCCATATATAATCACCATTTTTATACAGCCGGCAGCCGCTTATCCATCTGCCGGCCGCTGCATTTATCACTATTAATTCAAGAGGTTTTTAAAAATATAACTGTTCCATTGAGAAAGTATGTGTTCTCAGATAGAATTTCAGAACTTCTTCCAGTGCATACACCGGAACAGGTCCTACCAGCTCACAGTCCTCTACAAGGATGCCGTACTGGGATGCTTCGGATTTGATTGTCTCAAATACACGGTGAATAGGAGTCTTTTCATAGTTTGTCAGGTTCATGGATACCTGTACAATGCCGCGCTCTTCCAGAGGAAGCGCGATAGCGCGCACGTTCTGGTAACCGCCCGCAGCGCCCCTTACGGCTTTGACGATCTGCTTTGCGATTGCGATATCGGCAGTCTTTAAGTTAACATTGAAAGCAACGAGCGGGAAACGGACGCCTGTAACGGTTGCGCCGCTCTTGGCGTTGAAATCCTTCGGGCCTTCATCCGGAACCCATGCAGGATCTTTCATGCGCTCGCAGAGCGCTTCATATTCGCCCTTACGGATGCGGACAAGATTTTTTCTCTCTTCGCATGTAGCGGCATCTTCATAATAATAAACGGGAACTCCCAGCTCATCGCCCAGGTATTTGCCGAAAGCTCTTGCAATTACAAGCGCTTCGTCGATGGATACGTCTTTTACGGGAATGAACGGAACAACGTCAACGGCGCCGATACGCGGATGGCTTCCCGTATGCTTTGTCATATCGATTAATTCGATCGCTTTTGCTGCCAGGCGCTTTGTACCA
>OHPG01000813.1_pt1 | contig 8348 bp, 7 predicted proteins | sample 1577751 | NCBI WGS metagenome assembly OHPG01 (sample SAMEA3879548, study PRJEB24766) | human gut metagenome | biome: human-associated habitat; feature: feces | place: USA | collected 1985/1987
AACGCCCGGCCCCTGCGTGGGTATCGAGATAGAGAAACGGTTTATCTTTCTCTTTCAGCGACTCGATGATCAGGCTCTGAACGGTATGTTTAAGGACGTCGGCGTGGTTGCCAGCGTGAAAGCTGTGGCGATAACTGAGCATGGGTAAAGGTGTTCCGGTAAGTAAAAATCGGCCCGTATTCGGGGCGCACAAAAGCCTATCAGGACAGTATACCGAAAAGAGGCCGCCGCCGCGAAAGCGTAACGTTTCTCATTGAAATTCACTACACTTAACCCCATGCTACACACATTATGTAAAGCGCCTGTTGAGCGCTTCCTTAACCTCTTTAACCAGGACTGCGCTAATGACGAATCCGTTACTGACTCCCTTTGAATTGCCTCCGTTTTCTAAAATTCTCCCGGAACATGTCGTTCCAGCCGTGACTAAGGCGCTGAACGACTGCCGCGAAAATGTGGAGCGCGTAGTAGCGCAAGGGGCACCGTACACCTGGGAAAATCTCCCCGGTCAGCCATCTGAACTCGGTGAAAAATAGCCCGGAACTGCGTGAAGCGTACGAACAAACCCTGCCGCTGCTGTCAGAATACAGCACCTGGGTAGGGCAACATGAAGGGCTGTATAAAGCATATCGCGACCTGCGCGATGGCGATCATTACGCCACGCTGAACACGGCTCAGAAAAAAGCGGTTGATAACGCACTGCGCGACTTCGAACTCTCTGGCATCGGTCTGCCGAAAGAGAAACAGCAGCGTTACGGCGAAATTGCTACCCGTCTTTCTGAACTGGGCAATCAGTACAGCAACAACGTCCTCGATGCGACGATGGGCTGGACCAAACTCGTTACCGACGAAGCGGAGCTGGCGGGGATGCCAGAAAGCGCGCTGGCTGCGGCAAAAGCCCAGGCTGAAGCGAAAGAGCTGGAAGGTTATTTGCTGACACTGGATATCCCAAGCTACTTGCCGGTAATGACCTACTGCGACAACCAGGCTCTGCGCGAAGAGATGTATCGTGCTTACAGCACCCGCGCTTCCGATCAAGGCCCGAACGCCGGTAAGTGGGACAACAGCAAGGTGATGGAAGAGATCCTCGCGCTGCGTCACGAACTGGCGCAACTGCTGGGTTTTGAAAACTACGCCTTTAAATCCCTTGCCACTAAAATGGCAGAAAACCCTCAGCAGGTGCTGGATTTCTTAACCGATCTGGCAAAACGCGCGCGTCCGCAGGGCGAAAAAGAGCTGACACAACTGCGTGCCTTCGCCAAAGCGGAATTTGGCGTCGATGAGTTGCAGCCGTGGGATATCGCATACTACAGCGAAAAACAGAAACAGCACCTCTACAGCATCAGTGACGAACAACTGCGTCCGTACTTCCCTGAAAACAAAGTGGTTAACGGCCTGTTTGAAGTGGTGAAACGTATTTACGGTATCACCGCTAAAGAGCGTAAAGATGTTGATGTCTGGCATCCGGATGTACGTTTCTTCGAACTGTATGACGAGAACAACGAACTGCGCGGCAGCTTCTATCTCGACCTGTACGCCCGTGAGAACAAGCGCGGCGGGGCGTGGATGGATGACTGCGTAGGCCAGATGCGTAAAGCCGACGGTTCGCTGCAAAAACCGGTCGCGTATCTGACCTGTAACTTCAACCGCCCAGTAAATGGTAAACCGGCACTGTTTACTCACGACGAAGTGATCACCCTGTTCCACGAGTTCGGTCATGGTCTGCACCATATGCTGACCCGCATTGAAACCGCTGGTGTTTCCGGGATCAGCTGGGATGCGGTCGAACTGCCGAGCCAGTTTATGGAAAACTGGTGCTGGGAGCCTGAGGCGCTGGCGTTTATCTCCGGTCACTATGAAACCGGCGAACCGCTGCCGAAGGAGCTGCTGGATAAAATGCTGGCGGCTAAGAACTACCAGGCGGCGCTGTTTATTCTGCGCCAGCTGGAGTTCGGCCTGTTTGATTTCCGCCTCCATGCCGAGTTCCGCCCGGATCAGGGAGCGAAAATCCTCGAAACTCTGGCAGAAATCAAGAAACTGGTTGCCGTAGTACCGTCTCCATCCTGGGGCCGTTTCCCGCACGCTTTCAGCCATATTTTCGCCGGTGGTTATGCCGCAGGTTACTACAGCTACCTGTGGGCCGACGTGCTGGCGGCAGATGCCTTCTCGCGCTTTGAGGAAGAGGGCATTTTCAACCGTGAAACCGGACAGTCGTTCCTCGACAACATTCTGAGCCGTGGCGGTTCAGAAGAGCCGATGGATCTGTTCAAACGCTTCCGTGGTCGTGAACCGCAGCTGGATGCGATGCTGGAGCATTACGGCATTAAGGGCTGATCATTCAGTGAAAATCTGCTTAATTGATGAAACAGGCACCGGAGACGGTGCCTTATCTGTTCTGGCGGCCCGCTGGGGGCTGGAGCACGATGAAGACAACCTGATGGCGCTGGTGTTAACGCCGGAACATCTGGAATTGCGCAAGCGTGATGAGCCAAAACTTGGCGGCATCTTTGTTGATTTTGTTGGCGGAGCGATGGCGCACCGACGCAAATTCGGCGGCGGACGTGGGGAGGCAGTGGCGAAAGCGGTGGGCATTAAAGGCGATTATTTGCCGGATGTGGTGGATGCCACTGCAGGACTTGGGCGCGATGCCTTTGTGTTGGCTTCAGTCGGCTGCCGCGTGCGGATGCTGGAGCGTAATCCGGTGGTTGCTGCATTGCTCGACGACGGCCTGGCGCGTGGTTATGCGGATGCGGAAATCGGCGGCTGGTTGCAGGAGCGGTTGCAGTTAATTCACGCTTCCAGCCTGACGGCGCTGACCGATATTACTCCGCGCCCGCAGGTGGTCTATCTCGATCCGATGTTCCCGCATAAGCAGAAAAGCGCGTTGGTGAAAAAAGAGATGCGAGTCTTTCAGTCGCTGGTGGGGCCGGATCTTGATGCCGATGGATTGCTGGAGCCTGCACGCTTGCTGGCGACCAAACGCGTGGTGGTAAAGCGCCCGGACTACGCGCCGCCGCTGGCGAATGTCGCCACGCCAAACGCGGTAGTGACCAAAGGGCATCGCTTTGATATTTATGCCGGAACGCCGGTGTAAAAGTAAAGCAGGGTAGCGTTATCGCTACCCTGCTTTCTGCAAGAATAATTAATGGCTTTCGGGCGTCGCAATCATTCGTTTCAGCCACGGCACCATCAGCAGCATCACCACCGCAACGCCCAGCGTAACCAGGCCAATCTTACCAAACACGTTGGTATAGACGGGCAACGTCTCAAGCGGATCGGTAATGTTGTCTGGTACTGCGGTAAATGTTGCCACATAGCCGCCCAGCAAGAACGCGGCAGCCTGCGTCAGGAACCACATCCCGAGAATAAAGCCCATCAAATGCTGCGGCACCAGGGCAGCAATCATCGCCAGACCCAGGGCGCTAATAAACAGTTCACCCAGGCTCTGGAATAAGTAAACCAGCACAATAAACCACGGCGATGTCAGCCCCTGGGCATCCGCAAACCACATTCCCGCAGCTGCAGCCGTCAAAAAGCCCAGTGAGCACATAAACATGCCGAGAGTAAATTTCATCGGCATAGAGAGATCTTTGCCTTTGTTACCCAGATGCGTGTAAATGCCTGCCAGTATTGGGCTGGCGAGTACCACCCAGAACGGGTTAAGCGCCTGGAAGCTGACCGGGTTGATGGAAAAGCCGAGAATTTCATGATGCACGTTGTTGATGGCAAAGAAGTTCAGCGACGTTGGCATCTGGGCGTAGAGAATGTAAAACACCACCGCTTCGAGCATCAGGACAAAGGCGACAAACATTTTATTGCGCCCGGTTTTATCCAGCTTGAATGCCTGACGAAAGAAAATGATGGTGACGACGATGGAGAGAACAATCAGCACCAGATTGGCGACTTCTACGTTGTGCATCAGCCATGCACAGACGAAGATCATCACCACGCTGCCAAGTAACACGTACAACAGTTTGCTGAAGCTCATCGGCCGGAAGTCGGGTTCAGAACCAATGTCTTTCACCATTCCGCGACAGGCGATGTAAACCAATAGCGCGATAATTAATCCTGCACCGCACAGGTTGTAGGTGACTGAATAGCCGAATCTATCAGCGATCACAGGGGCCAGCGATAACGCTATCAACGAGCCGATGTTGATCGACATATAGAACAGGGTAAATGCGCCATCAAGCCGCGGATCTTTCGGCGGATAGCACTTCGAAAGCAAGCTGGCTGGGTTAGCTTTAAACAGGCCGTTACCGACAGCGATAGTCCCCAGGGCGATGAAAATCAGGTCAGGCTTAAGTAGCGACAGGCCGGTCATGAAGTAGCCAATCGCCAGCACAAGTGCTCCGAGAACAATGGTGCGTTTGGTCCCCAGCAGGTGGTCGCCGACATAGCCGCCAATGGAAATGAGGCCATAGACCAGCGCAGCAAAAGCACCAAAAGTGACAAAAGCCTGTTCTTGCGAGAATCCAAGCTGCTTAACGAAGAAAACCGCCAGTACGCCCTGCACGCCGTAGTAGCCGAATCGCTCCCATAACTCGACAAAAAAAATCATGAAAAATGGGCGAGGTTGCTGCAGCATCCCCATGGGTGTTGTTGTATTCATATTTATTAACCTTCCAATACCATCCTGAAAAGTATGAACGCGTAAGGGATAACGCGCGAAAAAGTTTACATCTGTCAGAGATTCTTAATATTGATGCGGTGAATAGATTAATACACTATTACAACAGAAAATAACCAGCTGATCACACTAATGATGGAAAATATGATGGTGTTAAATGTTGTATTGGCAGGGGATTTTGATTGCGTACGCAGACCGTAGGCCAGATAAGGTGTTTACGCTGCAAGGTAACAAGGCGCGCCAAAAAGCAAAACGCCCGCATATGCGGGCGTTCAGGAACACGTCGTAGAGGGAAGATTATTCTTCTTCGTCGCGCAGCGGAACAATCAGCATATCAACGTGAACGGTGTTGATCAGCTGACGTGCGGAAGACATCAGTTTGCTCCAGAAGTCCTGGTGGTGACCACAAACCACCAGATCCATATCGTATTTCTTGATTGCATCGACCAGAACCTGGCCCAGATCGCCGCTGCCGCTCAGGGTTTCAGTGATTGGGTAGCCTGCATTAGTGGAAAGCTCGGTCAGCGCATGATGTGTCTCTTCAGAGATGCGTTTCTGCATATCACCCAGATTCACATCAATAAGCCCGGTGTATAGGTCAGAGTAGTTTACATCTACGTGGATCAGAGAAACTTTCGCATTGTAGGGGCGAGCCATAGAGACTGCTTTCTCTACCAGAACTTTGCTTTCCGGGGAGAGATCGACCGCGATGAGAATGTGTTTATAAGCCATAGTGTTACTCCTTCCATAAAGTTGTCGATGACTGGCCAGCTAGCGTTTCTTGTGCCGTTACGTCACCCGCGTCCTGCGAACTACGTGCGCGGGGCTAACCCAGCCGTAAAGATTCAGTGTTAAGACCATCCTTACCTTATAGCGACCCGGATGATCCGTCAATCCGCCTTGCTTACCCGTTAGATAAACAAATTTTCGACATGAATATATTGATAGTGGTTAACCTTCTGGAAAAAAAACAACCTGATCTCCTACACTATCTATAGAGCCGCTCGGATGTTGGTCACCACAAAAGCGGTTTCTCCAGGACCTGGTGTTAACTGATTGGCAGCGTATCGGGAGCGGTAGCCCCGGGGTGGAACTCCGCGGGCAGGTCGCCGGGGAGGAGGTATGATAAGCACCGTCGCATTATTTTGGGCTTTATGTGTCGTTTGCATTGTTAACATGGCGCGCTATTTTTCATCACTACGCGCGTTGTTAGTGGTACTGCGTAACTGCGATCCATTGCTCTATCAATATGTTGATGGAGGGGGCTTTTTTACCTCACATGGCCAACCCAACAAACAGGTGCGTCTCGTTTGGTATATCTATGCCCAACGTTATCGCGATCATCACGATGATGAGTTTATTCGCCGCTGTGAGCGGGTGCGTCGGCAGTTTATTCTGACCAGCGCATTGTGTGGTCTGGTGGTGGTCAGCCTGATTGCATTGATGATTTGGCATTAAGCACTTCAGCAAAAATAACGCATAAAAAAAGCGGGCCAGTAAACTGACCCGCTCGTTTTGGTGCGTGCGATTACAGGAACTGCAAGGAGAGCCAGTACAGCCCGCCGGAAAGCAGTACCGCAGCCGGAAGGGTAAACACCCAGGCCATCAGAATACTGGTTACGGTTTTACGCTGTAAGCCGCCGCCATCTACCACCATCGTCCCCGCGACAGAAGAGGAGAGTACGTGAGTAGTGGAAACCGGCATCCCGGTATAACTTGCCAGGCCGATGGACACTGCCGCCGTCATCTGGGCAGACATCCCCTGAGCGTAGGTCATGCCTTTCTTACCGATTTTCTCACCGATAGTCGTTGCCACACGACGCCAGCCAATCATCGTACCGATACCTAACGCCAGCGCGACCGCCATGATGATCCACACCGGCGCATACTCGATGGTGCTAAGCATGTCGGACTTCAGTTTCTTCAACAGGCGCTGATCGTCTGCACTCACGCCAGGCATCTTCACCACTTTGTCGATAGTGTCAGAAACGCACAGCATAATGCGGCGCATCTGGCTACGTTGATCAAGCGACAGCTTATCGTAGCTTTCCACATCGGTAGTCAACATGCCTTTCAGGCGGTTGAGCGCGTTAATGGTATTCGACGGATGGCAATGGAACTCCGCAGGTTGCGTTGCGCCAGCTTCCGGAGCCGGTACTAACTGATCAGCACCGGTAGCCTGTTTCAGCAGCGCAGGATGCTGCTCAAAGTAAGCTTCGACGTTGTTGATGGCATCACGGGTACGGGTGATTTCGTAGCCAGTGGCATTCATATTCACCACGAAGCCTGCTGGTGCGACGCCAATCAATACCAACATAACCAGACCAATGCCTTTCTGACCATCGTTCGCGCCGTGCGAAAACGCCACGCCGATAGCGGAAAGGATCAGCGCTATACGCGTCCAGAACGGCGGCTTTTTCTTGCCGTCTTTCTTTTCACGCTCCGCTGGGGTCAGGTGGATACGGGCGCGTTTCTTGGTGCCGCTCCAGTAGCGACGCAGCAAGAAAATCAGACCGCCAGCAAACACCAGGCCGACAATAGGGGAAACGATCAGAGAACCGAAAATACTTAATACTTTCGGGATATTGAGTGCATCCACCACTGACGTCCCGGTCATCAACGCATTGGTTAAACCAATCCCGATGATCGCGCCAATCAGCGTATGAGAGCTGGATGCAGGTAAACCAAAGTACCAGGTACCCAGGTTCCAGATAATCGCCGCCAGCAACATAGAGAACACCATGGCAAGGCCATGAGACGATCCCATATTAAGCAGCAGATCCGTCGGCAGCATATGCACAATGGCATAGGCAACACTCAGACCACCCAGCAAAACACCCAAGAAGTTGAACACCGCCGCCATAACCACGGCGAGCTGAGAACGCATCGCGCGGGTATAGATAACGGTTGCCACGGCGTTGGCTGTGTCATGGAAACCATTGATGGCTTCGTAGAACAGCACAAAAGCCAGTGCAAGCAATAATAACAGCCCGGTATGCAAATCCAGGCCAGCAAACAAATGTAGCATAGGACGTTACGCCATTTTGAGGACATGAACGCGGCGCATTATCAGTGACTTTCGCGGCGCGGGCAAAGTGAAATATAGACTTTTTTTGATTTGCCTCCTGTATGGATTTCACTCAAAAAATAATTATCTTATATAATTCAGGTAAATACTTCCTTTTAGTAATATTGATGCTGGTGCGACCACTGAGGAATCTTTACAATTCACGCCCGTTTTTTCTTAGAGGAGCGCAACGTGGAAAGGTTTGATGCCATTATTATAGGCGCTGGTGCGGCGGGTATGTTCTGTTCTGCGCTGGCAGGTCAGGCAGGACGCCGGGTTCTGCTGATCGATAATGGTAAAAAACCAGGGCGCAAAATCCTCATGTCTGGCGGTGGGCGCTGCAACTTTACCAATCTTTATGTCGAACCGGGCGCTTATCTGAGCCAGAATCCGCATTTTTGTAAGTCTGCACTCGCGCGTTTTACCCAGTGGGATTTCATTGATCTGGTCAATAAACACGGCATCGCCTGGCACGAGAAAACGTTAGGGCAACTCTTCTGCGATGACTCCGCGCAGCAGATTGTCGACATGCTGGTGGATGAGTGCGAGAAGGGCAATGTGACCTTCAGATTGCGTAGCGAAGTGCTGAGCGTGGAGAAGGATGATACAGGCTTCACGCTTGAACTGAACGGCATGACTGTCGGTTGCGAAAAG
>OHPG01000837.1_pt1 | contig 8033 bp, 8 predicted proteins | sample 1577751 | NCBI WGS metagenome assembly OHPG01 (sample SAMEA3879548, study PRJEB24766) | human gut metagenome | biome: human-associated habitat; feature: feces | place: USA | collected 1985/1987
TGCGTTGGAACTTCGTTCTCTTCTTGAAAAAAAGGAACTCCTTAATACAGGAGGGAAAACAGAAGAATTTCCATATCGTTTTTATGTCAGTGACCTTGCGGAAAAGTTCCGGGCATTTGCAGGATCGATTCTTCCCTATGATGTGGAAATGACAAAAAAGATCGACATTGAAAAATATTAGGAGGCATTTATGGACAAAAATGTACTCATACATGTACGGGGACTTCAGATGATGGAAGTGGGAGAGGAACAGGAACCTATAGAGCTTGTTGTACCCGGCCAGTACTATTTTCGCAACGGAAGCCATTATCTCAGATATGAGGAAATTCTGGATGAAGGCTCAGAGCCTACGATAAATTACATAAAAATGTCCCCCCAGGGCATGGAAGTCAGGAAACAGGGGCTGGTTAATGTACATATGGTATTTGAGCGGGGAAAAAAGAATATGACCTTTTATACCACTCCGTTCGGAACGCTTCAGATGGGAATTGTTGCTACCGGAATGGAACTGAATGAAAGTGACAATAACATTAACATGAAGGTTGATTATGCCCTTGACATGAATGAAGAGCATGTGGCGGACTGCTATCTTTCTGTGCAGGCGCAGCCTGCCGATTCAAAGGATTTTGTACTGTAAATAAAATACGAGACAGCTGCAGGAAAATTCTTACAGCTGTCTCGTGTTTTTTAGTCTTTTTTGCTGAACATTCTTTTAAAGAAGCCCTTTTTCTTGGCCGGCGGCGCATCCAGATGACCGCGGATACCGCGTACACCTACAATGTACAGACCGCTGATGTCAGCCTTTACTTCTTTCTTTACAGGAATCTGTTCGTAAATTTTTTCATCTGCTATCAGAATAGAAATCTTCGGACCGATCTTGGCCTTAACAATAGGCAGTTTGGTACGACGCATCATCTTCGGTGTCTGATCGATCACCATCTGCGGGAGACCAGATTCTTTTATGCGAAGTCGTTTTTTGTCAATTACCAACATGGAAACAGTCTGTTTTGCAGCTTCAATCTGTGCCTGCTGTTCTTCCTGTTTTTTCTGAGCCTTTTTTCCAAAAAAATAAAGGGCAATCAGTACGCCAACGAGAACAACAAGGATGACAAGCAGGACGATGGTAAGTGTATTCATAGATACCCTCCTCAATATGTATATTTTTCCCTCTTATAATCAGATACAGGCGGACATACATACATGTCCTTCAGAGAGAATTCCTGTCATGTGAAGTATATTTTATCATTAATCCTGTTAAAAGGCAAACAGTTTCGGGCAAAATCACAGCAAAATCCCGAATGGAGATCCAGGAGAAACGGTTTAGATAAAAATTATAAGAAATTAGTTTATATTAGGGGAAAACAGTGGAAATTATACGGATAAAAAGTTATAATAAGCAAAGTGACATAATTTGACGATTTTTGGCAGCTGTTCACAGGCAATATTTCATAAGATGTATTGATAAAAAACCGAAAAATAAAGGAAAAATACCATCATCGAATGTAAATTGCAGGATACTTTGACCAGGCTTCCGGGAAAGGAGTGAACAGTAAAATTTCCTGACTGTTGTGATACCGGAATAAAGGATTTTACATTGGGTATATTAAAAATTACAGAAAAATAATGGACAGGAGTTACTATGGAAGAGCGAGGCAGGGGAAAGAGAAATATGCACAGTGAGAAAAATAAGGACGAGAGGGACAGGCAGCTGGAGGCCATGACCGAAGAGGAACGTGACGAATATTTCCGTGAGATGCGAAGGGAGAGAAGGCTGCGCAGGCAAAAAAGGGAGCGCCGGAAGAAGCTGGCGGTTCTGGGCGCCACAGCAGTGATTTCCCTTGTTGTAGTAGTTGGCGCAGTCAGCGGGATCACACGTTTTGTCATTACAAAAAGCAGCGGTTCCGGCATAGTTTCCAATAAAGATGAAAACAAAAAAGGCGGGGGAGAAGCAGCAGAGGCTTCTGCGCAGACAGACCTTCTGGCAGAGGCGGATCTGAAGGCAGCCCAGTATGATTATGACGGGGCTGTACAGCTTCTCAAAAGCGACAGCAGCTATGACAAGAATGCGGATTTTCAGGCTGCTGTGAAGAAATATGAGGAGGCAAAAGCAGCCTGCGTATCCTGGCCTCTGGAAGAAGTGACTCATGTTTTTTATCATACGCTGATCAAGGATCCGGCCAAGGCATTTGACGGTGATTATAAAGAAGGCGACTACAATCAGGTTATGACGACCATAGATGAGTTTAACAAGATCACCCAGACCATGTATGACAAGGGGTATGTTATGGTCAGCATCAAAGATATGGCAACTGCTGACGAGAACGGAAATGTAACTCCGGGAGAGATTCTTCTTCCTCCGGGAAAAATCCCGTTTGTCCTGTCTCAGGATGATGTGTGCTACTATCATTATATGGACGGAGACGGCTATGCCACAAAGCTTGTGCTGGATGATGAAGGCAAGGTTCGCAATGAATATGTGGAGGATGACGGAACAGTTTCGGTAGGCGACTATGACATGGTGCCGCTGATTGACCGGTTTGTGGAGCAGCATCCTGATTTTTCCTACAGGGGAGCAAAGGGCATCGTAGCTCTCACGGGGTATAATGGAATCCTTGGATACAGAACAGACATCAGCTACGAGACACGGCCGGATGATCTGGACGCCAACAAGGTGGAGTGGCTGGACGCACATCCGGATTTCAGTCTGGAAAAAGAACGGGAAGAGGCCAAGAAGGTGGCAGACGCCATGAAAGCCAATGGATGGCTGTTTGCAAGCCATACCTGGGGACACCAGAATGTAGGACAGATCGACCTGGCTCATCTGCAGACTGATACCGAGAAATTTAAAGAAAATGTAGATCCGCTGATCGGCGGAACAGATATCATTATTTTTGCCTTTGGAACAGATCTTACTGCTCAGGAAGATTATTCGGGAGACAAATTTGAATATCTGAAAAGTGTGGGATACAATTATTTCTGCAATGTGGACTCAAGTAAGTATTTTGTGCAGATAAGAGACAGATATTTCCGCCAGGGAAGAAGAAATCTGGACGGATACCGAATGTATTATAATCCGGAAATGCTCAGTGACCTGTTTGACGTGTCGGAGGTCTGGGATTCTTCAAGACCCACTCCGGTACCTGAAATGTGACAGAATAAATGAACGTAAGGCATCAGAAAGGAGCTATTTATGAAGAAAAAAACAGTTTTGGCAATGCTGGTAATGTGTATGGTATTCAGCGCGTCTGCCTGCTCAGATAAGAGCGCAGAAAAATCTGCCCCGGAAAAAACAGAAAGCAGCGCAGAGAAAACGGACAAAGCAGAAGAAAAGACGGAAACGAAAGAAGATACAAAGCAGGAAGAGGAAAAAACAGAGGTCAGACTTGTGTCTGTCAGCGATATTTCCAAATATATCACCGTAGGCGAATATAAGGGGCTGAAGCTTAACAATATCGTAGAGCCGGTTTCTGATCCTGAGGTGGATACAGAAATTGAATTCCGTCTGCAGGATAAGGCAGAGGAAGTAAAGGGCGGAACAGCCCAGTCCGGAGACCAGGTAAGAGTCAGCTTTACGGGAACAATTGACGGCAAAAGCTTTGAGGGCGGATCGGAAGAGGATTATGATCTTGTGATCGGAGAGGGAGCTGTGGCAGACGGCTTTGATGAAGGAATTGTCGGCATGAAAGCCGGAGAGACAAAGGAGCTGAATCTGACTTTCCCGGAAGACTACTATGACAGTGAGCTTGCCGGCAAGTCTGCAGTATATCAGGTGACTGTTCAGAGCATCCGCAGAACTCCTGAGCTTACAGATGAGTGGGTTGCAGCAAATACAGACAGCAAAACTGTGGCCGAATACAGAGCGGCTGTTCAGAAGGAGCTTGAGGATGGCGTCAACGAAGCTGCTGAGAATCAGCTTTATGCAGATGCATGGAACCAGGTTTTTGAAAGCTCTGAGATCATAGAATATCCTGAAGAAGATATTGATACAGCCATAGAAGCATATAAAGAACTGAATGGCGAGTATATTGAGCAGGCACAGATGGATATGAGCGAATTCCTGAAATCACAGGGAATTACAGAAGAAGAATATGAGGAAGACTGCAGACAGTATGCGGAGGCCAAGGTAAAGCAGAACCTGATCGTTCAGTACATTATGGATGAAGAAAATCTGAGCGTAGATGACAAAGAAGCAGAAGCTCTGGACAAGAAGCTGCTTCAGCAGTACGGTGCAACGGATATCAGTGAAGTTGTGGATCTTTATGGAGAGAGAGAAGTAAATGAGACACGGGCTCTTCTCAGAGTGGAAAAGTTTATTGTTGACCAGGCCGAGGTAGACCAGAAGGTCGGCGGAGGTGATGAGCTGGCAGAAAATGAAGATGCGGTAACAGAAGAAGGCGCTTACGATACTCAGACAGAGGACGCCGGAAATACTGCAAATGAGGACGTTGCGGACGAGGACGCTGCTTTACAGGAATAACTCAAAGATCTTCAGACAGAGGCAGGACAATGTCTGCGGTCTGTATCGATCCGGAAAACGGACAGCAGGATACACTCTGCTGACAGGTGAATTTCAGGAAACTGGATGATTTTAGAAAAGTTTTATAAATATGTGGAAAATGCACGGGGAGCGCTATTGTATTTCTGTAAAAAATGCAGTATGATAGACAGGACAAACAAGGACAGATTGATATAATAGCAGGTGGGAAACAATGGATAAAAGAGTTTTGCAGGAAAGGATGCGCAAAAAGCAGCAGCAGCTTCGACGCCGCAAAATGATGAAGCTTGGCGGTTATGTACTGTCTGTGGTGCTGGTAGTAGTATTTATCATAAAGGGCGTGATTTTGCCCGTTGCAAATAAGATCAGCGGTAAGGATGCAGCTGAACCCGTGCAGGTGGCAGCAGATGCTGATAATACGGAAGATGAGGGAAAGACAGAAACAACAGGAACAAAAGAAGAAGTAACCACAGACGAAACAAAGGCCATCCGGATGCCTCTGGCAAGTGTCTCTCATGTTACTAGGGCGTCTGATCTCACAGCCGGATGGCACGAAGACGAAAACGGAAAATGGTATCAGAATTCTGACCGTACCTATTATGCCGGGGGAATGCAGGAGATCGACGGACAGACATATTCTTTTGACGACAATGGGTATATACAGACCGGATGGGTAAGTCAGGGATTTGACGATCTGTATTTTAATGAAGACGGTTCCTATAATCCTGAGAAGCATAAGCCGCGTATTGCCCTGACCTTTGACGACGGACCGGGAGAGTATACAGACCAGCTTCTTGACTGTCTGGAAGAAAACAATGCTCATGCAACGTTCTTTATGCTGGGACAGAATGTATCAGGCTGGGAATCCACTGTACAGAGAATGGCGGATATCGGATGTGAGCTTGGAAACCACAGCTGGGATCATCCGGAGGCAACACTTCAGGGTATTTCTGATGAAGCTGTAATAGAAGAATTTCAGAAAACAGACGAGGCTCTGATGAAAGCCTGCGGACAGAAAGCCACAGTAGCCCGCGCACCTTACGGCGCAGCGGATCAGAGAGAATTTGACCTTGTGCAGAAGCCGTTCTTTATGTGGTCTCTGGATACATTAGACTGGAAAACATTAAATGTGGAATCAACTGTTGATGCAGTTATGAACGGAGATCTGACAGACGGTTCCATTATATTGATGCACGATATCCATGAGACTTCCGTACAGGCTGCTCTTCAGATCATTCCTCAGCTGACGGAAAAGGGATATAAGCTGATGACAGTCAGTGAGCTTGCAAAGGCCAAGGGTGTGGAGCTTCAGAATGCGTCTTATGCAGATTTCTGGGACAGCAGCCTGTCAAAAGGTCTGGTAGCAGGTTATGACGGGCCGCTGCTGAGCGCCGAGGCTGCTTCAGAAGGCGGGGACGGAAGCGATATATCTGACGGCAGCAGTGAGGATGGTTCTGATGAAGGAAGCGATATGTCAGATGGAAGCAGTGAAGACGGTTCCGGTGAGGACTATTCAGACGGAAGTGGAGACGAAAACTATTACGATGACGGCGGCGAAGAAGAATATTACTAACGCTTTCTGACTGTATATGAAAAACATATAAAAACAAATACAGGGTATGGTGCTCATACATAAAAAACGGATTTTTACTGCGTAACAGATGATAATGTCTGCTACGCAGTTTTTTAGGCTCTATGTCAAGTTTTGGGGTGGGATTATTTACCGGGAAACCAGCATATTTTGTCCTGTTCATCCCGGTAAATAAAAAATAATCTGTGAGAAAGTGAATCGTGCAGACAGTAACAGAATCGCCGGCAGAATGTCTGAAACAATACAAAATGCAGTTGAAGAGCCCGGGAAACTTGGGTATAATATGGATAGAGGAATTGCGGATCAAATCTGGGGGTGATCATATGCTGTCATCTATTATTGTAAATGAATTGATAAGCGGATTAACAGAAATTTTTCAGGATAAGATTTCCAGAATCATTCTGTTTGGTTCTGTTGCCAGGAATGAAGCAACAGAAGAAAGTGACGTTGATATTGCGATTATTATAACAAATGAAATAGATGAAGAGACAAAGGATAAATTCATCAACTGGGCTGCGGAGCTTGATATTCGGTTTAATCAAGTGTTCTCTATTGTTGATATTCCTGAAGAACGTATGAAAAAATGGGGAAAAATTCTTCCGTTTTATAAAAACATTGAGGAGGAGGGAATTGTACTTTGGAGGGCAGCTTAGAGGATTTGGCACAATATCGCATTAAAAGAGCGTGGGAGATGTTAGAAGCGGCAAAAGAGAATTTAAAAATAGGACAGTATAAAACAGCGCTCAATCGTTCTTACTACGCGGTTTTTCATGCTATGCGTGCAGCAAATATTTTAAGGGGATTTGATTCATCAAAGCATTCTGGTGTAATTGCTTTTTTTACAAAAGAATTTTTGAAAACTGAATATATGGATAGAAAATTATCATTTATTATTAAAAGCAGTTCGTTATTACGTGAGAAATCTGACTATGATGATTTTTTTATTGCAAGCAGAACAGAGGCTGAGAAACAGGTAGAAAATGCTGGTCTGTTTGTGGCAGAAGTAGAGAGATTTATAAATATCTAGAACATCTCGGGAGGGCAGCTTAGTGGGAAAGTGGTATGAAAACGCAGTGTTTTATCACATGTATCCGATTGGAATGACAGGAGCACCAAGAAGAAATGAAGGTGGGGAGACGGTTCACAGATTTCAGGATCTGATGAAATGGCTCCCTCATATAAAGGAACTGGGATGTACGGCAATCTATATCGGGCCGTTATTTGAATCAACATCCCATGGATACGATACAAAAGACTACCGCATGGTGGACAGGCGTCTGGGAGACAACCGGGACTTTAAAGGCTTCGTGGAAAAAGCCCACGAAATGAATATACGAATTGTAGTGGACGGTGTATTTAACCATACAGGAAGAGAGTTCTTTGCCTTTCAGGATATTCAGAAAAACAGAGAACAGTCTCAGTACTGCAGCTGGTACAAGGGAATTAATTTTGGGTGGAATTCGCCTTATAATGACGGATTTGGCTATGAGGCATGGAGAAACTGTTTTGAACTGGTAAATCTCAATCTCCGGGAGCCAAAGGTGTGGGAATATCTTCTGGATGTAATCGGCTTCTGGATCCATGAGTTTGATATTGACGGAATCCGCCTTGACTGTGCGGACTGTCTGGAGTTTTCCTTTATGGAAGAAATGAGGCGGTTTACCAATGAAAAGAAAGCGGATTTCTGGCTGATGGGCGAGGTGATCCACGGAGATTACAGCCGCTATGTAAAACCGGAAATGCTGGATTCCGTGACAAATTATGAGCTTCACAAGGGGCTTTATTCCGGTCATAACGACCACAATTATTTTGAGATCGCTCATACTATCCGGAGAGAATTTGATGAAAACGGCGGAATATACAAAGGACTTCGGCTTTATTCCTTTGTGGACAATCATGATGTGGACAGGATCGCATCCAAGCTCAATGTTCCGGAGCATATTTTCA
>OHPG01000864.1_pt1 | contig 7730 bp, 6 predicted proteins | sample 1577751 | NCBI WGS metagenome assembly OHPG01 (sample SAMEA3879548, study PRJEB24766) | human gut metagenome | biome: human-associated habitat; feature: feces | place: USA | collected 1985/1987
CCCGTAGCTTCCCATATGTTCCCGCGCCTCAGGCACTTCCTCTGCAAGCATCATAAATGGGCTGCGTTGTACCAGTTCGCTTTCCGTTACCCGACGCGCCAGGTACTCATGCCCACGCAAACCACCTGGCAGTGGCAACCAGCGGCTGCTGATGTTAGCCAGATTGTTATCCAGTTGTTCGCGCACATCAGGACGAATACAAGAGATATGAATATGAAAATGGTTTTGCGTACGCCCGGTGCGAGAGTTGATCGCCAAAGAAACCGCGCGATCGGGAACCGGCTGACCGTATTTTTTGCTCATAAAATCACGCGCCTGCCAGGCCAACCAAAAGAAGTTCGGCGTTGAAGGATCGGTCAACAAAGGACTTTCAGTACCGTTAATACGATACGTTGGCATCAACAGATATTGCAGTGGGCCATTAAGATCTTTTAAAACCACGTATCCGGCATTGGGTTTGACTTCCGCACATGGCGAAGGATTTTGATTTTGCTGTTGATTGGGCAAACATTCCTCAAGGACAATCTTACGTAGTGTATCCGACTCTTCACCGGTTAATTTCCAGTAACCAATACCGGCAGCCACAACGGCGATAACTATCATCACCAAAAAAAGAAGACCCGCTTTTTTCATCTTTTTTTCCCTGTACCTCAAAGAGATGCAAGGGTAACGAAAAATCGTGACAAATAAAAAACCCGGTCGCGAGAAACCACCGGGTTTGATAATTATCCTGGGGAAATCAGCGTTTGCTGATCTGATCGAACGTACCGCCGTTAGCAAAATGCTCTTTTTGCGCTTTCGTCCAGCCGCCGAACTCTTCATCAATGGTGAATAACTTCAGCTTTGGAAACGCATTTTCGTACTTTTTCGCCACCTCAGCATCGCGCGGACGGTAGTAGTTTTTCGCGGCAATTTCCTGACCTTCTGGCGAGTAGAGATATTTCAGGTAGGCTTCCGCCACCTCTTTGGTGCCTTTTTTCTCGACCACTTTATCGACCACCGACACGGTTGGCTCTGCGAGGATAGACTCACTCGGCGTAACGATTTCGAATTTATCTTTCCCCAGCTCATTCGCTGCCAGCAGAGCTTCGTTTTCCCAGGCAATCAGTACATCGCCAATTCCGCGCTCGACAAAGGTGTTAGTGGAGCCGCGCGCGCCAGAATCCAGAACTTCGACGTTTTTATACAGTGCCCGAACAAAATCCTGTGCTTTTGCCTGATCGTTGTTGTTGTGATGCAGCGCGTAGCCCCAGGCTGCCAGGTAGTTCCAGCGCGCGCCACCAGAGCTTTTCGGATTAGGCGTGATCACCGAAACACCCGGTTTAATCAGATCGTTCCAGTCATGGATCTGCTTCGGATTGCCCTTACGCACCAGGAAAACAATGGTGGAAGTGTACGGTGCGGAGTTATCCGGCAGACGTTTGATCCACTCTTTATCAATCCGCCCGCGTTCCGCAATCGCGTCCACGTCATAGGCCAGAGCCAGAGTGACAACATCAGCTTCAATACCATTGATTACCGACGTCGCTTGTTTGCCTGAACCACCGTGTGACTGACGAATCACCACGTTATCGCCAGTTTGCTGTTTCCAGTGGGCGCTGAATGCCTTGTTGTACTGTTCGTACAATTCGCGCGTTGGATCATATGAAACGTTAAGAAGCTGAATATCCTTTGCCATAACGCTGGTTGCCGCCAGCAAAAATGTTAACCCTACGCCCCACTTGTTCATCGCCCGACTCTCTTATGTTGTGTTGTGATGAGCAAAGCGTGCCAGAAGGTTAACAAAACATTAAAGAATAAAAAAAGATTTGCTATAACTTGCGGGTATATGTTGAGGGATTAAAAAGGCGGAAGAAATCCGCCTCATATTGCTGACAAAGTGCGCTTTATCGATGCCGGATGCGGCGCGAACGCCTTATCCGGCCTACAAAATCATGCAAATTCAATATATTGCAGAGTTCATGTAGGCCTGATAAGCGAAGCGCATCAGGCATTTTTGCTTCTGTCATCGGTTTCAGGCTAAAGGAATCTGCCTTTTTCCGAAATCATTAATACAGTTTTTTCGCGCAGTCCAGCCAGTCGCCTTTGAACGGACGCTTCATGTTTTCGATAGCGTCGATGATGTCGTGGTGAACCAGCTGTTCGTTCTGGATACCTACGCAACGACCGCCGTAACCTGCCAGCAGCAGATCGATAGCGTAAGCGCCCATACGGGAAGCCAGAATACGGTCGTAAGGCACCGGAGAACCACCGCGCTGGATGTGGCCCAGCACAGTTGCGCGGGTTTCACGACCGGTTTCTTTCTCGATGAAATGCGCCAGTTCGTCAACATCACACATATGTTCGGTAATCGCCACGATCGCGTGTTTTTTACCTTTCGCGATACCCGCTTTGATTTCGTTTACCAGGTCTTCACGGCTGAATTCAACTTCCGGAACTACAACGAATTCACAGCCACCGGCAATGGCCGCAGCCAGGGTCAGATCGCCACAATAACGGCCCATCACTTCCACCACGGAAATACGCTGGTGAGAAGAAGAGGTGTCACGCAGACGGTCGATCGCTTCTACAACGGTGCTCAGCGCAGTGAAGAAACCGATAGTGTAGTCAGTGCCTTTGATGTCGTTGTCGATAGTGCCCGGCAGACCGATGCACGGGAAGCCCATTTCGGTCAGACGCATTGCACCCATGTAGGAACCGTCACCGCCGATAACCACCAGCGCGTCGATACCACGTTTTTTCAGGTTTTCGATAGCCACGGCGCGGATGTTCTCGTCGCGGAATTCCGGGAAACGCGCAGAACCGAGGAACGTACCACCACGGTTGATCATGTCAGAAACGCTGTAACGGTCTAGCTGTACCATACGGTCTTCATACAGACCCAGATAGCCGTCATAAATGCCCATTACTTCCAGACCTTCTGTCAGCGCAGAACGAACAACCCCGCGAATTGCGGCGTTCATGCCTGGCGCATCACCGCCGCTTGTCAACACACCGATTTTCTTAATCATGACTACCTCTGAACTTTGGAATGCAAAATGAAATCTGTTGCCGGAAGTCTTCTTGCACATCGAAGTGATCCAACGAATGTGCAAATAGTATAACAATCACTTCCTGCTGAATTGATTCAGGTCAGGCCAAATGGCGGTATTTTATACACAAAATGCGGGTCTGGCTCTCTTTTATACTGATTATGAAAGCATAGACCGTTTACCCTCCCTGGGTACGACGGAACAGGGGTCCTGATGGATAATCACATCCGATCCCGGAAAACGCCGTAAAATAGCCTGCTCTACCTGATCCGCCACCATATGTGCCTGAACCAAAGGCAGAGAGTCTTCCATTTCCAAATGAATAAAGCGGGTCGGCCCTGACTGCCGCGTGCGAAGATCGTGAGCGCCGCTAACACCCGGCCAGGAAGTCACGATATCAATAATTTCTTGCCGTTCTTCATCAGGCAATGCGCGATCCAGTAATGACTGTACCGCCTCATATCCCATGCGTAACGCGCTATATAAAATATAGATGCCGATTCCCAATGCAAACAGAGCATCGGCGCGATGCCAGCCGTACCAGGACAACCCCAGCGCCAGCAGAATTGCGCCGTTCATCATAACATCAGACTGGTAATGTAGCATATCAGCCCGCACCGCCTGGCTTTGCGTCCGGCGCACCACCCACCGCTGAAACGAGACAAGGATAATCGTACAAATTAGCGCCACAATTGTCACGATTACCCCGACGCCTGGATCTGTCATCGGTGTTGGAGATATCAGATGTTGAATACCCGTCAAAAAGAGGAATAGTGCCGAACCGGAGATAAACATACTTTGCGCCAGCGCCGCGAGGGACTCAGCTTTACCGTGACCAAACGAGTGATTATCGTCGGCAGGTTGCAGGGAATATCGCACCACCAGTAAATTCGTCAACGACGCGCCGATATCCACCAGCGAATCCACCAGCGCGGCGAGAATACTCACCGACCCGGTATACCACCATGCAAAAATTTTAATCAGCAATAGCAGTGAAGCCATCGCCGTTGCAGCAATCGCCGCCCGACTGACCAGCCGTCCATAAGATTGATTCATAAATACTCCCGCTATCAACTGACGCTAGTATAACGGAAGCAAATCATCTGCAATGCATTAAGCAGCAGGCAAATTGAGGATAAAAAAAACCCCCACATCATGTGGGGGAAGACAGGGATGGTGTCTATGGCAAGGAAAACAGGGTTTACTACTGGGAACGTGAGTTGCTACTACTCAATAGCTTCAACGATGAACTTTTTTGCCATTGCGTCACGTCACGCAACTGCTCCATTCGTTGTTGATGTTTCTCATTTAAAACCGCTTGCTGCTCCGGCGTTAACAGGCGATACATTTGGTTGCGGACTTTTGCCATCTCAACCTGACGAGCAATTTGCTCATTCGCCATTTTTTCTGCCTGTGCGCGCACAGCGTTTTCATCAAAATTTTCTGCGGTGACAAGGCGATGCATTGTCTCCAGTTCGCTAACATTAACAGGAGGCTGTTCGTGCCGGGCCTGTTGCATAAGATCTCGCATCTGCTGACGCTGATGTTCGGTTAAACTTATGCCGTCGAACATATGGCTCTGCGTACTGCGCTGCGTAAGTTCTTCACCCGGATGCCAGTTATCGCCTGAACCGACTTCAGCAGCGTGGCTTAATGAACTGACTGCCAGCGTTGAGGCCATGACGGCAGCGGTAACTATGCGCATCATTTGCTCCCAAAATCTTTCTGTCGCGATTCAACGATAGAGAGTTTACGATTCAGGCTGCAAACATGCGTCAGGGGGTGTAAAACAACGTAAAGTCATGGATTAGCGACGTCTGATGACGTAATTTCTGCCTCGGAGGTATTTAAACAATGAATAAAATCCTGTTAGTTGATGATGACCGAGAGCTTACTTCCCTATTAAAGGAGCTGCTCGAGATGGAAGGCTTCAACGTGATTGTTGCCCACGATGGGGAACAGGCGCTTGATCTTCTGGACGACAGCATTGATTTACTTTTGCTTGATGTAATGATGCCGAAGAAAAATGGTATCGACACATTAAAAGCACTTCGCCAGACACACCAGACGCCTGTCATTATGTTGACGGCGCGCGGCAGTGAACTTGATCGCGTTCTCGGCCTTGAGCTGGGCGCAGATGACTATCTCCCGAAACCGTTTAATGATCGTGAGCTGGTGGCACGTATTCGCGCGATCCTGCGCCGTTCGCACTGGAGCGAGCAACAGCAAAACAACGACAACGGTTCACCGACACTGGAAGTTGATGCCTTAGTGCTAAATCCAGGCCGTCAGGAAGCCAGCTTCGACGGGCAAACGCTGGAGTTAACCGGTACTGAGTTTACCCTGCTCTATTTGCTGGCACAGCATCTGGGTCAGGTAGTTTCCCGTGAACATTTAAGCCAGGAAGTGCTGGGCAAACGCCTGACGCCTTTCGACCGCGCTATTGATATGCACATTTCCAACCTGCGTCGTAAACTGCCGGATCGTAAAGATGGTCACCCGTGGTTTAAAACCTTGCGTGGTCGCGGCTATCTGATGGTTTCTGCTTCATGATAGGCAGCTTAACCGCGCGCATCTTCGCCATCTTCTGGCTGACGCTGGCGCTGGTGTTGATGTTGGTTTTGATGTTACCCAAGCTCGATTCACGCCAGATGACCGAGCTTCTGGATAGCGAACAGCGTCAGGGTCTGATGATTGAGCAGCATGTCGAAGCGGAGCTGGCGAACGATCCGCCCAACGATTTAATGTGGTGGCGGCGTCTGTTCCGGGCGATTGATAAGTGGGCACCGCCAGGACAGCGTTTGTTATTGGTGACCACCGAGGGCCGCGTGATCGGCGCTGAACGCAGCGAAATGCAGATCATTCGTAACTTTATTGGTCAGGCCGATAACGCCGATCATCCGCAGAAGAAAAAGTATGGCCGCGTGGAACTGGTCGGTCCGTTCTCAGTGCGTGATGGCGAAGATAATTACCAACTTTATCTGATTCGTCCGGCCAGCAGTTCTCAATCCGATTTCATTAACTTACTGTTTGACCGCCCGCTATTACTGCTGATTGTCACCATGTTGGTCAGTACGCCGCTGCTGTTGTGGTTGGCCTGGAGTCTGGCAAAACCGGCGCGTAAGCTGAAAAACGCTGCCGATGAAGTTGCCCAGGGAAACTTACGCCAGCACCCGGAACTGGAAGCGGGGCCACAGGAATTCCTTGCCGCAGGTGCCAGTTTTAACCAGATGGTCACCGCGCTGGAGCGCATGATGACCTCTCAGCAGCGTCTACTTTCTGATATCTCTCACGAGCTGCGCACCCCGCTGACGCGTCTGCAACTGGGTACGGCGTTACTGCGCCGTCGTAGCGGTGAAAGCAAGGAACTGGAGCGTATTGAAACCGAAGCGCAACGTCTGGACAGCATGATCAACGATCTGTTGGTAATGTCACGTAATCAGCAGAAAAATGCGCTGGTTAGCGAGACCATCAAAGCCAACCAGTTGTGGAGTGAAGTGCTGGATAACGCGGCGTTCGAAGCCGAGCAGATGGGCAAGTCGTTGACGGTTAACTTCCCGCCTGGGCCGTGGCCGCTGTATGGCAACCCGAACGCTCTGGAAAGTGCGCTGGAAAACATTGTTCGTAATGCCCTGCGTTATTCCAATACGAAGATTGAAGTAGGCTTCGCGGTAGATAAAGACGGCATCACCATTACGGTGGATGACGATGGTCCTGGCGTTAGCCCGGAAGATCGCGAGCAGATTTTCCGCCCGTTCTATCGTACCGATGAAGCACGCGATCGTGAATCTGGCGGTACAGGTTTGGGGCTGGCGATTGTTGAAACCGCCATCCAGCAGCATCGTGGCTGGGTGAAGGCAGAAGACAGCCCGCTTGGCGGTTTACGGCTGGTGATTTGGTTGCCGCTGTATAAGCGGAGTTAAACTCCGCATTGTAGGCAGGATAAGGCGTTTACGCCGCATCCGGCATTTGAGCAGGATGCCTGATGCGACGCTGATAGCGTCTTATCAGGCCTACACTCCGGGGGTTATTTTCCCCACAACCGGCGGGAAAAATCTTCGATCTTGCCGCTCAGTCGGCGCTTTTGCATCGTCCGCGTCCAGCTTTTCGATAACCCGGCGGCGGAGAGTAAACGGTGATACTGCTCGTCATCAAACGGCATATGCCATGCGATGGCGGCAGCCTCCTGCACGGTCACATCACTGACACGGGAAACCAACTCCAGCGGCGCATCAGCAGATACCAACCCTGGCGCAATCACGCTATACAACCACCCCACTTTACCCGTGTTTTGCATCAACTGCGCTATGTCGCTGATATCAAAATGGTAATTGAGTTTATAGCAAGGGGAGCGTGGCTGGCTGACCTGAATTAATGCCTCTCCCCAGCGGAAAATATCGCCAATATAAACATTACTTTCCGTGAGGCCGTCGGTTGAGAGATTTTCGCCAAACGCAGGCGCAACAAACAACTCCGCCTGTTCCGGAAATTCCCGCGCCCAGTAGAGATAGTGCTCACGAGGATAATGACACAGCGCTCTGTCTGGCCCGCCGTGAACCTTTTTCTCCGCCTGCTCGTCACCTTCCAGCCCCAGCTCCGTCAGCATCAACTCACCATCAACCTGGATTTTGGCAATTGCGCTGGGTTTGCCTTCGGGATAAGCCTGAATCTTGCCTGTGTATACATCAACCGGATATC
>OHPG01000868.1_pt1 | contig 7699 bp, 7 predicted proteins | sample 1577751 | NCBI WGS metagenome assembly OHPG01 (sample SAMEA3879548, study PRJEB24766) | human gut metagenome | biome: human-associated habitat; feature: feces | place: USA | collected 1985/1987
CCTGCTACGGCACCACCCATGCGGACTATTTTTACGGTGAGATTCCCTGCGCCAGGAACCTGACGGCAGAGGAAATCGAGGAAGGCTACGAGAAAAATACGGGAAAGGTCATCATTGAGACCTTCCAGGGGAAAAACCCTGTTTACATTCCGGCTGTGCTGTGTAAAAACCATGGCCCCTTTACATGGGGCAGGGACGCGGCTGAGGCTGTCCATAATGCCGTTGTGCTGGAGGAGATTGCCAGAATGAATTTCATGACAGAACTCATCAATCCCCAGGCAGGACCGGCTCCCCAGTGTATGCAGGATAAGCATTTCATGCGCAAGCATGGGCCAAATGCTTATTATGGACAGGGGAAGTAAAAGGGACCGGCTGACGCCTGTCTGTTCCCCGGGCAAATGGATGTGCGATATATAGTAAGAAAGCCCGCAGAGGCGGTCCTTGTGTTATAGGGATTTGTCCTGCGGGTTTTCTTTGATTTTTATTCTGCTTTCTTTGGTTTTTATTCGGTCTGTTAAAATGATGCGTACCATGGTACAATGTTGGTATGTTTTTATAATGAGGAGTCCGTTGGCAGGCTTTTTTAGCTTGTTTTGAAGGAGCTGGTGGAAGTGAGAATGTCTGTTGCCGGAGGAGGAGAAAGATGGATTTTTATAAAAGGGTGGGGATTACAGTGAGGGCGGTGCCGGAAGGAAAGGTGGCCACCTATGGTCAAATCGCCCTGCTCTGCGGAAAACCGAAAAATGCAAGACAGGTGGGATATGCGCTGAACCGCGGTCTGGCCGGAGAAGTTCCGGCCCACCGCGTAGTCAACAGCCAGGGATATCTGACCGGCGCAGCGTCCTTTGAACACCCGGACCTGCAGAGAATGCTTCTGGAGGAGGAAGAGGTCCTGGTATCGGCGGAGGGACGTGTGGATATGAAACGGGATGGCTGGAAGAATACGCTTAAGGACGCGCTCAGGCTGAAGGAGATGTTTGAGCGGGAGGGGATATGAATTCCGGCGGTCGGATGATGTATGGCGGAGAATAGATATGTGACAGCGAATAGATATGTGACAGCGAAAAGGTGACAGCTGAAAAGTGACAATGAAAGAGTGGGAGAGGAGGCAGCGGAACATCCATGGAACAGCAGTTTGCGGGATGGAGAAAGAAGTTTTTTACAATTTGGACCGGCCAGGGAATATCAACCCTGACCAGCTCCATCGTACAAATGGCAATCATATGGTATATAACCGGAAGAACAAAGTCAGCGGCAGTCCTTTCCTTTGCAACGCTGGCGGGGTTCCTGCCCCAGGCAGTGCTTGGAATGTTCATCGGCGTACTGATTGACCGGCATGACAGGAAGAAAATCATGATATGTTCGGACCTGGTGATGTCCTCAGCCTGTGTGGCGCTGGCTGTTTCGGGAATCTGGGGAGACATTCCGATTTGGATGATTTTCATTGTATTATTTATCCGAAGCATTGGCAATGCATTTTACGCCCCGTCCCTTCAGGCTGTCATGCCGTCCATCATACCAAAGGACCAGCTGACAAAATACGCCGGGTATTCGCAGAGCTTTGAATCTGCGTCCATGATAGCCAGTCCTGCCATTGCGGCTGTATTGTACAGCGTGTTTCCGCTGAAAGCCATCCTGATGCTGGATGTGTTAGGAGCGTTTTTTGCAGTGGCAACCCTGACAGCAGTGGATATACCAGCGATTTCCAGGGAAGATAAGGACAAAACAAATCTCCTGGGGGAGGTTAAGGAGGGGTACGGCGTCATGCGCAGTGTGCCCGGAATGCGGGAGCTTCTGGTGATTGGCGCATTGTATGCAGTCATATATTTCTCCATAGGAACCCTGTATCCGCTGATTACCATGTCCTACTTTAACGGCGGCGTCAGGGAATCGGGGCTGGTGGAGACTGTTTTTGCAGTGGGTACCCTGGTTGGCTCTGTTTCCCTGGGGATATGGGGAGGACGGATAGACAAGATAAAGGCAATCGCCGGGTCCATAGGCATATATGGAGCCGGGACCCTGGTAACCGGTCTGCTGCCTCCAGACGGTTTTTATGTCTTTGTATTCCTGTCATTTTTCATGGGAGTCTCTGTCCCCTTTTATTTCGGGGTACAGACATCTATTTATCAGATTAAAATTCAGGGAGAATACCTGGGCAGGGCGCTGTCATTGTCCAGCAGCATCAGCATGGTGGCAATGCCCCTGGGACTGGTGCTGTCAGGAGCCCTGGCCGGTCCGCTGGGAATCGAGAACTGGTTTCTGATATCCGGCGGGGCAACCTTGGTGATTGCGGTGTTAGCCTTAACTCTGCCTGCTTTGCGGCACTGTATGGACGGATGATTCCCGCAAAGTACTTCTCAGGGATTTGCCTGATTTTCCGGGGGCAGGCTTGACAGATTCACAATGACGGCATTAGTTTGCCCTGATTCTGGTCATGCTGATTCGCGGAAAAATCAGGTACATAGATTTGAGGGCTTTGACATCAGGCCCGCCCCTGGGCTTCTGCGGGTATGGTCTCCTGCAGATAGGCCACGAACGGAATATTGTAGGCGCTGCCGGACCCGCCCATGAACATGCAGGTCACTGCAAAGACATACCAGGCCCACATATCAGAAGGCAGGATGCCGCAGATAAAGCAGGTGATGCCGCTTCCGGCCAGCCCCAGGCAGGATGCTCTCAGTTTATTGTCCACCTGGCCCAAGCTGCCGAATATCATGGCAGATACCATCATGCCGAGGGCATAGAGGAATTCTACCGCGCTTCCATGCCATGCACTGGCTTTAAAATAAGTGCTGGACATCAGTGGATAGTAGGAGGCCAGGGGCAGATAAAATACCATGGTGATGGCAGCGGCAGCGGTCAGCTTCATCAGCCTGTGGTCGCTCATGCAGATGCCCAACCCCTCCTTCAATTCCCGGATTAAATGAGGAGTCCCCTGATGGCTGTGTTCCGGTTCAGGAATGGTTACCACAGCCATTGTAAGGCTGGCGGCAGAGGCGCCGATAATATCAGTCAGCAGGATGACCGGAAGGGGCAGCGCGGCATACATGGCGGCCCCTATGACAGATCCCAGCGTGAAGGCGCCGGACTGCATAAACTGGCTCCAGCCATTGGCCCGGACCATCTTGTCCGGCGGTACCAGCTGTGGTACGATGGACTGAATGGCAGGTGTATGAAATACACCGCCCACGGCCCGTATGCCCAGAACAGCGCAGGCAGACCAGTAGGGAGGATGGCCCATCCAAAGGAGGACGGCAAAGGCCACGGCCGCCAGGCCGATGAACATATCCGCCGCAATGGCCACATGTTTCCGTTTCAGGCGGTCAATCCATACCCCGGCAAAGGGGCCTAAGAGGATTTGGGGCAGAAATGCCACCAGGCCGGATAATGCCATCATCATAGGAGAACCGGTCTCGCTGGCCAGCCACCAAATCAGGGAAAACTGGACAGCGGAGCTTCCGATTAGGGACACAGTCTGGCCAGCTGCAATGGTCAGAAATTTCTGTTTCCATTTTGAATAATCATTCATATTATACGATCCTTTCCATATTCTGTGTCAGACCTGACAGGGCTGTCCTGTTCTGCCTGGTTTCTCCCAAACCCTGTTTGGCAGCATACAACATAAACACAGCACAAAAAGGCAGATAAAGCCATTACGGTTCTATCTGCCTTGCCTGTATGTAGAAAACAAACTGTCCCCGGGGTCAGCGGCGGGCAATTCATATATTGCTTGAAGCTATATCAGGCGTATCTGCATCTCATCCGTAAAACAGGCATAACAAAAAAACCATATCAGGTTTTATTTACTTGCTGCTTATCTTAAACGAATGGAAAAATACATCAAACGCCCTCCTTTTTGTAAAGTACAGTCATCATATCAGAAAAAACACGGTATGTCAAAGTAAATTTACCGGGGAAATCCTCAAAATGTTTACGGGGCAGAAGGAGGCGGGATAATGGGGAGGTTTACTGTAAAGGTGGTGCCGATACCTGCCTCGCTGATGACCCGGATTTGCCCTTTGTGCAGGTGCACGATTTTTTCCACCACCGTGAGGCCGATGCCGTTTCCCTCTGCGGTATGGGAACTGTCTCCCTGGTAGAAACGGTCAAATATGTGGTTTTTCGTATCCTCATCCATGCCGCATCCATTGTCCAGAATCTGGAATACCACCTGGTCCTTCTTCTTATGCAGCTTCAGCTTTATCTTTCCGTTCTGAGGAGAGAATTTGATGGCGTTGTCAATCAGATTGATCCATACCTGGTTTAGGAGGGCCTTATTTCCGCGGTATTCCAGTTCGTCCAAATCAATAAACAGTTCCAGTTGCTTTTTCTGCCATTTTGATTCCAGCAGCAGGACGGACTGGCGTACTTCTTCCGACAGGTCAAAGGACTCCATATCGGACAGTATGCTCATTTTTTCTATCTTGGACAGGTTCAGCACATTGGTGGAGAGCTGGGACAGGCGGTTGGATTCACTTATGATAATGTCCAGATATTCGTCCCGTTCCTCCTTTGTGAGGCCGTCGTTTTTTAATATCTTGGCAAAGCCTCTCAGGGATACGATGGGAGTCTTGAATTCATGGGAAAAATTATTGATGAAGTCAGAGCGCAGCAGCTCCGTGTTCTCCAGTTCCTGGGCCATGCGGTTAAAGCTTTCGGAGAGACGTTCAAATTCACGGTTCAGATTCAGGTGGATGCGCACCTTGAAGTTGCCGTCCGCCAGCTGGTTGATGGCTTCAATCAGATCCCGTATGGGTTTGAGAGGAATGCGGCTCAGGAGCAGTGTAAGGCCGGCCCCAACCACGGCGCTGAGCACGGCCAGCAGGGGAATGGGGCGCCAGAACTGGGGAATGGGGATATTGGCCTGGTAGAAAATCCTCCAGTAAAGGTACATCAAAAATCCCTGCAGGGTCATAACCGTGAGCATGATTAAGAAGATGCCTGCGGTCAGTATGAGGGTCATGGTTCCCAGCGGTTTATGGTTTGTCCTGCGTCTCATAGATTTTTCACCGCCTTGTAGCCCAGACCGCGTATGGTTTCGATGGTAAACTCAGGGTAATCCTCAAAACGCTTCCGGAGCCGGTTAATGTGTACATTGATGGTATTGTCGTCCGACTGGGATTCCATGCCCCATATCTCATCCATGAGCTGGATACGGGTGAATATCTTGCCGGGATAGGACAGGAGCTTGTAAAGAAGATAGAATTCCTTGCGGGGCAGCGTCTGGCTTTCATCCCCTCGGCTTACGGTCAGGGAGTCGTAATCCAGGCACACATCTGCGATGGTGATGCGCCGCTCGTTCACAATCTGGGCCCTGCGCAGAAGGGCCCGGATGCGCAGAATCATCTCCTCTTCATCCACGGGCTTTGTCATATAATCATCTGTTCCAACGATGAATCCCTTCCGTTTGTCCTCCGGCAGCTGCTTGGCGGTGACCATGAGAATGGGCAGGGTGTAATCCGTAGCCCTCAGCTGTCTGGTGAACTCATAGCCGTCCATGCCGGGCATCATGATGTCCAGTATAACCAGGTCCACATGGTGGGTATCTAATAATTTCAAGGCCTCCAGGCCGTCGCATGCCAGGATGGGATGGTAGCCGTGTTCCTTCAGTACAGCTTCCATCAGCCGCCGGGTATTCTTGTCATCTTCCGCAACCAGTATCTGAAACATGTTCCATTACCTCCCTCTGCTACATTTCATTATACATATATAACACCTTTTTATAAAGTAAACATAAACGAATCATCAGAAAATGAAAGAATATTTATTTTTTATTTAGGATGTTATATGTTTTACAGTCGCGATACCAGACGCAGAGAGGCCGGTTACCGCTCCCCGCCGCAGGAAACCGAATCACATAAACTGATAAACAGCTGCATGAGCGGACTGACCCACTTGTTTTTATGGTGCGCGCAGACGGCAGTGATTTTTGTGCCTGAAATATCAGTTGGAATTTTCACCAATTCACCACGGTTTAATTCCTCTGTGACTGTAAATTCGGGGAGAAAGGAAATGCCCACATTGTTTTTGACAAGATTTTTGATTGTGGGAATGCTCCACAGCTCAATGGTATGGTCGAGAATAATTGATTTATCACGAAGATATTGTTCAAAAATCTGCCGGAAAATGCAGTTCGGTTCATTGATGATGAGTGGGAGCGGAATGGTTCTGTCCGGTGTCACAAAATCCGGGTATCTGTTTTGGATTTCGGGGGACGCCACCAAAACCACGGGATAATTACCAAAAGGCTTAACCGCAAGATTCGAGCCAAAGCCTCCCACATCCTCATAAAATACGCCTAAATCCAATCCCCCGCTGAAAAGCTCATCCCGAATATCATAACAGTTCATAGAGCGCAGGAACAAACGGGCTTTCGGAGCCTGCCTGTGAAATTCCTTTAAAATAGCGGGGAGCTTGTAACATAGCAGACTTTCGCCAACACCGATCTGGATATCTCCCTGGCATTCTGATAAATGTTCGCCTAAAAAAGATAACTTGTCCACGGACTGGAGAATGTCATCCACATAAGGAATCAGATGCTCTCCTGCTTTTGTCAAAACCATTTTTCTGCCGATTTTTTCAAATAAAGTTGTGGATAAGTCGCGTTCAAGCTGATTCATTTGAAACGTAATGGTAGACTGTGTATAATTCAGCTTTTTGGCAGCTTTGGAAAAACCGCCTTCATCAATAATTGTGCGGAATGTTCTTAAACATTTAAGCTCCATGGGCTTTCCTCCAATACTTCAAAAAAATTGAACTATATATATAAATACTTTGATTTGTTCGCTGCATTGTTTTGTGTTATTATAGCAGACAAGAGGAAAGAGGGCAAGTGCGATTTGTCAAAGCTGGTTTCCTTGCCACATGGTTTTGCGGAACGAAAATTCAGGAGATTCAAAAATAAAAAGACGGAGGTACAACGTATGGAACGATTTATTTTACAGCCAGCAGATAGGAAAGAAGCAGAGAAAGCAATGGCGTTGATCGATGAAGCCAAAGAGTTTTTAAAATCGCAGGGCATTGACCAGTGGCAGACCGGATACCCGGATATGGAAACCATCATCGGAGACCTGGCGCATGGGCGGGGATATTTTATCGGGGAGGGTTCTAATGCTGCGGCATACCTCTGCATTGATTTTGCGGGTGAGGCATCCTATGAAACGCTGCAGGGCAGCTGGAAAAGCGATCTTCCTTATGCGGTAGTCCACCGTATGGCAATATCCGGGGCTTACCGGGGGCATGGTATAGCAAGTATTGCGTTTCAGCTCATTGAAGAGCTGTGTATTCAAAAAGGAATTTACAGCGTTCGGGTTGACACCGATGAGAAAAATGCTATTATGAGGCATGTCTTGGAAAAGAACGGTTTTGACTACTGCGGAACCATATGGTTTGATAACAGTGTCAAATATGCTTATGAAAAAATGCTTAAGAGGGATGCCGGCGTCAATGGAGCAGTTTAATTTACATTGGCTGTCATCGCCTCCATCGCAAGACCAAACAGAACTAAAAGACAGGCAGGTACCGGATGTGTGTACCTGCCTGTCTTTTAGTTCTGTTTTCGGACAGCTTATGCTGTTGCATCAGACATCAGGTAAAGTCACAAAAAATTCACAGAATCACGTGAAATAAATGACATTCATACCTGTTTTGTTAATGTTGAATTAATCTTCAACCTTTAATATTAGGAATCAGTTGAGTA
>OHPG01000869.1_pt1 | contig 7693 bp, 7 predicted proteins | sample 1577751 | NCBI WGS metagenome assembly OHPG01 (sample SAMEA3879548, study PRJEB24766) | human gut metagenome | biome: human-associated habitat; feature: feces | place: USA | collected 1985/1987
TTCTTTATTTTAATTTCATCTAGCACAACGAGTTAATTTATAAAATTCTTATTACTTCCTCGAGCACTGGAATAGACGGAATCGCTCCCGCACGTGAAACAGCCATTGCGGCTGCCCGTGCCGCTATCCTTAAAGCATCTTCCACAGTCTGTCCCTTAATTACTGATGCCAGATAATACCCCGTGAACGTATCCCCGGCAGCTGTAGTATCTACAGCATGGGTTTCAAAAACACTTTGAAAAATTCTCCTTACTCCGTCATAATAAAAAGCTCCATCACTTCCCATTGTCAACACAATTTCTGTTTCTGGATATTTTTGATTTAGAACATGCAATATTTTTTCCGGTTCCTTTTCACCTGTGCACTGATTTCCTTCAATTTCATTTAATATAAGAGTCTTAACCTTTCTAAGGTCGCATTCTTCTATCTTTTCATTATAAGGCGCTGGATTTAAAACAATTTTCATTCCTTTTTCAAAAGCCTGTTCTATAATATAATCTAATAAATTCACTTCGTTCTGTAATACAATATAATCTCCCTTCTCGAAATTACTGAGAACCGAATCAATAAACTCCCTGGTAAGCATCTGATTTGTTCCACCATAAAGAATAATACTATTCTGAGCACCTTTATCTACCTGAATAATTGTATGACCTCCCTTTACAGGCATATATTTCAGATAAGAAGTATCAATTTTGTTCTCTTTACATACTTCCACCAACATATCTCCGTCATTTCCGGTTATTCCTGCATGATATACTGTAATCCCAGCTCTAGCAAGTGCTACAGACTGATTCAGACCCTTTCCCCCGCAAAAAGCCTCCATTTTTTCTGCCAGCTGAGTTTCTCCTCCAATAATCATATGGTCAACAGAATATACATAATCTACATTTAATGATCCAAAATTCAATACTTTCATTTTCGTTTGCCTCCTTTTCATAAAAAAGCAGCAGAATTTTCATTTCTAATTCTACTGCCTTTTATACTTCATTTTTTTAATTCACTGTTCCTTTTACTACACTGGTATTAAAAGGACTTTGTCTTGCTCCAATCTGAGGCAGTCGCCTTTCTATTGCGGCTCTGGCATATTCAATATCCTCCAATGCTTCTTCTGGCGTAAAACATCCAATGCATACCAAGTCCTGTTCCCTGATTGTATTATATGTAAAATTAAGTCCCACATATGGAGTTGTTCTTCCAGCTGCACATGGTTTTATAGTAAGAACTGGCTTTCTGGCATTGTGAATGATTTTAGCAACACTTTCAATTTCTACCTGCATCAAAAATCCCATGCAGTTAAAAATCTGTATATATGTTTCCACATCATAATCATTTTCATCTGCATACTGAATTACTTCCGGCATATGAGCGGATAATCCGGGAATCATTCCATTTTCTCTTATCATATATAAATAATCCGGCAGCCGATCAATTGTTCCCTTATTCTTATTAATCATCTGCTCTACGCAGGAATGAATTGGCAGGCATATCTTCGCACCTCTTTTAGCACTTTCCTTAATTACTTTTTCCGCTTCTTTTCTCGCCGCTCTATTATCATCCACATTAATTACCACTGTATCCAGTATAGTCATTTTTTTTCCTGTTGCTGCTTCTGACATATGTACTGCATCTATAAGATCATGATCAATTCCAAAAAGTCCAAGTACAGCATTGATGTCTTCATTAAGAAAAGTCTTAAAAATGTTTGACACACTCTCAGGATTATTATGCGTAGCTAAAATCATGTTATCCTTTGCAGGAGTTCTATGACTCCACCCAGATACCCAATTACATCCTATAACCAGCCTTGGCAGTTCAAGATCTCCTATCCTGGTCGTTGGAAATTTACCACTCATATTGTTCCCTCTCTTTTCATTCCTTTGTAAACAACACAACACCTTTCATATAATTATCTTCTTTATCACACGCTCTTTGGAAAAGATTTTCCATTGCTTCAAGATCTTTATAATATGCTGTGTGTGTTACATACTCTTCCGGAGCTAAAACGCGCTTTCTAATCATTTCATATGCTTTTGGAAGCAGTTCTGGATAATGCGCATTACTAAAAGGAGAAAGATTGTAAACTTTCAATCCTCCAAGATGCCATTTTGTACCATTAAATGTAACATCTCCCCTGTGGAAAGTTGCAATTCCAAGTTTTCCTGCCTGTTTAGTCAGAGAATCCGCAAGCTCAAATCCTGATGTAGTTGCTCCAAAATCAATAACAACATCTGCACCTCCTGCCTTTATAATATCTTCAATCAGTTTCTTTCCTTCTTCGCTTTCCGGATCAGCAACCTCTGTTGGGTTCATCTCCTCTGCCATTCTTCTGCGATCATCTCTCAGTTCAAATACAGTAATCCTTCCTGCCTGACTTCCCTTTGTAAGAACCTGCAAGGTCTGTAATCCCATATATCCAGCCCCTACCAGCACAACATGATCCCCCAGCTGAATATCCAGAGAATTTACAACATTAATTACGCAGCATGCCGGCTCATAAATCACGGAAGCCCAATCTTTCACTTCATCCGAAAGCTTTACTACACCATCTTTACGATTAATAAAATACTCACTCATCATATCGTTTCCGCCATATGCTGCAAACACCTTATCTCCTGGTTTCAGATTATCAACCTCAGAGCCTACTTTTTCGATAATGCCAGCCCCTTCATGTCCAATAACATAAGGATAAGGCCCCGGTGCATTTACACCTCTGTATAGCCAGGAATCCCAACAGCAAACACCACATGCCATTGTTTTAACCAAAACTTCATTTGGACCTGGCTCATTAGGAATTTCATGCTGCATAACATCAAGCTTCATATAGTCTTTTACATATACTCCATTTACTTTCATTTAAATACCTCCTTGAATAAATTCCCCATAATCATTCTTTTTACGTAATTTTGAAATATTCCAAAAATTTTCTTACTGTTTTTTTACAGATACTTTTGCCCTGATTGTATCTAAAAGTACTGCCAGAATAATGATTCCTCCTAATACTACTTTTTGCCAGTATGCACTTACTCCCAGAAGGTTCAAGCTGTTATTAATAAATCCCCATACAAGAGCGCCTGCAAGAGTATTAAACATACTGCCATTAAAAGTTCCACCAATATACACTGCTGCCAATGCCTGAAGAGAAAGATCACTGCCTGAGCTTGGCTGTCCGGAAGACAGACGCGCTGTCATTACAATTCCTGCACATGCGGCACAAAATCCTCCCAACGTAAACATCAGCATTTTTGTCATTTTTACTTTAAGACCTGAAAGCGCTGCTGCTTCCGGATTTTCGCCTACTGCTATAACCGATCTGCCAAAAGGAGTATATTTTAATAAAAATGCACCTATGATAAAGAAAATCAACATAATTACTACAGGCACTGGAATTACATTGGCAATATATCCTCTTCCCAGATATAGAAAGCTATCCGGAAGTCCGGTAACTGGCATACTGTTTGTTGTAATTAAAATAAATCCCTGTACAACATATTGCATTCCAAGTGTTCCAATAAAAGACGGAATTTTCCAGTATGTAACAATAAATCCTGAAACGAGACCTACCAGACTTCCAATCGCAACAGCAATCAGAATTGCCAGCCACACCGGCATATTACATTTGGTAATCAAAAGAGCTGCATTACATCCCGCAAATGTTGCACTCATGCCGCTGCTCAGGTCAATTTCTCCACCCAAAACTACAAAAGAAACACCTAACGCACAGATTCCAACCACACACACCTGACGAAATACGTTAATAAAGTTACTTACTGTAAAGAACTTATCATTTATAAGTGTCATTACAACAATCAGTATCAGAATGATCAGCCACGCTCCCATTCCATTCGCAATAGTTCCAAGCTTTTCCTTTATATTTTTATTTGCTTTATCCATTCTCAGCCTCCTACAGAAAGTTGTCCTATTGTACTTTGCGAAAAACTTTCTTTTAAAACCTCTCCTGAAATCACACCTTCATGCATTACAATGATACGATCGCAGATACCAATTACCTCCTCCATGTCCGATGATACAACAATAACAACTTTCTTTTCTGCTACCAATTCATTGATAATCTCGTATATTTCTCTTTTAGCCCCTACATCAATTCCTCTTGTTGGCTCATCAAGAATAATAATATCTGCATCAGAAAGCAACCACTTTGCCAAAACAACTTTTTGCTGGTTCCCTCCACTTAAAAACATAACTCTTTTATTTACAGAAGATGTTGCTGTATGAAGTTTCTTTACATATTCCTCCGCATAAGCCTTTTCTTTTTTAAAGTCAAAGTACAATCCTGCTTTTAAAATCTTTTTTAAAGCTACCATAACTGTATTTACTTTTATCGAAGATCTCAAAAACAGTCCTTCTTCTTTTCTGTTTTCTGTTACAAATCCTATACCATTGCGAATGGCATCTCTCGGACTTCGAATATCCACAGCTTTTCCCCGAATGAAAATTTCGCCAGATATCTTTTTATCTGCTCCAAATATCATCCTCATAGTTTCTGTTCTTCCGGCTCCAACCAGTCCTGCAAATCCTAATACTTCACCGGAATGAGCCTGAAATGACACATTCTTGACTCTTTTTCCACCATCCGAAATATTTTTTACTTCTAATACCGTTTCTCCAATCACAGATTCCCGGGAAGGATACTGATTGGTCAGCTTTCTTCCAATCATCATTTCAATCATTTCATTTTTAGTTACATCTTTGACGTCTCTTGATCCAATATAGCAGCCATCCCTCAAAATTGTCATTCTGTCACAGACTGCATAGATTTCATCTAATCTGTGCGTGATAAAAATAATAGATGTTCCTTTCTCTTTTAACTTTCGAATGATGTCAAAAAGGAGCTCTGTTTCACTTTGAGATAATGATGATGTCGGTTCATCCATGATCACTACCTTCGCATTGGTACTTACAGCTTTTACAATTTCTATTAACTGCTGCTCAGCCAAGCTCAATTCTCTGAGCATTTTATGAACATCTATATTAATTCCCAGCTCATTGATCAGCTTCTGTGAGTCTTCATACATTTGTTTCCACTGTATCACGCCATTATGCTCCGGATATCTTCCCAGATAAACATTTTCTGCTACGGTAATTCTCTGTATCAGATTCAGTTCCTGATATATGATTGCAATCCCCAGTTCCTCTGAATGAATAGGAGACTGTATCTCCACTTCTTTCCCATCAAAAATAATAGATCCACTATCTTTCTTATATGCGCCAGACAGGATTTTCATCAAAGTGGATTTCCCCGCACCATTTTCTCCTACAAGTGCCAGTACCTCACCTTTTTTCAGCATAAGCTCCACATCTGTTAATGCCTTTACTCCTGGAAATGCCTTGTTTATTTTTCTCAGTTCTAATATAGTCTCTGTCGCAGTTCCCATTAAACCCACCTTTCCGCATCACTCAAATGCAGACGTTTACTTAGCTGACTCCTCCACTTCTTCTGCAGTCAACTGACCTTCATCACAATAAATCCCTGCAGAAATCGGAACTATTTTATCAAATTCTTCTCCATCCAGATATTTCTTAATATACTCTACTGTAGTAGAAGCCTCCACATCCGGAGCCTGAGTAACTGTACCTACATAGTTGTTGTCTTCATCTATAACTTCCAGTTCTTCATCCTCTCCATCATATCCAAAAACCATAACCTCTGTCCTGTTTGCTCCAACAGTTGCATCATATGCTCCCAAAGCTCCCTGGGCGCTTACTCCATAAAACAGTTCAATATCCGGATATGTAGTCAAAGCATCCTCGCCACTTGCCATTGCCTCTTCTCTGGTGGAAACATCATACTCATTCAGCACCTCAACCGAAATGCCATGATCTGTCATTCCATCTACAAATCCCTGCGCTCTTGCTTTCATCTGCTCAGTAGAACCCACCATTGTTGCCATCTTTATAGAATCTCTGCCCTGATCCTTTAAATATTTTGACATATATGTACCACCAAGATGACCTGCATCATAGTGCTCTGTACCGCATGCATATTGAATCAGTTCATTAATATTATCTGGATTCTCAGTATTTCCGATTACAAAAACCGGTATATCTTTGTCCACACACTGCTGTAAAACATCTTCCATTGCATCAATGTACCAGGTACTGATTACCATCACATCTACATCATCATTTACTAAATCCTGGATTCCATTTAACTGTGTCGTTGCATCAAGATTTCCGTCTACAAAAGAAACCTCCCAGTTATTTTTTTCAGCTTCTTCCATAAAAGTGTCATACATTCTCACATAATATGGAAAATTCAGTGAAACAAAACTAAGTCCGATTTTTAAATTTTCTTCCTCTTTTGCATATACCCTATTTGCAGGCGCAATCATTGATACCAGTGTTAAAGCTGCCAAACCCAAAATCCCTAATACTCTTTTCTTCATAAATACCTTCTCCTTTTATTTAGTTTTATACACAACAGATTCCCTCTTTTTATTTATAGACCTCCTTCTTTTTTTGGATTCTGTTATGTAATATTAAGTGTCAAAATAACGATGCCGACAATAAAAAATGCCAGTCCACATCCAAGAACACCTAAAGTTTTCTTTTTTGCTCCGGAAAATTCGCCATATACAATCCCCCAAAGATATGACCATATTCCAAAGGAATATCCAATACCGGTAGCAATTACAATACTGACAACTGGTGCAGCTATTGCATTTAAAAGATTTCCTCCAAAATGACAGAATGCAGAAATTACTGCCATGCCAATAATCACTCCTATTTTTACATCTGGATGTATAACTTTTTTCCACATCTTCTCCTTTGTTACCACAATAGCAGAAAATCCAGCTGTACCGACAAAAGCCCCCAGACAAAGTATTCCCATACATGTAAAAGAAGAAAAACCTTCCGGTCTCAAATCTGTTTTAAGCCCTACCGATGATGCAATTGAAAAAAAGGGCTGTAAAATTCCTGATGCAAAAATCAGTAAGATAATATCCTGTTTTTTTGTTGCTAATGGTGTTTTTTTATTTTCCCCTTTTTTTATATCTTTATCACGCATAGTGCCGGAAATCTGGCAGACAACAGTTCCTCCGATTAATAAAACGGCAGACATCATTATCATTGTCAATGAGGCTCCCTCGGGAACACCGCCAAGAATTGCCGAAACAATCACACCACTTAAAATAGAACATGTAGATGTTATGGAGCTAGATAAGATTAATCCTACTCTGCTTACAGCAGATAGCTGGATCTGCATTCCAACCGCATAAACAGCTCCACATAAAAACACAAGAGCAACTCTTCCAGGGTCTGATGCTATTTCATTAAAAACACCATCCGGAATCATTTTATCTTCAAATATAAAAATAGCGCCCCATACAATTACAACAGAAAATAAATACATCCAGTTCAAAAATACATAAATCGGATAATTCCCTGTATGTTTTACTGCCTGAAACCATGACCCCCATAAAAATGTAACAAACAAAAGCACAAATACTGCACTCGTCTGTGATAATCCCATATTTACTTCTCCTATCTTCTTAGCTTCAGAAATTGACGCCTGCCACAAGAACAATATTGGCAAACGGAGAGGTCTCTCCTGTCCGTATAATCACCTGAGCATGTTCTGACATTTTTTTCAATTCTTCATGCGTGATATAATCACACGCTATATTTTCTGTCAGCTTTCCTATTTCAGTATTTAATTTCTTGTTTTTCT
>OHPG01000879.1_pt1 | contig 7620 bp, 8 predicted proteins | sample 1577751 | NCBI WGS metagenome assembly OHPG01 (sample SAMEA3879548, study PRJEB24766) | human gut metagenome | biome: human-associated habitat; feature: feces | place: USA | collected 1985/1987
AAATTTGGCTGGTTGCCGGTATCACCGATATGAGAAATGGCTTCAACGGCCTGGCGGCAAAGGTGCAGACGACGCTGAAAGACGATCCGATGTCAGGTCACGTTTTTATCTTCCGTGGGCGTAATGGCAGTCAGGTAAAGCTCCTCTGGTCTACCGGCGATGGACTGTGTCTGCTGACCAAACGGCTGGAGCGCGGCCGCTTCGCCTGGCCGTCAGCCCGGGATGGCAAAGTGTTCCTCACACCGGCACAGCTGGCGATGCTCCTTGAAGGTATCGACTGGCGGCAGCCTAAAAGACTGCTTACGTCCCTGACTATGTTGTAAGCCTCTTTATCCTGGTCGACGCTGAATGAGCCTGGTAATATACCCGGTATGAGCAGCTCACTTCCTGACGATATCAATGCACTGAAACGTCTCCTTGCCGAACAGGAGGCGCTGAACCGTGCCCTGCTGGAAAAGCTGAACGAGCGTGAACGCGAAATAGACCATCTGCAGGCACAGCTGGATAAGCTGCGCCGGATGAACTTCGGCAGCCGCTCCGAAAAAGTCTCCCGTCGTATCGCACAGATGGAAGCTGACCTGAAGGCACTTCAGAAAGAAAGTGATACCCTTACCGGTCGGGTTGACGACCCGGCCGTGCAGCGCCCGCTGCGTCAAACCCGCACCCGCAAACCGTTCCCCGAATCACTCCCCCGCGATGAAAAACGGCTGCTGCCGGCAGCGTCATGCTGCCCGGAATGTGGAGGCTCACTGAGCTATCTGGGTGAGGATGCCGCCGAACAGCTGGAGTTGATGCGCAGCGTCTTCCGGGTTATCCGGACTGTACGTGAAAAGCATGCCTGTACTCAGTGCGATGCCATCGTGCAGGCCCCCGCGCCTTCACGGCCCATCGAGTGGGGTATCGCAGGACCGGGGCTGCTGGCCCGCGTGCTGATCTCAAAGTATGCAGAGCACACCCCGCTGTACCGCCAGTCTGAAATGTACGGCCGCCAGGGCGTGGAGCTGAGTCGTTCACTGCTGTCGGGCTGGGTGGATGCATGCTGCCGGCTACTGTCACCGCTGGAAGAAGCGCTTCAGGACTATGTGCTGACTGACGGTAAGCTCCATGCTGATGACACGCCTGTCCCGGTGCTGTTGCCAGGCAATAAGAAAACGAAGACCGGGCGGTTATGGACCTACGTTCGTGACGACCGTAACGCCGGGTCAACGCTGGCGCCGGCGGTGTGGTTCGCTTACAGCCCGGACAGAAAAGGCATCCATCCGCAGACCCATCTTGCGGGGTTCAGTGGTGTACTGCAGGCGGATGCATACGCCGGGTTCAACGAGCTGTACCGGGATGACCGGATAACGGAAGCCGCCTGTTGGGCTCACGCCCGCCGTAAAATCCACGATGTGCACGTTCGCACCCCGTCAGCCCTGACGGAGGAAGCGCTGAAACGGATCGGCGAACTGTACGCCATCGAGGCAGAGATAAGGGGAATGACGGCGGAGCAGCGCCTTGCCGAACGTCAGTTGAAAACGAAACCGCTGCTGAAATCCCTGGAAAGCTGGCTGCGTGAAAAGATGAAAACCCTGTCGCGACACTCAGAACTGGCGAAAGCGTTCGCATACGCCCTGAACCAGTGGCCGGCGCTGACGTACTATGCAGATGATGGCTGGGCTGAGGCGGACAATAACATCGCTGAAAATGCGTTGCGGATGGTCAGTCTGGGCCGCAAAAACTACCTGTTCTTCGGTTCGGATCATGGAGGAGAGCGGGGAGCGCTGCTGTACAGCCTGATCGGGACGTGCAAACTGAACGGAGTGGAGCCAGAAAGCTACCTCCGCTATGTCCTTGACGTCATAGCCGACTGGCCGATAAACCGGGTCGGCGAACTGCTCCCCTGGCGCGTAGCACTGCCGACTGAATAACACATCCCCGTCAATACGGTTCTTGCTGCACGCTTACAAAAGCTTTCATTGCCACACAGGACAGCCGGGACATTATTGCTGCCGCATGCAGAGCCTTAAACCATGTCTGGCGTGAAGGGTACCGCTATATGAAGGCAGGAGTCATGCTGGCTGATTTCACACCATCGGGTATAGCGCAGCCGGGATTATTTGATGAAATCCAGCCCCGTAAAAACAGTGAAAAATTAATGAAAACACTCGATGAACTGAACCAGTCGGGAAAAGGGAAAGTGTGGTTTGCGGGGCGAGGAACCGCCCCTGAATGGCAAATGAAACGGGAAATGCTATCGCCTTCGTATACAACACAATGGACTGAGATCCCCATTGCTTCATTCTGATATATCAGAATAATTTTTTCATTTTAAGACGCACATCATTCATTGCCTCCTGCACCGAATCAGTAGCAGAAGGAGGCATTTTTTCAACAGATTGCGAAGCACCGAGTTCAGTCAACACAGCTCTGATATCGGCCTGAGAAGGCTTCCATCCAGTCGTCTGACTGAGTAAGGTTACAACCTGATCTGCTGAAAACTCCTCGCTCAAAATGGCTGTCAGCAATACAGGCAGGCGAGGATCAAGTTGGTGTAACGCCATTCCAGAAATAAATGCATTCCGGAACAGCTCACCACGCTCAGAACGCGGAACGGACTCTATCGCTTCCAAAGTTTGAAAGTCTGCAGCTTTTTCCGGATGCAGATAAAGTGTGTATTTTTTCCTTTTCCGTTCATCGTCCACAATATTACTCCTCTTTGAAAGCCGCGATAGCTTCAACCAGTGCTGTCTGTGGCGACTCCATCATCACTACTTTTTGCCCAAGATGGTGCCATGCCGTTTTTATCGAATCATAGATCAACGGGGCCCCACCACCGACAACATAAACACGATTCACATGATGGAAATCACCGAGCTCATTGACTACTTGCTCCCCCAAACTGGCAATAGCCCCCTCAATGGTATTAAGGACCAGATCAGTTTTTGTTTCGTCATTTATAACCTGCCGAACAAAGTCCGGGTCATTACGACGTTTAATCAATTCATCTGCAACGAGGAAACTGGTATCACTGGATGCCATGCGCAATGCACTCATTGCAGCTTTCGTAACTGAAGACACACCAATGCCAGAATTACCATGAATGGCACTTACAGAGTCAAATTGACCAACGATAACACCAACATCAAGCGTAGTGCCGCCAATATCAACTACCAGCGATTTTTCGAACTGACCAACTTTATCCACGACCAGACGAGAAAACACAGCTGGCAATGATTCAGGCATCACATCAACGTGTTCAATGGTGAAAACATCGCCTTTATTAAGACGAATCGGCCTCATTAAATTCTCAATTTTACGCTGAATGTTGAGTTCATTTTTTTGACACTCTTTCGTATAGAACTCACTGATAGGCAAAGTCACAGTCAATGATACAGGCTGAGGCGCTAATCCACTATTCAGTAAAGCGTGATGCACAGCTAACAGGTTAACATCCGTATATTGATACTCAATATGAGTCGTAAGAATAGATTGGTTGCTAACTTCATCATACGTGTATTTTTTACCATCCAGTTCATAGTTAAATGTCTGGCGAATTCCTAACCCGTCAACCTTCCATCCATGACGAAATGAGTTTTGCGACAACGACTTACAGATTCCCCCATTATCATTCCATGCCAACTTGATTGTTGTTGAACCATCATCGCAGTATACGTTCATCTATAGCCCCTTAAATACTCAATCTGAGTAAATCATTATTTCTGGTTGCAAGGTAATACTCAATTTGAGTACTATCATAGTTATGAAATCACAAAACACAAGTATTATTTATTACATCACATGACACACTTCATATTTCACATTTCATAAATATGAACACATATTGACACCTCAGGTTACCGTGTCAAAATATCATCATACTTCACACATCACATTTATGAGGTTGCAATGATTACTGTAGTTGGTGGGAACAAAGGTGGTTCAGGGAAAACTACCATTGCATCAAACCTGGCTATTGCTCTCGCAAATAAAGGAAGGGAAGTCTGCCTGTTAAACGGAGATCTACAACGAACAGCCGCAAAACATCATGCGGAACGAGAAGCTGCAGGACTGTTACCAGCAATAACCCTTGTTGAGAAATTTGATAACCTGACACAAACACTACAGGCTCTGAATGAAAAGTTCGATGATGTAATAGTGGATGTCGCAGGAAGAAACTCAAAGGAATTCATAACGAGTGGAGTTGTCGCACATCAAATAATTGCGCCACTACAGTGTTCTCAACCAGATCTGGATACTCTTACAGAACTAGAACAACAGATAGACGCAATGCGTAACCTTAACCCGGAACTTAAGGTTTATTGTTTACAAAGTATGGCAACAACCAATCCGGTTTTGAGGGGAAATGAGAGAAAAGAATTCCTTGAATATCTTGAAGAATTCCCAACAATTCAAGTCCTTGATTCAGTTATTTGTTTCAGAAAAGTCTATCGCGATTGCATGAGCAACGGCACCGGTGTAGTAGAAACGAACAATACAGCAGCCAAAGCAGAAATTGAACATTTAATGAATGAGGTATTTGGCCCATGGTGAAGAAACCCAGCCAGCAAGCATTAAACAGAGCTGCAGTTACGGTAGAACAAGCAGAGGCTCTGGCTCAGCGCCTTGCGGATAAACCATACGGCGCGCCGGAAAAACCCGAACCAGAAAAACAATGTCGGACGACAATCTCTCTTGGTGAAAGCATGCTTGTCACAATAGAAGATCTGGCATTGAGGAATAAACGCAATGGTAAAGATCCAAAAAATGTAAGTGCCATCGTCAGAGTAGCCCTTGAGCAATACTTAAAAACACTAACGTAATAATCAATAAGTTATTACTTATGAAATCACACTTGTGAATTCATACTGTTTAAGCACCCTTGCATACAAGAGATCACATATTGCAGTGGTCTCTTTTTTTACAGAATAAATCATAATTCATAATTATGATTTATGAATTATGCGTGTCTGTTTTTCAGCATTGTGACCGCATCGGACTCAGGCATCGAAAACTGCACCCGGTGCCGTGCAGCCACATCCAGCGCAAACACCTTCGTGTAGACCTCCGTTGAGCTGATGGACTTATGCCCCATCAGGCTCTGCAGGACCTTCAGTGGTATACCGGCATACAGCATGTGCATCGCATAGGAATGGCGGAACGTATGTGGCGTGACCGGGACAGAGAACGTCACACCGTCAGTAGCAGCGGCGGCAACCGCCTCCCCAATCCAGGTCCTGACCGTTCTGTCCGTCACTTCCCAGATCCGCGCTTTCTCTGTCCTGCCTGTTCGTTTATTACGCCGTTCCAGAGGAATTTTCAGTGTTGCCACCATCGTCTGCAGCTGACTGACGTACCAGGAGTCGGAGAGCGGAACCAGCCGGTGAGTCTGCTGTCCGGCAGGCGTTCTTCCTGCCGTCCTGGCGGCTTTTTCGGTCCGCTGCTTCAGAGTGGCCAGCTGCACAAACGGATACGGAGGCGCGAGCGAAAAATCCCCCCGCGTCAGCGCCAGTGCTTCATTAATGCGCGCACCGGTGTTCCACAGTGTGGCCAGCAGCATCTTGCGGCGCAGATCCGGGACGTAATGGAGCAGGGCACTCACTTCCGGAGCCAGCAGATATTTCGGCAGTTCATCATGAACCATCGACATCTGGCGAAGTGCCAGAGCTGCCGGATAATCAATGACAACAGGAAGTTGTGGAGACTGTCCGGCAGAATAAACTGCCGGTACCCTGGCTGCAGACTGGCTGTGTATAACGGAGCCTGACATTTATATTCCCCAGAACATCAGGTTAATGGCGTTTTTGATGTCATTTTCGCGGTGACTGAGATCAGCCACTTCTTCCCCGATAACGGAGACCGGCACACTGGCCATATCGGTGGTCATCATGCGCCAGCTTTCATCCCCGACATGCACCACCGGGTAAAGCTCACGGGAGACTTTGTCTGACAGCAGGCGGGCACTGGCCAGGGGGATCACCATCCGTCGCCCGGGCGTGTCAATAATGTCACTCTGAACATCCACAAACAGACGATAACGGCTCTCTCTTTTATAGGTGTAAACCTTAAACTGCATTTCACCAGTCCCTGTTCTCATCGGCAAAAGAGCCGTTCATTTCAATAAACCGGGCGACCTCAGCCATCCCTTCCTGATTTTCCGCTTTCCAGCGTTCGGCACGCAGACGACGGGCTTCATTCTGCATGGTTGTGCTTACCAGACCGGAGATATTGACATCATATGCCTTGAGCAATTGATAGCTGTCGCTGTCAACTGTCACTGTAATACGCTGCTTCATAGCACACCTCTTTTTGACATACTTCTGGTATGCATATAAGTATATATTATTATGATTCAAAAATCAGCGCGTAAATACACATACTGTTATCTTACTTTTAGTAAGCATTATTTATTTTACCTTGCGTTATGTTAACCAATAAAAATCTGACTTATAAAAACAAACCGTAATTATCGCATTCCCGTTTCCGTCAGATCCGACTTTCATGAATATCACAACTTTCCGGAAGTGTACCACGCTGAGAAAATCATCATATCACTGTTTTCCGCCCCTGCGCGGCGCATCACAGGTCAGGGAGATGACACAACATATAGTGTCATTAACAGCTAAATTCAGCACTACATGCTGTGCTGACGGGAGATGGCGCTGTGCGGCGGGAGAGAAAGATCCGTGACTTGGGGTTTTCGGATCTCCGGAGAAATAAGAAGAGGTAGGCATTGTTGTAGCATTAAAATCCTCAATTTTAGTAATTTTAGAAGCATCACAATTTTCAAAAACTAAAAAACTGATTAATAGCCAATAATAAAATGCTAGGTTAGCATTAAGAACAAAACAAACATGAAAGGATCGATGATGCTAAGCCAGCTTAACCTGCGTTTTCACAAAAAACTTATCGAGGCGCTGAAAACGCGTGCCGGTCGGGAAAATACTTCGGTCAACGCCCTAGCCGAACGCTTCCTCGATGACGGCCTGAAAACGGTCGCGCCCGGTGACGGGTATTTTCAGCTCATTGCCGATCCGGAGGCCACGGTCCGGCAGCTGTACCGGCATATCATTCTGGGCCAGACCTTCGGCACGTCAGCGCTCTCCCGCGACGAACTGCGCTTTGTCCTGGTTCACGTCAGGGAGGCCTTCCTGCGCGGGCATAATAGGCTGGCCACACTCCCGGCCCTGGACACGCTGCTGGACATCACTGGCAACCTGCTGGCCTGGCAGGTGGAGCACGATCGCCCTGTGGACGGTCACTACCTGAAGGGGATTTTCCGCCTGGCCGGGAAAAACTGGACGGAAGAGTTTGAAGCCTTCCGGGCAGCGCTGCGCCCCGTGGTGGATCAGATGTATGCCGAACACCTCCTGCGTCCGCTCGAGAGCGACTGTTTTGGCCTGGCGGAGGTGCCGGACGCGGTGCTGGCAGAAATCTTCACCCTGCCGCGACTGAAAGCTGTTTTCCCGTTGATGCTGCGCGGCCTGGACTGGAACACAGAACAGGCAAGAACGCTGGCACAGGAGCTGCGCCCGGTTATTTCTGCCGTCACGGAAACCATTGAGGCCGGCACGCTGCGCCTGGAGATCCGCGTTGACGGCCAGCACCCCGGAGAACGCCCGGGGGCCTGGTACACCACAC